>Ga0187893_10002287_pt1 | contig 42631 bp, 30 predicted proteins | sample MA1701074metaG_FD_139574 | JGI IMG/M metagenome (GOLD analysis project Ga0187893, IMG submission 139574) | White microbial mat communities from a basaltic lava cave in the Kipuka Kanohina Cave System on the Island of Hawaii, USA - MA170107-4 metaG ... | reverse complement strand
TGCGTGCACTGGTGGCCGCATGATAGGGGCCGAAATACCCGGCACCATCTTGTTTTATCCGTCGCACGACCTCGAGCCGTGGCCAGCGTGCGCGCGCATCCAAGCGAAGTACCAGGTATTGCTTGTCGTCACGCAGCTTGACGTTGAAACGAGGTCGGTGCTGCTTGATGAGATTGTTCTCCAGCAGCATCGCCTCTTTGTCGTTGGATGTTACGACCGCTTCGATGTCACCGAGGATGCGTTCGAGCAGAGGCACGAAAAAACGTTGGTCGTGTCCGCTGAAGTATTGCTTCACGCGCGCTCGCAGCCGCCGTGCCTTGCCGACGTACACGACCTGGCCTGAGCGGTCGCGCATGGTGTACACGCCGGGCGTGTCCGGTAGCCGTTCGACCAAGGCCATCAACTCCTCGGAGGTGGTAGCCCTCGGTGTCCATCCCGTGTGTGGGGCCAAAGGGCCACCTTCGGGTAGACCGTTGGTGCTCGTGGGTGTTGCCGCGCGCGTGCGCGAGCGGGCCATGGCCAAAATCCTAGTTACGGATGTCGCCCACGGTGGCGTAGGCGATCAGGCCAAGCAACGCCACCATGCCGATACCGTGAATCATTTCTTCGACGCGCCGATTGGCTGGTTTGCGAGCGACGAGCTCGTAGAAAAGAAATGCGAGACGTCCGCCGTCGAGCGCAGGCAGCGGCAGCAAGTTGAATAGGCCGAGCAGGGTACTGATGAAAGCAGCCATCGTGAGCAACGAGACAATCCCTGCCTCTGCGGAGCGCTTGATCTGTCTCGTGATCTCCACGGGTCCACCGAGTCGCGATTCGATTTGCCCGGTAATCCACCGGTACAACCCAACGAGCTGAAGCTTGCTGATCTCGAACGGCCGCGCGACCGCAAGCGCACCGGCTTCGACTACCGAGAGCTGCTTGGCTTCGAAACGCGACTCCACGAGGTTCGTACCCAGCACAGGGGCTTCGGGGGCAAGGGCCACAGGCATCGTGACGAGCTGATCGTTGCGGCGAACCGTGACATCCACGGTGGTCCCTTTGTATTCGGAGGTCGCGGCCAAAACGCGTGGTCCAGGTGTCTCACCCTCGACCGTGCGTTCGCCGATGCGGACGAGCTCGTCCCCTTCGAGCAATCCGGCCGACTGCGCTGCGCTGACTTCGTGAAAGCCCGACACCTGCATGGCCATGGGCGTACGCACCCCTACCGCCGCGAAGATCGAAAATAGGATTGCGGACGCAGCGAGGTAGTTGGCCGCAGGTCCCCCGACAATTACCAGCAACCGCGCTCCGAGCGATTTGTCCCGAAACAAGTGGGACTCGCTGATGGGCTTCGTCGCCGGTTCGTCCTCATCGGCCGGTTCCATACCAACGATGTGTACATACGCACCAAACGGGATCGCCGAGATCACGAACTCCGTACCCTTGTAATGTCCGAGTCGGAGGATCACCGGACCGATGCCCAGCACGCTGAATCGATCGACTTGCATGCCCGTCGCCACCGCGGCCAGGTAATGACCGAATTCGTGCACGACGATCAGCAGCGAGAGCGCGAGGATGGCGAGCGCCCATTCCACTCGGCGACTATAGCAGCCCACCGCCTTGGGGAGAGTCTGCATCCCGGAAAGGCGCTACTAACGGCCGGTCGAGCTGACCGAGCCCGAGGCGCGACAGTCTGCTTCGAACATGGAGGAGCGCGCGATCGAGCAGCCCCCGATTGGGAGCCGGGCTCCATGCTGGCGCCTCTTTGCGCGCCCGAAGTCTGCGCGTTGCGAGCTCTTGTGCGGAGACGAGTCCCCCGGTGAGGTCACCCAGCAGGATGCGACCGAACGCCCGCTCGAGTACGAGGATCTCGCCCGGAACGATCGCTGCGCGGTGTCCGCTCATCACCTGATGAACACCCCAAGCCGCCAACGTGGCGTCGACGGGTCGATCGACCACGAGCCAGATGCGTCCTCGTGCAGCATGACTGGCGCGCTCGAGCGCGCCACCGGGTTCGAGATCCTGAAGCGTGCGGAGGTTGGGCAAGCGCGTATGAAGCAGACTCAACGCAGCGAGCGTGTTGTCGCGGGAGCGTTCGTCGAGCGCCAAGATCTCGTACCCACGACCGGACGAGCTCGATGGACCATCAGGGGATGCATGGGCACGTTGTGCATCCCCATGCAATCCGAGCGTGTCCGTCAACCGGACTACATCGCCGATCAAACGCGCCACGTAGCCTTCAGCATTTCGCAGTAGCACGATGACGCTGAGCTCGATGTGTGCCGCGGCTTCTGTCATCATCTTGCTCCATAATCGGACCAAGCCACGCCGGTCAAGCTTCGTCAGCGTAGACCCGAACGGCGTCACGTCGGCATCATGCGAAACCGCGCCGTTTGCGGGGTCTGCAACGCACGCTGAAGAATGGACGAGTGGTGATTGGATTTCAGGTACACCTGCATCCTCGCGCGTTTTCTCGTAAAGGCCAGCGCCAACGGCGCGGAGCCTACCAAGGAGCATTCCCATGGCCGGCGTGAACAAGGTCATCATCATCGGCAATCTCGGCCGCGATCCCGAGCTGCGTTACACCCAGGGGGGATCCGCCGTGTGCCAGCTCAACATCGCCACCACACGGCGTTACACCAACCGTACCAACGAACAGGTCGAAGAAACGGAGTGGCATCGCGTCGTCGTGTGGGGAAAGCAGGCCGAACATTGCAGCAACTATCTCAGCAAAGGTCGCCAAGTGTACGTGGAGGGCCGTTTGCAGACGCGCAACTATGACGACAAAGACGGTGTCAAGCGCTACAGCACCGAGATCGTTGCGGAAACAGTCCAATTCTTGGGCGGCGCCGGCGAGGCACGCGGTGGCGGGCGCGGAGCTGACAGTGGCCATCGTAGCGGCCAAAGCAGCGGCGGTGGTGGTGGGCGTCCCGAAGAAAGCGGAACGTACCAAGACAACTACACGCCGAGCGATCCGAGCGACGACGACATTCCATTTTGAGCCAAACGAGCATCGCGCTCATGTTCTTGTTTCGCGAAGCCGGATGGGGCGATGAGGATGCGATCCTCGAGCTCGCTCGCCACCTGAACACGCTCAATCTACCGCCGGAGCGGGCGGTTATTCGCGATCTGTTGGGCCGGTCGGTGGCGTCGTTCGATGGCAGGTCGGAATTCGATCCTGGGCGAAGGTTTCTGTTCGTGCTGGAGGATCCCGCCGGGCGGGTTCTCGGCACGTCGATGATCCACGCCCAGCACGGTACGTTCGACGAGCCCCATGTGTTCTTTCGCGTGATGCCCGAGGAACGCTACGCCCGCTTGAACGGGGGGGGCTCGCTCATCGAGGCCCGTCATGTCCACATGGTCCACACGACCCTGCATCTTCAGCTCACATATGCTGGACCGACTGAGCTCGGGGGGCTCGTGTTGCACCCGGATGCGCGAAAGCATCCGCAGCGGCTCGGTCGCTTGTTGTCGCTGGCGCGGTTCGTGTTCATCGCGGGCCATCGCGGCTGGATGCGTGATCGCCTGCTTGCCGAGCTACTTCCACCGCTTTATCGCGGCCCCGATGGTGTCACGCGTAGCCCGCTGTGGGATGCGCTCGGTTATCGCTTTACCGGACTCGACTACCACGCAGCGGATCGCTTGAGCCGCAGCGACAAGGAGTTCATTTGGTTGCTGTTCCCACGCTTGCCCATACACGCAAGCCTGTTGCCCGAGGGCGTGCAGGAGATCATCGGAAAGGTCGGCCCGACCGCCATGGGAGCGTTTCGCATGTTGCAAGATGTCGGGTTCAAATACGACGGTCATGTCGATCCATTCGACGGGGGGCCCCATCTCGAGGCGAATACCGATGACGTGACACTCGTACGCGATACCTTGGCCTATGTGCCCGATCCCGAGCAGCCGGGAGCGAGCGCCTTACCTGCGCTCGTCGGTGCCAAGCGCCCCAATGCGCCGCACTTTACCGCCGTGTTCATACCCGTGGAGCCCAGTCCCAACGGAACGTTCGATCACGATGCCGGAGGAGCCAGCCGCTTGCGGATCGGCCGGGCTGCGCTCGTCCGGTTAGGGCTCATGCAACCCGGCGAGGTCGGACCCCCCGCGGATGCACGCGTGTTCGTGGCGCTACGACCCAAACGCCGGCGCGCGGACCATCGGGAGGTCGGCGAGCCGACGTCGAACCCAACGACCACAGATCCCAACCTGTAGTGATGCTCCGGACTCGCAGCGGTCGGACATCGGATGATTTTGATCTGCGGTGGCCTCGAGACTCTCGATCTACGGCTGCCGTTGGTCGGATACGGACTGCGTGGCCCAGTCCGGCCAGGGTGCCTCGACACGTACGGACTCGTGCGTAACGGGGTGCTCGAATGCAAGACGAAATGCGTGGAGGTGAAGACCAGCAACGCCGGAGTTGCCATAACGTGCATCTCCGACGATGGGATGGCCAAGGTGGGCTGCGTGTACGCGGATCTGATGGGTACGACCGGTGGCGAGCACGACTTCGACCAGGGAACGACCTTCGAATGCCGCCAACCGTCGAAAGCTCGTATGTGCGGCTAGCGCATTGTGCTCACCTGACCGAGCGATTCGCACATCATGACCTTCGATGACGATCACGGATGCGTCGCACTCACATTGGTCGGGGACGATGCCGACAAGCTCCGCCAAATAGGTGCGCTCGATCGCGTGCTCCATGAACAAGCGATGCAAGCTGCGATTCGCACTACTGCGAACAGTGAACAGCACGAGGCCAGACGCACCACGATCGAGACGATGCACCACGCCGACGTATGGACGAATGACGCCTTGTGCTTCGAGCACACCAACGAGCGCTTCCGCGAGTGAGCCGCGAGCACTTTCTCGGGTCGCCGTGACCGGCACACCAGGAGGCTTGTCGACAATCACCAGGTATGGATCGCGATGCAATAGTTTCACCTGCTCGATGCTCAGCGGCGAAACTGCGAGTGCAGAACAATGTACGGTGAGACGTTCGCCGGCAGCCACGCGCACTGTAGGCACCCTGATGCGCGTGCGGCCGATGTACACGCCTCCGGCACGAACCAGCTCTTGCGCAGTCTGGACGCTGGTGTTCGGCATCCTGCGCGCAAGCACATGCGTGAGCAGCATGCCTTGCTCGGCTGGAACGACACGAAACCGCACGACATCGGAATGCCGGGAGCCGTGGCTCATGGGGGCCATCAGCTTCGCTCGCGCCGCATCTGGGAGGCAAGCTCGTGCAGCTCGGTGGCTGTCATGAAGTATCGTGCACCACAAAACGAGCATCGCACTTCGGTCTCACCAGGCTCGTCGGCAAGCGCATCGACATCGTCGGCACCCAGCGTCGTCACGACCGAAAACGCGGTTTCGCGCGTACAGGCACATTCGAACGCCAGGGGATAGCCGCCCATGTCCTCGAACTCGCCACCCAACATCGCAAAACCGATGAGCTCTTCAGTCTCACGATCGTGCACCAGCAGGTCCGCGAGCCCACCAGCGCGTAAGAGCGCGCGGACGGCCTCGACGTGGCTCGCCTCTCCGCCCGGGAACGTTTGGCAAAGTACGCCACAGCTTCGCAACGGATACCCTTGCGCGTCGAGCACTACTTCGCATCCGAGCGCGGACGGCAATTGCTCGCTTTGCGACAAATAGTGTTCGATATCGATGTCGATCTCTCCGGTCGTGACCGCGACCGTGCCCTGGTATTGCTGGTCGAGCCCGAGATCGCGCGTGACCACCAGCCGACCTCCTGTGCCGACCAGTGTCGCCACCTCGGCACGACCATGATAGACGGGTATGTCCTGGCCCGTATCGGTGTGCTGAAGACAACCGCGAACCAGCCCGGTAGCACGACTATCTACGAGGATCGTGCCCACTTTGCCGCCGGCGGAAATGTCGAGCCGAACTCTCTCGTCGTTGCCTTTGGCCAGCGTGGACAACAGACATCCGGCCGTCAAGGCGCGACCGAGTACGATGGCTTCTCCGTGACGAACGTCGTGACGTGCACAGCCATCCTGGACCAGCTCCGACGTCACGGCAGCGACGACCCGCAGTGACAGATCTTTGCTGATCGCGCGTTGCAGTTTGTCCACCATGTCAGCCTACCACGCAGTCGCACCTCCGGCGTTTTCGCCGAAGCAGGCGCTCCCTGTCATTGCGGCAACACCACCAGCGGAACCGCCACCGTCAACGTCTTGCCGCCACGAAGCACTTTGACGTTCACGAGCTCGCCAGGTTTGTGCTTGTCGAGCTCGTTGTACAGATCGGCAAACGTACGCACCGGGGCGTCATCGATTGCGATAATGATATCGGCCGTGGGACCCGACGGCGTATCGTGAAAACCACGCAGGCCGGCCTTGTCGGCCGGGGAACCTTGGATCACGTTTTGAACGATGACACCCTCGATGCCATAACGTGCCGCCAAGTCGTCACGCAAAGCCTGGATACCGAGTCCCACTTGTTCCGCGCGGCCAGTCGCGACAACTTGCGGTACCACACGGCGAATCGTGCTGATCGGAACGGCGAAGCCAATGCCGGCCGACGCTCCACTCGCGCTGAAAATCATCGTATTCATGCCGATGAGCAGGCCGCGTGAGTCCAACAACGGGCCACCGGAATTGCCCGGGTTGATGGCTGCGTCGGTTTGAATCATGTCGCGAATCTTCACTTCGCCGAAGCCTGGCACCTCACGACCCAATGCACTGATCACCCCGATGGTGAGGGTGTTGTCGAGCCCGAACGGGTTGCCGATCGCGATGGTTTTCTGACCGACTTCGAGCTTTTCGTCCGGAGCGGGCAACCGCACCGGTACGAGCTCGTTTGCCGGGGCATCGATCTTCAATACCGCAATATCCTTGCGTGGCTCCCCACCGACGATTTTGGCAGGATAACTCTTGTGGTTGTGAAGCGTGACCGTCACGTTGGGCGCCCGACCACGTGAGTAGACCACGTGAAAATTCGTGACGATGTGACCTTGGTTGTCCCAAATGAATCCCGAACCCGCCCCTGACGGCACTTCGAGCGCTCGCATGGACGACCAATCCCGTACGAGTCGAGTTTGCGTCACGAACACCGTCGACGGAGCCACGGCTCGAAACACGTCTATCGTGTTGCGTTCGTCTTCCGTGCGTGCACCCGGAGCCGGTGGTGAAACCGGTGCGGATACCACGTTGGGTGCGGATGCACGTGGAGCCGGTGTGGACACCGGTTCCTTCGTGCTCGTACTCGTGTCGACGGCGTCGTTGGGTTTGACTGCGGTGCATTGCTGGATCCCCGGCACGAATGCAAGGCATGCCAGCGCAGCAGCGCCCGAAGAGAGATAGTTACGGAGGTTTCGCATGGTGCGACAAGGCGGAAGCTAGCATCAACTGGCGCTCGATCGAGCCGAAACGCGTTCCGGCACCGAATCACGCCAGAGCCCCGTGCTATACCTCGTATAGTGCAGGTTACCCGCGAACCAACCGCGCTCGCTCCCTGTCCCTACTGTGGTGATGACCATGCACCCGAGTTGTTGTCGTGCCCAGCGAACGACATGCTCCTGCCACTATACGGACGCCGGCTCGACGGGAAATTTCGCTTCGTGAGCCTGCTTGGGGAGGGCGGCATGGGTTCGGTTTGGCGGGCCGAAAACGTGCGCGTGCACAAAGATGTCGCGATCAAGTTGATGCATCCGCAATACGCGAGACAACCAACCACGTTGTCACGCTTTCGCAACGAGGCGACGTCGGCCGGACGAATCGGAAATCAACATATCTGTGACATCCTGGATTTCGGTGAAAGTCCGATCGGGCCGTACATCGTGATGGAATTGCTTCGTGGTCGTAGCCTCGATGCGCTCATGGAAGAATGCGGTCGCATCGAGCCAGGACTGGTCGTGCTGATCGTGAGGCAAGCGCTCGAGGGCCTCGACGCTGCGCATCGAGCAGGCATCGTTCATCGCGACCTCAAACCGGAAAACGTGTTTCTACACGAGCCAGAGCCAGGACGATTGTGGGTCAAGCTGATGGATTTCGGCATTTCGAAGTTCACCGAGGCATCCGGTGACGGCAAGACCGGCATCGGCGTGCTGATGGGAACGCCCGATTACATGTCGCCCGAGCAAGCCGAGGGCGCAGCCAACGTCGACCTCCGCACCGACATCTGGGCGATCGGCGTCATCATGTACCGTGCACTGACGGGCGTGGACGCGTTCGCTGGACCAACCCTCGCGGCCACGTTGGTGAATCTTGCGACCCGCGATCCGAAGCCAATCCGCGAGCTCGTACCAGAAGTGCCGAGCGGACTCGAGCGCATCGTGGCAACTTGTCTGGCCAAAGATCCCGCGCGCCGCTTCCAAACGGCTCACGAGCTGCGCGATGCGTTGACGCCGTTCGAGCACATCTCCCCATTACCGAGCTTGCCCGAGGCGCTCGACTCGTTGCCCAGCGCTTCTCCGGACAAGGGACTGGGCTCATGGTCCAGCGAGCTCGGAAGCAGCCCGACGAGCTCGCCGAATCTCGACGCGCAAGATAGCTGGAGCATGGGAGCTGCTGGGCTCCCCGCGTCTACGCCCGGGGTTCGTCGACAGCAAGGGATCCGTGGTGTCGCGCTCGCGCTCGTTTCGGTGGTTGTACTCGCGGCAGGCGGTGTGATGGTTTTGATCGTGCGATCTTCCGAATCGGCCGAATCGCCATCCGAACCATCGAATGACGTGCCACCTGGGCCCGTCGCATCTGCGCCGATGGACATACAGCCACCTGCGAACACACCGTCTCCGCTTCCTACGACCACGAGCTCGGGGGCGAGCGTAGACACGGACCAGGGCAGCAAGGTGGTCGCGGACGAGCACGAGAGCAAGTCGGTGGACGATTCAACCAGCGGCGAACAACCGACGACCAGCGACGAACAACCAAAGGGCGGCGGAAGGCACGACAGCGGACGCAAGCGACGTCGGCGAGTCGATCCGACGCCGAAGATCGATGTCAGCAAGCTCGTTCAAGCAGGTTCGATCTACACTCCGAAAACCACCCGACGGCAGAGCACCCACGCGGACGCACAGAACGAGTGCTCCCGCCTGACCTCGGTAGAATACGCAGGTCTGAGCGAGTGGCGGCTCGCCACACCTGCCGAAGTAGCGAGCTTCAAAAGCATGAACCTGGACAAAACCATGTACTGGACCAGTGAGATGCAGCAAGACAAGGCCGTCGCTGTCAACTTGGGACTCGGTGAACAACGACGCATGCTGGACGCCAGCGCGAAGGCGCGAGCATTTTGTGTGGCCCGACGCTGACCCTGCCACGATGTTTTCGACGTGGGCGAGCCCACGAAGCCGGCGAGGCGCGAAATTTCGAGCCTTGGGATCTGTCGTGATGATCCCATGGTCCAACACACGCATGTGCTGGAAAAGGTGCTACGTTGCAGGCTCCAAAACGGAGGTTTTCCATGCGTCGCAGGTTGATTTCACCCATGCTCATGCTTTCGGTCGTTACACATCAGGCGTGCAAGAACAACGGCGGCAATGGAGATGACGAGGGACAAGCGGATGGAAGCTCGGAAAGCTCCTCCACGGGTGTGGAAACGACGGACGACGTCGACACTGGCGATCCGAGCACGGATGGCGACAGCACGACCGCAGATGGAAGCGCCACCGATGGCGGCGCGAGCACGGACACCGACGCTAGCACCAGCTTGGAGACGGGCGTCGATACCAGCAGCGAGACGGCGTCGGACGGCAGCTCGGAATCCACCGGCGGCGACGATCCTTGTCCCTATACGCCGGTCGACGGCACCCCGAGCCTTGCGGTCGAGCTCGTGGCCACGGGGTTCGATCGTCCGTTGCTGGTGAGGAGCGATCCCGCCGATTCAGATCGCTTGTTCGTGCTCGAACAGGGCGGGAACATCCGCATCCTGGCAGCGGGCGAAACCACGGCCCCCACCGATGCGTTCCTGACCGTCGATCCCGAAAACGCGAACAACGACACCATCGGCTCGGAAACCGGTTTACTCGGGTTCGCATTCCATCCCGATTTCCCGACCGATCCTCGCGTGTATGTCCACTACAATCCCGACGAGGGCATGCGTCGCACCGTCATCGAAGAATTTTCGCTCGATGACATGGATCCCAACGTCGTCGATGCCACGACAGCTCGTAGCGTCATCGAAATCGACAATTCGCAGGCCAGTAACCACAAGGGCGGAATGATCGCGTTCGGCCCGGACGGATACCTCTACATCGCGATGGGGGATGGAGGCGGCAGCAACGACGACGCTGCGTTCTCCAGCCGCGACACCGACGTGCTGCTTTCCAAGATGCTGCGCATCGGGGTCGATCCCGACGGCATGCCGGACATGACCAAAGCTTGTGACACGTGTGACGAACTCGGTCCATTCGACTACACCATCCCGAGCGACAATCCGTTCATCGGCGACGCCGGTTTTCGGCCCGAGACGTGGGCATGGGGTCTACGCAATCCATATCGTTTCGACTTCGACTCGGAAACCGGGGTCTTGTACCTCGGTGACGTCGGGCAAGGCTCGACGGAGGAGATCGACATCATCGAAATGGGCAACGACTACGGTTGGATCGACATGGAAGGTAACCACTGTCACGGCGATTCCGGGTGCGACGAGTCAGCAGGGCCGAACGAGCAGAACATGGACGGGCTTACCGCTCCCGTCGCCGAGTATTCGTCGGAAGATGGCTCGGGCAACGCTGCGGTGGTCGGTGGATCGGTGTATCGTAGCTGCGAAGTACCAGCGTGGGACGGCTGGTATTTCTATGCGGACTACGCGAGTGGCCGTATCTGGGCACTCAGCTGGGACGGAGCCAACGTGATGGAGCTGGGCGAACAGCTCGACCTCAACGACGGCGCGGGTGAGGAGCGACGTTTCATCACCGGTTTCGGTACCAATGGCCACGGCGACGTGTATTTCACGGTCACCGTCGCCAGTGGAGCCACACAGGAGATCAGCGACGGGCACATCTACCGGCTCGCACCCGGATGAACGAGGGTGAGCTCCCGGGAAATTGGAGCGTACGAGGCGAAGATGCATCTCCCGCGGCTCCTCGAAGAGGTCGCGCGGGGAGAACGCATTACCATCACGAAGCACGGCCGGCCTCCACGTTTCATACGTGCTAACGCGTGCGCTTGCTCGCTTTTTTCGATGATGGCTTCGTGGCCTCATCGTCGGGCTTGCCGGCACGCTTGGCTGTGAGAGTCATGCTCCCAGCGTGTACGGCGAGGTTTTGTGCGGGCTTGTCCGAGGTCCCGTCGAAGCTTATCTCCAATCGCGGCGAAAGCAGAAGAAAGCGCCCCCCGGTGATGGGGTACAGCTCTTGCCCTGATCCGTCGGATTTCGGGTTGCGTACGACCAAGCGATCACCCTGCCGCTCGACGGCCACCGTGTCGAACTTTCCGAGCGGGATCGAGAATTCGTAACGACCGACGAGCCGTTCGTAGCTGGCAGGATCAACCTCTGCCAAGGTGAGCTCGTCGCGTGGATAGTCGGGCCATCGGTAGACCTCGACAATGGCATGAATAATCTCCTCCATCAGCCCTGCGCTGGATCCGTTGGTCATGATCACGGCCCCCCAGTCGCCCTCCACGTAGCCGATGAGCTCGCACGCGAATCCTTCGTTGCCACCGCTATGTCGGAATCGGACATTTTCGCCCGTTCCTTCGTCGATAAAGAATCCGAGACTCATACGTGACGGTCGTCTGCGGGCCTGCCCAGGTACCGTTTCCGCAGTGGCGGCTCGAAACGAAAGCGCCTGTTTCATCATCTCCGTGGAGATGATCTGTCGTGATTTACCAGCGTGAGTGTTCTGCACCGACAACACCACTTTTGCGAGATCCGAAGGTGTGGTCCAAAGTCCGGCGGCCGCTAGCTCCGGGTAGATGTGCCACCGCCCCGGAATCGGCTTCCCCTCTGGGTCGTGGCCGCTCGTAGCACTTGCCTGCAACGCGCTCGAAAGCGGTTGTTCGTAGCGGCTCCGACGCATACCGAGTGGCTCGAGCACGAAGTCGTGCAACAACGCATCGAAACGACGACCCGTTACCTCCGTCATGGCAAGCTGCACGATCGTGGTGCCACCTCCCGAGTAGCGAAAGGTGCCTCCCGGCAGCTTGTCCACACGTATCGCAGGGGTGTTGGCTGGAGGTGTGCCATCGAGCACTTGCACGAGCGTTGGGACAGGTCGATCGCTCGCGTAACCTGGAAACCCGGAAACCGTCGTGCCCCCCGTATGGCTGGCGAGGTGACGGAGCGTGACGGGTTGCTGCGCAGTGAACTCATTGTCGGGGATCTTCCAAGATCTCAGATACCGATTGATGTCGGCATCGAGATCCAGCTTGCCTTGCTCGACCAGTTTCAGGGCAGCAAGCACCGACAATGGCTTGCTGATGGACGCCGCTTGGAACAGAGTATCCGCGTCCACGCGTGCTGCTTCACCCGTTAGGCTCGCGTCGCGTACGCCATAGCCGTGGGCCCAGTCGATCTCGCCGCGATACACCACCGCAATGCTGACGCCTGGAACCTTGTGATGCTTCATGCGGTCCGACAAGGCCATGGCTTCGTCGTCGCGGTTCGTTCCGGTGAATCGGACCGGCAGACGCAACGAATGTTCGACTGCGAGTCGTCGTGCCTCCGCGGTGGGTGGAACCCTAGCATCCGGAGGGCGAATCGGTGCCGCCTGGACGTGCGGGGACACGGGTGGTGGTGCAGGCACCACGGGCTTCGAATCGGCAACCGGCTGGCAACCCAGTAACAGCCAAGCGCACAGTCCTCTTGCCCGGTTGAACAGATTCGCGCTCAACGTCATATTCGGTTCCTCCGATTGCGTGTCATATCAGATCGCGGCTTCATCGGCGTTCGTACCAGCGGATCAGTGCTGAATCTCACAAAGCGCCACGTCTCCTGCGAAGCGCAAGCCACGTCGTGACCAGGCAAAGCGTCCACCGTCCTCCATCAACAGGGTCGGCCTGGCATCCGCATGCTTGCGAACCGACGCTGTCGGTGTTCCCTTCATCGGTCGTATTCGTTCCTGAGGAGCTCGATTGGGTGCTCGTGGTTCCCGTCTCCGATGTCGACCCATGACCCGTATCGGAGCTGCCCGAGCTCGAGGCCTCAGTAGTGCCGGAGCTCGACGAATCTTCGTCGACGCCAGCCGTCGTGTCGAGCACCGGCATGGCGAGACCGGTAACGGGGATACTGGCGGTCCAGCTGGCCAGCTCGACAGGGACCGCCCCCCCGCGCGCTTCGAACAGCTCGAGCACGACGTTACCTGCTTCGTTCGTGCGGTTCTCCGCAGCCAAGAACTCGATGTACTCAGGCGTGTTGACGAGATAGAGCAATCGCGTGGACAACTCGAGAGTGTCGTCCGAAGCGTCTTCGGGCGTGGCGTCGACGACATCGTCGCGCGGAAGAAATGCGTATGCATGTGTATCCGAATTCGGCCACGTACCATCTCCCTGCAACACATAGCGAGTGCCTACGGGATCGGTCTCGATGTGTTGAGTGAGGCCCCGTGGCGGGATGCGTGTATCGAGCACCCATCGATCATTGCGCAGCAAATGGAGCTCGGCACCGGTGCTCGACTCTTCAGCGATCGCTACATATGTGCGCAGTTGTTCGTCCTGCTGGATGCCGAGTATCTGATCGAACTGACCCGACGAATACACCGTGTTGCCGTGATAACGAGCGACGACCTCGATCCACATTATCCGACCCTCGGAATAACCCGTGGGCAGTTTGTGGCCAGTTTCGTTGGTGACGGTGACGCTCCATATGTCGATGCCTCGGGACAGGTCTACAGCCGTGGGTGCTACCACCTCGAGCGTGGCCGACGTGCGCAGCAGCTCGTCCATCCTGTCCATGCTGAGGTCGAACCAAACATCGTAGACTTCGTTGGCCCCACCGCTTCCGTAGAGGTCCTTGAGGATTGCCAGCACGAAACGATTCGCTCCCACGAGATCGTGCCTGCGTGCGCCGGTGGGATGGGTCAAGCCATCTTGCGAGTTCGTGTTGCATCCTGCGACGTCGTCCACAGCCGGCATGTGACAGTCTTGGCATGAGCGAAAATCCGGCCCGACCACCGCAAACACGCTGCGTGTCCATTCGCTGTAGGTCCGTTGTTCGTTGAACAGCATACCGAGCGGCGTACCGTTTTCGTCGACACGCTCGCGTGGCGTCGTCACGTCGTGACACGTGCCACACAGGCGAGAGCTGGCTTGGTGGCTGCCATCGGCCACGGCATGGGGAGGGGTTGCACCGGGCTCGTACACCCAAGGACCCCGCTTCGCGACCTCACCCGGAGCAGCCTCCACATCGTCGATCACATAACGAGCATTGCCTGCCGGTACCGCCATGTCTTCATACGCGCGATGACACAGATCACAGGAGATGCCATTGAAATCGTCCGGCATCAGCTCGCTCGGTGAGATGGCATCACCGCGCCCGCCCAGAAACGCGCTCGGCGAATGGCAACGGATACAATCGTTCGTTTCGCTGGTATCGACACGATCTTGAGCCGCGATCGCAACACCAGCCCAAAACACGGGGTCCCGCGCAGCATTGGCCATCATCGAGCCACTCCATCCCGCGGGCGCGTAATACGGCTCGCCACGCTTGTCTGGCTGATTGCCAAATGCGTGGCACATCGTGCACGCACTTGCTGGCGCGAGGGGATGCACGAGCGCGTTCGGCCCCGTCGGATCGCCATGTACGTCGGCAACCAAGCCAAGTGTCCCTGCAAGGGCCACCACGAACGCCAATGTGTTGACGTGGCGACGGCGCTCGGAACACGGCATCATGATCATCGTAACGCGATGCTACCCCGCTGCGAATCCGCATTCGTGTGCCTGGCCATGTCGGTGTTTATGTCCGGGACAGGGTGCCCGCGAGACGTCAACCGTCCGGGGTTCGGCGAGCCGCCCATGGTCCCATCTGCGTCGAGCGCACGTGACGAGCCCGTTGGCAACGACGACCCTCGGGGTGCAGGTCGGCAGCCGGATTACGACGGAGAGGCACGTGCGTTGCGCGATGCCATGCTTGCTCGTTTGCCGGATCCCCTCGAGCGCAAGGTCGAACGGGTGTGCACAACCATGCTCGCTGCGGTCAGTCGCTTCTATCGCGAGACCGAATCCGATACCCGACATCGCGGGCTCGCGCTCGGTCGCGTTGCGGCCACACATGTTGACGATCTCGCGGCATGTGTGGCAACGACGAGCACCGAAGCAGCCGCATGTGTGACCGTGCTGCTAGCCGAAAAAAACGCCGAGTTTCCGTGGCTTCTGGACCAATGCATGCGAGCGTTCCCACGTGAAACAAGCGCCAATGGCCCACATGCCAAGAACAGTGAATTCGACGCACGATCTCCCGATCGAGCGATGCTCGACCCCATCGAGCTCACGTTCGTGGGAGATATCATCTTGGGACGTTATCGCGCCAAGGGATTCGATCCAATCGCCTTACCGGATGATGAGCCGTTTTCCGACATTGCCGAGCTGCTCCATGCCGATATTGTGGTCGGAAACCTCGAGACGCCATTGATGCACGACCTTCCTGCAGAGAGTCCGATCCGTGCCAAATTTCGCTTTGGTGGGTCCCGTCAGTCTGCGAAACTATTGCGCGACCATTTCACGGTATTGGATCTCGCGAACAACCACGCTCACGACTTATTGAGAGTGGGAGCCTTGGCCACGCCAGAGCTGTTGCGCGAGCTCGGTATCCGTGCGGTTGGGGCATCGACCGAGCACGAACCGGCCGTGCGCGTGGAAACCGTCGTCCATGGACGCTGGCGCGTGGGATTCGTTGCAGCCACGACCAGGAGAAACGTGCCGCAGCGTGCTGACGTGCCCGAGCTACCGTTTTGCGACACGCAGGAGCTCGAAATGACAATCGCGCCGCTCGTACGCGCTGCACGAAACGAGCACCATCTCATGATCGTGCTGTTGCATTGGGGTGGCGAATATGCGGACGAGCCGTCGCCCAAGCAGCGAAGTGCCGCCCGCGCGCTCGTACGCGCCGGGGCGGACTTGGTCGTCGGTCATCATCCTCACGTGCTTCAGGGCCTCGAGCACTACCAGCACGGTGTCATCGCATATTCGCTTGGCAACTTCCTATTCGAAAACCTGCGCGAGCCGACACGCTGGACGGGGATCCTGCGCGTGCGCACGAACCCGAGTCTCGGTTGCATCGACGAGGTGCGCTTCCACCCTGCCTTCCTCGCACGCCATCCCAGGCCGCGTCCGTTGCCAGCACGAAAACACGTGGCCGAACGGGTGAGAGCGCGCTTGATGCAGACTTCGCAGCCGTTTCGCACACGCTTTCGCGTCGACGGCGACGACCTCGTGCTGGCATCCGCACCATGCGATGGCCGTCGATAAGATGTGCTCCCCTCGTCTTTGGAGCCTCACTGAAAATCGAGCGAGTACTGTTGACGCATGATCTCCGCCATCGTGGTTCCGCTTCGCCAAACGACCACGCCTTGGTCGGCACCTATCGTGGCGGCGGCCGGTTGGTCCTGGATACCGCTCACGACCGTGTTTACGACGAATTCTCCGCCGATCGGGCTGCCACCGCTGGTGAAGCGCTTGGCATACACGCCCGTGTTGCTGGTGTCCTGATTGTCGGATTGCCAGGCGATCAGGAAATTGCCACTCGAGTTCGCGGATACGCTCGCGCTGGTCTGCGCGTTGGCGGTATAATCGTTGACTTGAACCTCGCCACCTTGTTTGGCTGCGCTGGCGTTGAAGCGCTGCATGAACACACCGTTCGAGCTCGCGTCTGGGCTGGTCCAGGTGACCACGAAAGTTCCAGCCGAGCTCATACCGATGCTGGCATTCACCTGCTCACCGCTGGTGGTGGTGTTCACGAGCACCTCCCCCGTCGTGGCGACTCCAGCGGAATCGTAGGCACGCAGGTACACGCCTGAGCCATCCCCGTCTTGATCGGAATCCGACTGCCAAACAACGACGTAGGCACCCGTGCCTGCGCGCCCGACCTCAGGAACGCTCTGATTGCCGTTGATCGTCGTGTTGACCACGGTTTGGCCACCCGCGGCGACGGCTAACGCCGTGTAACGCTGACAATAGATCCCATAGGTCATCACCTGGTCCACCCCATAGTTTTGGAAGCACACCACGAAGTTGCCACTTGCATCCATCGCCACGCTCGGACGCCGTTGATGGCTATCGGTGGTCGTGTTGACCTGGAGCTCGGTGCTCTGTGCCGCCCCCGTCCAGTCGAACGTGCGTGCATACGCCCCCCATCCACTGCCGTCCTGAGCGTCGGATTCCCACGCCACCACGAATCCACCATCATGCGCAACAACGCTCGGAAATTCTTGGTCATTGCTGGTGGTGGTATTGACGATGAACTCCCCCCCCTGCGCCACGCCGCTGCCGTTGAACCGCTGCGCGTAGACACCCTGGCCACTTCCATCTTGGTTCAAGCTCTGCCACACGACGACGAAATTCGTCCCGTCGGGTGCGACCGCAACTGCAGGATAGAGTTGATAGTTCGTGGTCGTCGTGTTCACCTGGGTTTCAGACCCGAGCGGGCACGCGGGATCGCACGAGCCATTGCAATCCACGCCCTCTTCCGTGCCGTTTTGCATATCGTCGAAGCAGTCTCCAGCGCCGCCATCCGTGCCCGTTCCGTCTGTGCTCGTTCCCGTGTCTGTACTCGTCTCCGTGTCCGTTCCCGTGTCTGTGCTCGTTCCTGTCTCCGTTTCAGTCCCTATGCCGGTGTCCGTGCCCGTCCCCGTGTCCGTTCCCGTGTCCGTGCTCGTTCCCGTTCCCGTGTCCGTGTCAGTCCCCATACCGGTGTCCGTGCCCGTCCCCGTACCGGAAGACGTGGACGAGTCGGTCCCGCTGTCCGTCGTACCGTTGCTCGTTTCGCTCGACGAGCTGGTCGCGTCTGCGTCATCGGTGCCCGTCGAGCTCGATTCATCGGAGCTTTTAGACGTGCTTGCGTCATCCGAGCCGCTTTCGCCCGAGTCGGTCAAACTCGTACCCGTGCCAGTATCCCCAGCGTCCGCATTCCCAGGATCGTCGGAGCAGCTGTAAAGTGCTACGGAAATCAATGATGAGCGAAGCCAGGACGGCAGGTCTGCAACAGTTCCAAGGCGCATGAAGATCCTCGTGAGCTCGGTACTCGTCCGAACGTCGAGCTCGATGATTAGCGCAATTTAGACGCCGCTACCACCCCACTGATAAGCGATTCGTGGTGAAGAACGCAAGACGCGTGTCCCGTTTCGAGAGACATGCTCCCAAGCAAGCCCTGTGTCGGCAGCCTAGCCGGTGAGATGGATCTGCTCCGGCACGGTGGAGACAGCGCTCGACCATGTCGGGTCGCCGCTACCCGACAACACCGCTCTGGCCGCACCTGTCTTGTTGCCGCTCCTTGAAATACGCCTGGTATTCCGGCGTCGCGGCGCCTCGCCAGGCACGACCATGACGGCGTTCTCGGAGCCACGGACTTGTACCGTGGGCTGCTAGCATTTGCTCTTGCAGGCGCTTGGCGAGCCGACGACACTCGGATCTCATGATTGGCCTGAGTGCTTCCGCAGGGCCCGCGTTATTGGCGCTGGCTGTAGAGGAGAAGATCCCGAACGAGCAGGCTCGTTTGCTCTCCCCAACGGTCGGGTGGCTGATGCTTGCGTGCGCGATCATCGTGTTCTGCTTGTTCATCCTCCAGAACGAGCGCTGGCGACGTTTTTGGTTGACGCTCGAAGACCCGCGCTCGATCGGCTTGTTCCGCATCGTGTTTGCGTTCTTCGTCATCTGCAACATCAACGACCTGTGGGAATACTTCGTGTTCTTGTTCACGGACGAAGGCCTCTTCACGGCCGACGTTGCACGCCAGGTATTCGCCCAGGAACAGTTCAAGGGCTTCGGTGACGGCTGGACAGAGGAGGAGCCGTGGGGATTTTTCGACTTCACGGCGTTCCTTCACTTCGTGAAGGGTCCCAAATATTCACTTTTGTACCTCTGGGATACACCCACATTCTTTTGGGCCCACCTTTGGACATTCGAGATCGTCACGTTTTTGTTCATGATCGGGCTATGGTCCCGAATCACGGGGTTTGTCAGCTTGCTGCTGATGAACAGCCTGATGGTGCGAAATCACTTGTTTTGGGAAGGTACGGAGCTGGTCTATCGCGTGTTTTTCGCCTATCTCTTGCTCGCGAAGAGCGGCCACGCCTACAGCATGGACAACTGGCTTCGCTGCCGTCGGCTACGCCAGCTCGATCGCTTGAGTGAGCGTGGCGCACCCAGCAAAGGGGCCGGATCGGATCCCACGGATCTCCACCCCCGCGGGCTCGAAGCGATCTACCGACTGATCCCTTCCTGGCCGCGCAAGCTGATGATGTTGCAGCTCGTGACGATCTACAGCTACACCGGGATCGTCAAAAATGGGGCCGTGTGGGCCCGGGGGGACGCGTTCTACTACGCGTTCAACATGGACCATTTCTATCGGTTTTATCCCCAAAGGCTGTCCGCGGTGTTCGGGACCAACGTATTTAGGCTGATGACGTGGGTGACGCACTGGTGGGAGGTGTTCTTTCCGCTGTGCTTTCTCGGTATCGTGATTCGTTGGTCGCTGCGTGACGGCTCCCCGACCCTCGATACGCGAAAGCGCGGGATCGTGCGCGCACTATGGACATCGCTCGGTTTGGCGGCCTTGGCGATCTGCACGGTGACCTATCCAGTGCACTACGTGCCTCCCCGCGAGGGTCCCTCGCTCCTTACCGTGCAGTGGCTATTCGGTGTGGGTTGGCTGCTCGGCATGGGACTGGTCGGCTGGGCGTTTTGGCGCTTTTTCAACAAACCGTTTCGGGTTCGCATGCGCGGCAAAACCCATGTGCTGGGTGCCGAATGGTTCGGGAGCTGGGTGCTCGGACGAAAGTGGTGGCTCACCCTCGGCATCGTTTTCCAGCTCCATCTGCTGATCCTGATGAACATCGGGCAGTTTCAGACGGGCATGCTCGCGGCCAATATCGTGTTTTTGACCGGGTTCGAGTGCGCCGCGATCATGCGTCTGGTGGGTCGCAAGCTCGGGAACTGGAACGTTCCGTTGATCCCCGATGACGTCAAACGCGGCGAACCACCGTTGCCTGCAGAAGATCCAACACTTTCGCACTTGCGCCGCGATGCCGCGCGTCTGCCCGCGTGGGTGATGTTCGCTGCGCTTGCCATCGTGGTGCTGGCGATCCTCATTCGATACGCATTCAACCCCGATGGTTGGGTGCGAATATGGGGCGGCGCCTTTCTACTGTTGGCCGCAGTCGCATGGCTCGAGGCCCGCAAGGCACGCGGACGTACGCTTTCGGTCATCGATCCCGTAACAGGCAGGCCACGGGTGCCGTGGGCCTACGGACAGTTTGGCCGGTTCGTCGTCAACTCATTGCTCGTCTGGCAAATCACAGCCGTCGCAACGTGGCTTTTGCCCGAAAAAGATTCCGTGTGGTCGTTTCGCGGTGTCTCACGGAGCGTGTTCTCGAAATGGCTGTTGGTGACGCAGACCGATCAGAGCTGGGGCATGTTTGCCCCCAATCCACCACGGAGCAACGTATTCCTCAAGATCCTCGTCACCGACAAGGCCGGTGAAACCTACGACATGCGCACTGACGTATACGCGCCCGAGCGAAAACCGATCCCATGGATCTGGAACGATCGCTGGCGCAAAATGGCGCGGCGCATCAGCGGCGGCGAGTCAGGCCAGGGCGACTGGTATCAAAAATGGATCGCACGCTACCACTGTAGACAGTGGGCGCTCACACACGATGGCGAGAGCCCCGAGAAGGTCGATCTCGTGAAAATCTGGTACCGCATTCCCACGCCGGAGCACGTACGCGACAAGGGTTACTACGATCCCGAGGAACTGCTTGCGCGCACCGGTCAGGAAAAATACCTGTACACAGAAAAGTGTGACAGCTCAATCACGGGCCAGCTCCCAAACTGGATCCGCGAGCGCCACGGACTCGAGCCACTTCCCGAAGGCGTACGCTTCAAGCCATGGATCAAGCACAAGAAACGTGCATGGGAACGCAAGTACGGCAAAGACTCCGACAAATCCGGAACCGCCGAGTCCGCACAAGCAACTGCCGCACAAGCCCAGCAGGACGCCAAAGAAACCAAAGACGAACAGGGCGAAGCACCCAAACAAGAATCCGGTCCCCAGGACGGCCAGGGGCAAGAAGACAAGGACGAGAAGCAAGATAAAAACTGACGTGTTCGCCAACGCTTGTCGGAAGCACCGGTTTCGGACATGCTGACCTGCGCACGAGAGGAGAAAACACATGCATGGTCGTTTCGTTTGGCACGAGCTGATGACGTCAGATGTCAAGGGCGCGATCGCGTTCTACACGGAGGTGATCGGTTGGAAGACCGAGCCGTTCGCCCAAGGACAAGGGCCCGAGCCGTACATGATGTGGGTCGGAAGTCAGGGATCGCTCGGTGGCGTCATGCCGCTTTCCGAGCAAGCCAAGAACATGGGCGTACCTCCCCACTGGGTAGCCCACGTCGAGGTGAACGACGTCGACGCCACGGTAGCAAAGGTGAGGGACAAAGGTGGCAACATCCACGTGCCGCCCACGAACATTCCGACGGTCGGCCGATTCAGTGTGATCGTCGATCCGCAGGGAGCCGCCCTATCCGTGTTCAAACCCAAAGGATCGATGGAGCCACACGATGTATCCAAGCCGGGCGAGTTTACTTGGAACGAGCTCTACACCACCGATTCGAAGGCCGCTTTTCCGTTCTACAGTCAGCTGTTCGGCTGGGAGCAGATTTCCGAGATGGACATGGGTCCGGCCGGCAAATATTTGATTTTCGGCCAAGGGAGTAAACAGTATGGCGGGATGATGACGAAAACACCCGATATGCCGATGCCCCCATCTTGGATCTACTACGTCCACGTCGATGACATTGAAGCCACCATGAAACGTGCTACCTCGAAAGGTGCCAAACCTCTGTTCGGTCCGATGGAGATACCCGACAAGACGCTGGTCGCACAACTCATGGACCCGCAAGGCGCAATCTTTGCCTTACACGGGCCCGGCAAAACACGACCACCGGCGGCCTAGAGAGAACGGAACGGATCGTCTCGTTAGCGGATCGCGATCCCAGGTGAGCTGGCTCCAAGACCATCGCCAGCGCGTGGTCGGCACACCACCCCGAGCTCCACATTCGCGGGAGTTTCGTTTGGGAACCGAGATGGCTCGATTGCGCGACGCTCGCTGTAGTAGTCTCAACACGTGGAGAAACGCCTCATGACCGCCGTGATCCGTCCAGCGACCGTAACGCTCGTGTTGTTAATGATTGGCTGTAGCGGCGGAAAGGACGAGCTGGCCGACGATGGCAACGCCGATGAGTCGGGGCCGGGCGAGGGAGATTCGGCCGGTGAACCGATGTTCGACCCAAGTTGGGAAAAGCTCGAGCTTCGCTTCGAAAAGTACGAGGTGCCCACCGACGAAACTATGTACACCTGCGTCGGGTTCACCCTGCCCGCCGAGAGCAAGCGACACATGGTGGCGTTCGATCCCCTGGTGGATGATGCGGCAGTCGTGCATCATCTGGTGCTGTATCGGCTTGCGACGCCGATGGCGGCGGGATTTCAGGAATGTTTCGAGATGCCGGATGCGACCGAAGCGACGTGGGCGTGGGCCCCCGGGAGCAGCACCATGATTTTGCCCGAGGAAGCAGGAATCGCGCTGGGAGACAACGGAACCGAGTCCCATTTCGCTCTCCAGCTCCACTACAACAATCCACTGGGCGAAGCAGGGCACGTCGATAGCTCCGGCGTAGTTGTCTATATTGCACCCGAGCCGAGAGCAAACGACGTGGGGACGCTGGCCATCGGCGTGTACAACTTCGAGATCCCCGCAGGAGAACCATCATACGAGGTCAATGGTGTGTGTGACACCACAGACACCTTGAACTCACCGATCAACGTGTTCGCGGGAATGTTGCACCTGCATGAGCTGGGTCGGCAGATCTGGACGGACCATCTACGCGCTGAGCAGCGTATCGGTGATGTCGGCACGGACACGACCTATTCCTTCCACGAGCAAAAATTCGCACCCCTGAATGTGATCGTGCAGCCCGGCGACGTACTGGACACCCATTGTATCTGGGACTCGACATCCCGCGAACAGCCGACCAGATTCGGGCTCCGCACTTCCGACGAGATGTGCATCAACTACCTCATGTACTACCCAAAGCAACAGATACCATATTGCCTGAAGTAGGTGTGCTCCCAGCTTCGACGACACCGTCTGAAACCAGCCTGGCACTGCTCACGCCTACGCTGGCAACGGTGTGGTTCACGCTGTTTCTCGACCTTGTCGCGTTCGGAATGATTCTTCCCGTTCTTCCGCACTACGCGACCCACTTCGGCGCGTCGCCCAAACTCGTGACGTTGTTGTCGACGACGTTTTCGGCAGCGCAGTTCGTGATGTCACCCGTGCTCGGTAGGGTCAGCGATCGCTACGGGCGGCGTCGGGTGATGCTCCTCTCGGTGTCGGGCTCGATCGCCGCCATGCTGGTGCTCACGTTCGCAGGCTCGCTCGTGATGGTGTTTGCCGCGCGACTGATCAGCGGTATGTGCAACGCAAACATCTCGACGGCGCACGCGTACGTGGCAGACCGCGTCGTTCCTACCCAACGGGCGAAATACATGGGAATCATGGGCTCCGCCATCGGCCTCGGTTTCATTTTCGGGCCGACCCTGGGGGGGCTGTTGGCGACCGACGTCGACCCGTCGCGACCGTTTTTGTTTGCGGCTGGGCTGGGCGCGATCAACTTGCTGATGGCGTGGAAGTGGTTGCCGGAGAGCCTGCCCCGCGCGACCTCGATCGACCATGCGGGACCTGCTATCGCCGGAGAACAGGCTGGCCGGCGCGCATTTTCGCTACGCACACCTTTGTTTTGGCTGATCCTCACGAATTTCGGGTTTTTCTTCGCGTTCGCTGCCATGGAATCGAGCTTCGCGTTGTACACCCACGCACGGTTCGTTTGGGGTGCCAAAGAAACAGGTTACTTTTTCACGTATGTCGGCGTGGTGATCGCCCTGTTTCAAGGGCTCGTCGTCGGATGGTCGGTCAAACATTTGGGCGAGCGCCGTACCTTGTATGTCGGCATGGTATTGTTATCGCTCGGTTTGCTGCAATGCGCGTTCGCAACGCAGTGGTTCGTACTCGTGGGTGCCGGGTTGTGCATCGCCGGCGGCAACGGCCTCATCAATCCCAGCATCGGTGCGCTCGTCAGTCGCAACGTCTCGGCCCGGCAACAGGGTACTGCCATGGGTCTATCGCAATCCGCCGCAAGCCTGGCCAGGATCACCGGTCCCATCCTCGCCGGGCTGCTATTCGAAACGTGGGGTGAGGGCACACCCATGTTGCTCGGTGGCTGCGTGATGATCGTGAACTTGCTCGTCGGGTTTGTCACGATTCGCGACGCGAAGTGAATGAAATGGCGATACGAACGTGCCCGCTGCGACGAGCTCTCATGGACGTATGTCTCGTACGCGCGCTCGTGATCCTGCCCGTGGTAGCCGCTTGCACGGCTGACGACGAGCCACGCTGGGCCGAGCTCGATCGCGAACAGCGGATCGCGTTCATGACCGAAAAGGTCGAACCGACGATGCGCGAGGTGTTCGTCGGCTACGATCCGATGCGCTTCGCCGCATTCGGCTGCCCGAGCTGCCACGGGCCCGACCCGGAGGGCAGGGACTACCAGATGCCGGCATTTCTCCAGCCGCTGCCGCTGGAGGGCACGCTCGAGGCTGCCGAGATGCGCAACCCCGAGATGACCACGTTCATGCTCGACGAGGTATTCCCCACAATGGCAGCGATGCTGGGCGAGCAGAAATTTCACGAGACGGACGCCCCTGACGGCTTCCGGTGTGTGCGGTGCCACCTCGTCGCCCAGTGAACGCGCTCACTGGACCCTTCGAGCCCACGAGCGGTATGTCGAACGCGAAGTCACGCGCTGCATGCCTCGCACATGATCGTGCATTCCGGGTCCATATCACAACGAAGCAGGGAGTTCTCCCGCAGCAAAGACAGATCATGGCAAGCGTTCGCGGGTGAAGTATCCGTGAAATAAGAAATATGCCAGCTCGCCTCCGTTGTAGCAACCGAAGCGCACTGGATTCGCTGCAACAGCTCGTTCCCCGGTATCGTCGGATCTTCGACGAGCTCACATTCGTCACTCGTCGCGCCCTCGCTCGAGAGTCGAGTCACACAGTCGTGTTGCGCCTTTTCCATGGCCGCTGCGGGACTGGCTGCGAAACCTACGGCGCACCGCAGGGGCCCTTCTCCTTGGCCAACACCTTCGTCTCGCAGCTCGACGGCAACGGCAACGGCCGCGATGCTGCACGCTTGCTGTTCGCCATTCGTCGGATCTCCGTCGTCGTCAGGAGAGCCCGGCGGATCGCAGCCCACCATGGCAACGACCACAGAAACGCACCAAAAGCATGCTCTGGCGGATCGTGCACCGTTGGTCACGCTCCAACCATCGGCGCGGACCGCATGCCCTTGAACCCGGCCCGGTTTGGCCCAGAGAAATATCGCGGATCGCCGAAACTTCTCGACGATCCGCGCAAAAGTTCGCATGACGCAAGTGCCGTCGGTCGCTCGATCGCGAGCTACGACGCACGAGCGTCGGGCTCAGGTCCCTCCGGTTCCCGTCGCAGTACCGCTACCGGTATCTGTTGCCGTGTCGCTCCCGGAGCCCGTGCTGCTGCCAGTTTCGGTGCCTGCTGGTTCCGGCGGCCACAGGCACAGCGGTACGGAGCCACCGGCGAACATGCATTCCATGCCCGTAGGACAGTTGGACGAAGGCGTGCCTCCACCGGTACCGGCACCCGTCTCGCTTCCCGTACCGGCACCCGTCTCGCTTCCCGTACCGGCACTCTCGCTTCCCGTACCCGCACCCGTCTCGCTTCCCGTACCGGCACTCTCGCTTCCCGTACCGGTCCCTGCGTCCGCCATCTCACACAAGAGCACGCAGATGTTCATGCCTTGGGCGGTGGCGCATAGGGCCTCGGCGGTTCCATTGGGGGGATTGGGACACGCGCCCTGCATGTTGGGCGTGCTGCACGGCATCATGCAGACGCTTCCGATACCGATGTCCACACAGAAGTTGGGAGCAGCGCAGTCGTCGCACTGGTTGTAAGCAGTGGCGGGATCGCCATCCACGGGACCCCCCGAGCTGCTGCCGGACTCCGTGCTCGGGTCCATGGTAGTTGCCGTGGTTTCCGCCGAGCCCGAGCTGCCGGTTTCCCCCGTGGTCGAGTCCGTCGTCGAGCCCGTGGCTGGCTCTTCGGTGGTCGAAACCGAGGTTTCATCGTTGGTCGTGGAATCGTTGTTCGTGTCGTTGCCGTTTGGCTCGTCTGATTTTTTGCAGCCAATGCCCCACACGAGAGCATTTGTCAGCGTCATCGACAGCCACGTACGAGGATTCACGAACAGACTGTTGTTGTAGGTTTTTCGCATAAATTCGCTGCTTCTGTGTTTTTGGTTGATCCGTTGGGCGAGAGGTGAACTTCGAGACACAGTAACTGATGTCGATGGTTTGCCTCGAACACCAGACAGATGTCTCGTAGCGAGAGGTTTCTTCCGCTTGATTACCTGGTTTGTCGTACGGTTGTCAGAGTCACCTGTACCAAGCCATGACGCTGCCTTGGACGGCAGAATCGGGCGAATAGGCGTATCGTGCGCAGGTCGTCAAGCCCACTTGATCGGGTCCTCGGGCCAAGCGTGTTTGGGATATCGTCGCGACAACGCCTTGCGTAGCTCTGGATAGTGCTTGGTCCAAAAACTCGCAAGATCGGTCGTGATCTGTACCGGCCTCCGATTGGGCGCCAACAGGTGCACCACCAAAGACACGCGACCATCCGCAATCGTGGGCGTCGACGTCGTACCGTAGAAGTCCTGCAGCCACGATTCTACATATGGTGAACCATCGATTGGATAGTGGACGCGAGCCGTTCGACCGCTCGCAAGCTCGACATGCATTGGTGCAAATCGTACGAGCACACGACGTTGCTCGGGCGTCAGCTTGGCTTCGAGCACGCGCACGAGATCCACCTCGCGCAGCTCCGCGAAACTGGTCCGATCCTCGCATAGCTCGCGCAGACACGTCTTCACGTCCGCGTCGGTCAACACACCAAGCTCGGTGGAGTGCTTGGCTGCGAAGCGCACGCGATCCAACAGTAGGTCGAGCCGTTTCGGCTCGTTCAGCCAGTACGAGCGATCGGCCGCCAGCGCGGCATCGCGTAGTACCGCAGCGGCTTCCGGACCGAAGGCACGAGCCACTGTAGCATCGAGGACCAGATCATCGTAGCGAAGCTCCGACATCCCGACGACGCGTTGTGCATCGGCATCGAAGCTCCACCGCGTATGCTCCGAGATGCGTTCGGGAAAAGCATCGAGCAACCATTCCGGTTCGATGGCTACAGCGCTGCGCACACGCAAGCTACCGACCCCTCCCTGCCTTCGTTGCTCGAGATCGATCGCGACCAACAGCTCGGCATGGACCCCGCTCTCACTGCCGAGTATCGCCGACCCTCCCCCACACAACACCAGCGTAGCTCCAGCTCCGGCGTTGTTTCGCATGCGGGCCACACGATCCGGAAAACCATGCAGCAGAGCCATGCGAATCGCCACGTCCACCGGCTCGCTACGATGCGACAATGCCGATTTGGCCATCGTCGGCGCCTCGTGTTGCATGAGCTCGAGAAGCTGACGTTTCGCACGATGGATCCGCGTTGCGAACATGCGGTCGACCTCACCTGCCAGCACGGCCTCCGCGTCGCGCACGACATCGGCATCGCATGCGTGACGCAGGCCCTCGTCGACTTCCCGCCTCAACGGTCGTTCGCTCAGCAGCGCCGCGACCGTGGCACCGAGCTCCGTTGCACCACGTCGCGCCCCTTCCAGGAGCACACGCGCATGGCGCGGATGAAGTGGAAACGCGGCCATATGACGGCCGAGCTGCGTGAGCGCACCGCCGACCGCCGTGGTTGCGCCCAGGCGCAGCAACAAGCGTTCGGCAGCGTCGATCGACGCAAGCGATGGAGGCTCGAACCATTCGAATCCGGCCAGGTCGTGCACACCCGCTGTACGGAGCTCGAGCAACGTCGACGCGAGATCGAGCCGTTGGACATCGGGTACATGATGCTCGGGGCGGTGCTCGAAGTCACGACGTGTGTAGAGCCTGAGGCATCGTCCGGGGGCCGTGCGACCGGCACGTCCGGCACGTTGAAGTGCCGATGCGCGACTGATCTTCACCAGATCGAGTGTCGGTCGTCCGGAGAACACATCGAACGAGGGCACGCGTGCAAGGCCGCTGTCGATTACCGCGGTCACACCATCGATCGTGATCGACGTCTCCGCTACGTTGGTAGTGAGGATCAACTTCGCTCGTGCGGAGGGTGCAACGACGCGATCCTGAGCGTCCGGAGCCAGATCACCATGCAAAGGCAAGACCTCGAGCCCGGCTCGTGAAGCGATCGATTCACACGCTTGCGCAACCATGCGGATCTCTCGCGCGCCAGGCAGGAACACCAAAATGTGACCGTCAGGAGCTCGAGCCACGCATTGCCTTAGGCCCGCCACGACCTGACGTACGAGCGCCTTGTCGTCTCGATCCCCGACGTGCTCGGCGTGTTCGATGTCGACCGGCCAAACTCGACCCGGACACGATATCGACTTTGCGTCGAGAAACGACTCGATGCGTCCAGTCGGCAAGGTCGCCGACATGACCACGATGCGAAGGTCGGGTCGGTTGCATCGCTGCAAGCGTCGCACCAAGGCAAGCGCAAGGTCACCTTCGAGATGGCGCTCGTGAAACTCGTCGAAGATCACGGCTGCGACGCTGGACAAGCCAGAATCGTCGCGAAACGAGCGCATCAAGACGCCTTCTGTAACGAAGCGAATCTTCGTGTACGCGCTCACACACGATTCGAACCGAACGCTGTACCCTGCCCGTGCACCGACGTTTTCTCCAAGCTCGTGCGCGACCCTGCGGGCAGCCATGCGTGCGGCGATACGCCGTGGCTCGAGCACGACAATCTCGCGATCACCGACGAGCCCTGCCTCGAGCATGGCAGGGGGAACACGGGTGGTCTTTCCTGCGCCTGGAGGAGCATGCAACAGCACGTTGGCGCCGTTCGCGAGCGTCCGCACGATCTCTGGCAAAAATGCGTCGATGGGAAGAGGCGCACGGGTCGGCATGTACAATGTCGTCGCGATCGTTCACGGCTCGAAGTTTGTCGTGAGACGGCGAAGCAATCCGAGCACGAGGTCCTCACGCGGGCGGATCGCAGGATACGAGCACGCTGGCCTGGAAGCTCGTGCCCGCGTCGATGTCCAGACTGTCCGCGGCCGTGATCGTCATGAAGTCCGAGGACACCGTGAAGCTGGCCACCGTGCCGGATTCGCCGTCCCCAACGAGCATGATGCCGTTTTCGTGGGCGAACCGCACGTGGGGCTGCTTGCCGGCCGCAGTGACGGTCCCGAGGTCCGTCAGCATCGTTCCGTCAACCTCGCCGACGCGAATGGTGGTGGTCCCATTCGAAAGCGTCAAGACATCGGACGTCGCAAGTGTCACCGCTCGGCCGTTCGCCCACGCACCACACGCGGCCTGAAGCATTGTGTCCAGGCTACCGCCCATACCCGGGTCGATCCATGCCACACAGCCCCCACTGTACCCTGAGATCGCGAGCCGCGTGCCACCGATGTCCACGGCCAGGCCCGTGGTGTAATCGTCGATCGAGAGACTGTCCACCACTGAAAGCGTGCCACCGTCATACGTGAGCGCATTGAGCGTCGCCTTCTGCGAGAGCTCCTCGTCATTGTCGGAACCGCTGACGAGCACGTAGGCAACACCGGTCGCTGCGGCAGTGACGAGCTCGACGTCGGTGTCTTCGTCCACCCCCGCGATCGAGAGAACTTCGGAGTCTTGCTCGGTCAATGTACCGTCGCCGTCGTCGTCGTCGAGCGCTGCGGTGCGAACGACCGCGGAAGTGCTTTCGACCGATCCCGCGAGGAGCACGCCTGCTGTCCCGTCGCAAGCGATGGCTCGCAACGTGGACACCGACCATTCGTTCCCAGAATCGCTCAACATGCCATCCGTCGCTACGTCGATGCCTGCGACCTTCTGGGCCTGATCGAGGACAGCATAGACGCGTCGGCCACAGGCCGTGATGCCCCCCGGCTCGATTTCGACGCCACCCGTGGCGAGGGGTGTATGGGCACCGTCCAAATCGATTGTGTCGACCTGGGTCAGCGTGCCGTCGCTACCCACATGAATCGACGTGGCCACAGCCGCTGGCGTACCACCCTCGTAGGCAATGAGGCAGGTTCCGGTCGGCACGATGAGCCCGCCAGTTTCTCCGCTGGTGTCCTCACCCCCCGTCTCGGTTCCGTCGGCGGTCGTCGTGCCCGAGTCGCTCGATGATTCTCCCCCACTCGATGACGAGGTCGCGTCATCCCCGGTCTCGCTCGTGCTCCCGCTGCTACCCGTTTCCTCGGATCCGGATCCATCCGTCTCGGACTCACCCGTCCCGGTCTCGCCCGTGACGTCCGACGTCGTGATCGTGGTGCTTTCGTCAGCGCCTTCGGCGGCTCCGCCGGAATCGCTGCTTTCGCCGGAGTTCTCGGAGCCCGACTCGGTGCTCGTGCTCGTCTCGTCTTCGCCTCCCTCGGACGTGACCGACGTGTCGTCGCTCGAGAGAAGGAACGTCGAACGAATCCCTGAGCGCTGCATGCCGGGCCCCATCGACGCCAAGGGAGCCTCCCGGAGGCCCGATGTGGACCAGTCCGCCGGCAGCTCACGGCTTCACTGCTGAGATTCGAACATCCGGCGCACGGATTCCATCGTATCGGCTTCGTCGACGCGCTTGTCAGTGCGATAGCGCTTGACACGCGCGAGACGCAGCGCAAGTCCTCCGGGATACCGGGGGCTCGCCTGGAGATCGCTGAATGCGATCTCAACGACCAGCTCCGGACGGATATAAACCGTCCAATCGTCGCGACGAGCCTCGCGAGCAAGGAACTCGCGCGTCTGCCATTCGAGCATCGCGTCTGTGAGTCCCTTGAAGGTCTTGCCGAGCATGACGTATTCGCCAGTAGCCAGATCGAGCGCACCCAGATGCAGATTCGAAAGCTTGCCCGTGCGCCGGCCGTGACCCCATTCCGCAGCGAGCACAACGAGATCCAACGTGTGGGCACGCTTGATCTTGAGCCAGCCAGCGCCGCGATTGCCGGCTTCGTAGGGCGCATCGAGAGATTTCGCCATGACGCCTTCGTGGCCTGCGGCCAGTGCCGCTTCGTAGAAAGCGCGAGCTTCGGGTTCGAGCGCCGTGACGACTCGTTGGACGCGGAGCGACTCGGGAACCACGCGTGCGAGCGCTTCGTAGCGCTCGCGCGTCGGACGGTCGGCAAGACTTTGGTGTTCGAGACGCAGGCAGTCGAAGAAGAACGCCTGCATCGGCAACTCGGCGCGCTGCTTGTCGACATCGAGCTTGCGGCCGAAGCGGCGCATGGTGACCTGAAACGGATGCGGTCGGCCTGCCGGCGTGAACGCAATCGCTTCGCCGTCGAGAATCAGCTGCCGCGCCGGCAGTGATTGGACCGCCGTTACGATGTCCGGAACGGCTGCGGTGACGTCATTCAGACTCCGGGTGTAAATGCGCACAGTGTCGGCGTCTTTGTGAACTTGTATACGCGCGCCGTCGAGCTTCCATTCGAAGGCGACTTCGCCAGCAAGCTGCTCCAGCGCATCGGCAACGTCGGCTGCCGTGCTCGCGAGCATCGGTGCGACCGGCGACATCAGCTCGAGCTGAAAATGATCGAGATCGACTCCGGAGTGGGTCAACGCGGCACGGGCGACAACGCCGAGGTTCGCGGCGTACATTGCGGCACGCCGTATACGGCCCACGGGAATTTGCGATGCCGCTGCAATCGCGTCCACCATGACTCCCCCGAGCGCTCCCTGGCGCAATTCTCCGACGAGCAGTCGGAGCAAAAATTCCTGTTCGACCGGGGTTGCACGACCAAAAAGCTCACGCAGCGCGTGGGCCCGATGTTTTGCAGAACCTGATCCGCGGATCCCGGCGATCGCTGCCAGTCGCTTGTCCACGTCGATAATCGAAAGATTCGCTTCGGTCGCCGCGACATCATCCCGCGCCGACTGCAACACTATGTAGCCGATGCCGAACCGCCCTTGCGGAGTTTCACCGGATAGATACCGAACCCCGATCTCGACTTCGTCAGGTTCAAGCGCACGCAAACACGCGGCCAGCTCTTTCACCTTGGCGAGTCGAGCCGAGGTCGCCCCTACACGCTGGGATGTCTCGACGACTGTGATCAACAGCATCATCGCGAATCAGTAGTGCGGCTTCACCAGCTGGACAAGTGCCATCGACGTATCCGCGGTCTCGCCAGGCCAGTCAGCTCGACGGGATTTGCCACCCAATCGGTGGCGTGAATCCCGGCGCCGCGGGTGGGACGGGATTGGAGATGGGCCATGTCGATCCATTGTGGCAAAGTTTGGCCTGCGATGACTGATTCTGATCCTGTCACGGAGTTTCGGCCGTACGTCGCTGACGAGGCCAATGTTCCCGAGCTGACGGTCAAGGCGATCGTGATTGGCGTGGCGTTCGGTGTGTTGTTCGGTGCGGCGACAGTGTATCTCGCTCTCAAGGCCGGCTTGACGGTATCGGCGTCGATTCCCATTGCCGTGCTTGCGATCTCACTATTCAAGCGGCTCGGAGGAGCCACGATTCTCGAGAACAATATCGTACAAACCATCGGTTCGGCCGGAGAATCGATTGCGGCTGGGGTGGTGTTTACGCTGCCAGGGTTTTTGTTTCTTGCCAGGGATTCGACCGGAACGAGTGTCGGTGAGCGACATTTCGAATATTGGACGATGTTCTCGTTGGCATTGATGGGTGGCGTGCTTGGTACGTTGATGATGATCCCACTGCGACGCTCGCTGATCGTGAAGGAACACGGAAAGCTGCCATATCCGGAAGGCACCGCGTGTGCTGCAGTGCTCATGGCCGGCGAACAAGGTGGCAAAATGGCTCGCATCGCTTACCAAGGGGTCGGGTTCGCGTTCGCTTACGCCGTGGTACAGAAACTTTTCAAGGCGATTGCCGAGGTACCTTCGATCGTGAGCGCTCAGGCCAATCGGTTTTTTCCTTCGGCCAGACTGTCGGCCGAAATCACGCCCGAATACATGGGTGTCGGCTACATCATCGGTCCAAAGATTGCGAGTGTGCTCGTCGCGGGAGGCGTGCTGGCTTGGTTGGGCTTGATTCCACTACTCGCATCTCTGGTCCCGCCCGAGAGCATCGCCACACAGCTGGTGAAGCTCGGCTATCTCAACGACGTGAGCACATCCGGAGGGCGCTTCGGCTGGAATCCCGAAACACGGGCCTTCGAGGATACATCGACCGCAATTTACCTCGCTTACGTACGTCAAATCGGTGCTGGTGCCGTGGCGGCCGGTGGCTTCATCACTTTGCTGCGAACGCTACCGACCATCGTCTCGTCGTTTCGCGACAGCTTGGCCTCGTTCAAAAGCAGCACTTCGGATGCGGCCACGAAGCGCACAGAGCGCGATCTTCCCATTTGGGTGGTCTTGCTCGGAAGTATCGCGATCGTCGTGATCTTGGCTGCGCTGCCATTCGTCCCCGGTACGTCGGTGTTCTCGAAGCTTCTGCTAGGAGCAATCATCGTCGCATTTGGATTTTTTTTCGTCACGGTGGCCAGCCGCATTGTCGGTCTGATCGGCTCGTCCTCCAACCCCGTCTCAGGCATGACGATCGCAACGTTGATGGCGACATGCCTCATCTTCGTCGGTATCGGCTGGACAGGCGATGTCTATCAGCCCATGGCGCTGTGTGTCGGTGGCATGGTGTGCATCGCGGCTGCGAATGCCGGTGCGACATCGCAGGACCTCAAGACCGGATACATCGTGGGCGCCACGCCTCGAGCTCAACAGATCGGTCTGCTCATCGGGGCAGTCGCTGCCGCTGCCGTGATTGGCTTGACCATGCAAGTATTGGACAAGCCGACAGCCGAGCAAGCCGCACAAGGGATCACCCACGCGATTGGTTCGGAACGGTATTCCGCGCCGCAGGGGACACTGATGGCCACGTTGATCCGTGGCCTGCTCGCGTTCAACCTGGACTGGCAATTCGTGCTCGTAGGCGTGTTCCTGGCCGTGACCATCGAACTTTGTGGCACGAACGCGCTTTCGTTTGCCGTGGGTGCCTACCTACCGCTGTCGACCACGGCACCGATCTTCGTGGGAGGAGCGATCAAAGGCTTCGTCGATCGCCTCGAGCGAAGTCGGGGACGCACGCCCACGGAGTCGGAGCTCGGGCCAGGCAACCTGTTCGCGACCGGCCTGGTGGCCGGCGGTGCGATCGCGGGTGTGGTCGTGGCCATCTTGGTGGTCAACGACGATATCGCGAATGCCTTGGGCTCGATCTCACTCGAACACCGCCTTCTCGCAGCCATGGGCCAAGGCGGCTACGACCTGCTCGGTGTGACGTTGTTCGCAGCGATGGGTATCGTGTTGTTTCGCACGGCAATTCGCCGCCCATGATGTCGAAGCGTTGCGTCTCGAGATTGTAGGCACGCAGCCGCTCGAGCCACATCGCTCGATCAGCTGCTGTGAGATTCGCGCTCGTCGAGATCCTCCAACGGATCAGCGGCCTCGCGAATGAGCTTGACGATGGTTCCATTGCTCGATGCCTGGCCGGGTACCTGGACGGTGCCTTGGGCCACGTATTCGGCTTCCGGCCAGCCTTGCTCGGCTTCTGGCCAACCTTGCTCGCCAATGAGGGGGACGAAGCGTACCGGGCCGAGCGGATCCAGGCGGACGCCGCATAACCGGATCCGGTTCCGATTTCCAGCACCCGCTCACCCCCTCGCAAGCCGGGCGCATCAATCGTGAGCACAACGATGTACGGCTGTGAGATCGTCTGCCCGTCGCGGATCCGTGATTCCACGCGCAGCCAGCTGCAGTTGGACCATATGGGTTCGTGGGTGCTCGGACACCTGCCACGTGGGGTTCGTGCCAGCGCCGCGAACGCGGAGCAGCTCGCCCGCTATGGCCCAGTGGGCGTTGATGGCGTCGGTGTCGACGGTGGCGCTTCTTTGGCGACCGCAGGTTTGGCGGGCGTCGTAGCTTCAGCCGTAGCAACCGGTGGCGTCGATTTCGACGTGCTCGCCGATCGTTTCGCATTGTCCGCGCGCTTGACGACGCGGCTGTCGGCATCGAGCACGACGAGCCCCTGCTTTCCGAACACTCCTTCGCTTGCGATCTTCTCGAGCTCGGGGAGCACGACATTGGCGTCGCCCACGACGAGCACCTTGAAGGCGCCGTCATGAAGATGGCTTTGCGCGGCTGTTCGAATGCTTTGCACATCGAGTGCGCGGATCCGAGTCGCGCGACCATCGTAGTAGTCGAACGGGAGCCCGAAATGCACGAGATCGCCGAACATCGTGAGCGAACGCCCGGCCGTCGCGAAGTCGGCGGGCATGGCTAGGATACTGCCATCCTGCTCGCGACGGACCTCTTCCGGCTTGGCATCACTCGTACGCATGGTGACGATTTCGTTGGCGATCTCTCGCAGCGAAGGCCCAGTAACGTCGGAGCGTACCGACGACGATGCAATGAACGCGCTGGCCTTGCGCGCATACGAGTAGCCCGCGCGTGCACCATATGCGTATCCATGCTTCTCGCGGATGTTCATATTGATGCGACTCGAAAACGAACCGCCGAGGATCTGCGCCATCAAATGGGTCGCGTCGTAGTCCTTGGCCAGCCGTGATGGTCCCAGGTGACCGACATACACCTGCGACTGTGCGGCCCCGGGTACATCGATGAAGAAGATGGTGCCTTTCATCGACTTCGGCGTGGCAACCATGGGCGCTCTCGGAGCCTTGCCTTTCCACGCGCCGAGCTTCTGCTCGAGCAACTCGCGAAGTGCAGCCTCACTCACGTCACCCGCCACGTACAACTTGGCCCCAGCAGGACCCAGCCGTGAAACGTAACGCTTGCAATCCTCGAGTCGGACCGCCGCCAAGCTTGCTTCCGTGGGAATCTTCCCGTACGGATGATCCAGGCCGTACAGGACCGGGCTGTACACTCGCCTGCCAATGCTGGCCGGAGCACCTTTCTGCTGCGCAAGCGTTGCCTGACGTTGTGCGCGCAGCCGCTCGAGATCGTTTGCGCGCATGCCTGGCTTGCCAAGCAGCTCCGCCAACAGATCCAACGTGCTCGCGAGATGGCGCGAGAGCGAGCTCGCGTCGATCGACGACATTTCGGTTTGTGTTGCCGCAATAATGCTGCTGGCGAGATCGGCCTGGGCCTCCTCGAACGCGACCTTGTCCAGTCGCTCTGTGCTTTCGTCGAACAGATCCATGGCGAGTGACGCGAGTCCCTCTTTGCCCTTCGGGTCGGCCAAGCCACCCGTCTCGAAGCGGATCGACATCGAGACGGTTGGAAGCTCGTGCTGCTCGAACAGGAACACCTCCAATCCGTTCTTCAAGGTGAAGCGAGTGGGCTTCGGAACCACGAGCTGAGGCGTGGGCCCTGGTTCGGGTCGCTTGGCACGAAACGCCTCGTCGGGCCACACGAGCACGGGATCGCCGGAGGCCTTTGCGACCGGTGGCGCAGGCTCGCTCGGGACCGAAGCCGCGACCGGTTTGGTGGCACAAGATGCGAATAGCGGCAGGCTCGCCACGATGATGGAAGACACGATGATGGAAGAGAAAATGGACCGACCCATGGTATGTCGAGTCATGGCTTGCCTCCCCCGGGTCGGCTGATGACCTCGACCCGTGGTTTGGATAAAAACGTGTTCGCTACGCGTTGCAAGTCCGAAGGCGTACGTGAACGATGATGTTCGATGTATCGTCCGAGATGACCGGGGTCGTTCGCGTAGTGATTGAAAAATTGCAGTTGGTCGCTTCGTTCCGATAGATCTTCGAGCGACCGAACGAAGCTCGCCTCGAAACCGTTGACCGCGCGCCGAAGCTCGGCGTCGCTGACCGGTTGGGCGAGCACACGGTCGAGCTCCTGCACGAGGATGCGCTCCACCTCTTGGCTGTCCACGCCGGGCTTGAGGTCGGCAATCACATGGAACGCGCCGGAGAAATCCGAGCCGCTCTGAAACACCGCGACGGTGCGCACGAGCTGGCGTTCGATAACGAGCTTGCGATTCAGCCTACCCCAGCCCTCCGCTGCGAGAATCCTCGCGAGCAGCGACAGCTCGGCGTCTCCCTCGTTCAACTCCGCGGGTGAGTGCCAAGCGTAGTGTACGCGCGTCAGACGTGCGAATGGATCTTCGATTTCTTTGCGAACGTTCGCTCGCAGTCGTGGCATAGGTACGACGACGGGCGTCGGACGTTCCGTTTTCGGGAAGCTGCTGAACCATTTTTCGATCAGTTTCTTGGCCATTGGCACATCGAAGTCGCCTGCCAACACCAGCGTCGCGTTGCTCGGGACGTACCACTTGGCAAAGAAACTCCGGACGTCCGCGAGCGAAGCACCCTCGAGCTCTTCGTGACGGCCGATGGTCAAATAGCGATACGGATGCCCCTCGGGATACAGCGCTTCTGCGATGGCAAAGCGTTCCTTACCATAGGGCACGTTGTCATAACCCTGTCGACGCTCGTTTCGAACCACGTCGCGCTGATTGGCGAGGCTACGTTCGTCGAGCAGATCCAGCATGTAGCCCATGCGATCGCTCTCCAACCACAAGGCGGTTTCGATGTGGTTCGAGGGTACTACCTCGAAGTAGTTGGTGCGATCTGTGTTGGTGGTCCCATTGATGCCACTGGCACCCACTTCCCGCAAAATGTCGAAATGCACATCCATGCCGATGTGCTTCGCACCTTGGAACATCATGTGCTCGAACAGGTGTGCGAAGCCACTTTTTCCGGGCACCTCGTTGCCGCTTCCCACGTGGTACCAGATGTCCACGGCAACCAGAGGGACGCGACGATCCTCGTGCAAGATAACCTCGAGGCCATTGTCGAGCTTGTAACGATCGAATGCGAGCTGCGGGATGTCGCTCTTGCTCGCATGCGGCCCATGAGCACCGGCGTGGGGAGATACCGCTGCCAGCGTGGTCAGCAGGATGACTTCGAACAACTTGCCTCGCATGAACATCGAACCTCCTGGACGAGCGTGCGCGCGATGCTTGCCGATCTGCTCTCACTCGGCAACCAGCATTGTGAGCTGGTGACGAGCTCAAGGCGCCGAATCCGAGCCCGCGGTCGGCGCCGGATCGGGATCCGGACGAGAACAGACGCAACCCCACGATCCCGGGAGCGCGGGACAAGCGACATCCGCGATGATGCGATGGCCCTCCCGATTGGGGTGCATATGATCGAAGCTTCGAAGGTCCCGTCGGAGATACCACCGAGGGATCTCGGATGCGAGCGAAGCCTGTTGCCGCAGGGTTTCCTCGCGCCGTTCGGGGGATAGTCGGACGAGTATTTTACGCAACCGTGGATCGAGCTCCAACGCGCGTCGCATGGCTTGCAGATCACGTATCGGCGCCTCGCGATCGCGCAGTTGCGAATCGTACAAGTCGATCGCGACCTCGGGGCGCTCGTCGGCACGCCAACCTGCATCGGGCCCGTCCGGCCGCTCTGACGCGTAGTGTCCGAGTGCCTCACGTGCACTGCTGGCGCCGAGCACGAAATCGACGACCTTTCGCGTCGCTCGAAAATAACGCAACCCCGCGGTACCCGCCCATCGTGAGCGATCCGATTCATCGCCCCATGGTGTGAGGCTCATGAGCACGACTCGAAATCCCCGTTGGTGAGCCAACACGACCAGCTCGCGGATGTCCTTGTTGGTTCGCTCGGGGATGCCTACGCTGTTCAATCCACCCTGGAACACCAGCCAATGTTCCAGGCCCGGTTTTTTTACGTCCACGCGTGGATTGTCGAGCACCTGCTCGCGAAAACGTCGCTTCAGCATCCGTGCACCCAAGCCGGTTTTGGACAAATTCTTCATCTCGACGTTGCTGCACATACGCTCGAGAACCCGCGCATATGGATCGTGAGGCCAAGCGCCAATGGACCCGGCCAACACCACTACCTTGACGCTCTTGTCCGATTTGCGAAATCGCCAGGTGGGTGGCTCGTCCCGCGGTTGCGTCGAGATCCCCGGAACGCCGGGCTCGGGAACACCGGGCTGAACCGTGGTGGTGGGCGTCGGTGTGGACCGTGCATATGCCGGTGTGATCCAACATGCGTGCACGAGGCCGAGCAGCCAACGAATGGAACGATCCCGTGCGCGCCAACGATCCCGCGCGCGCGAACGATCCCGCGCGCGTTCGCGGACGCGCCGCGTCATGGCATGACCTGGAATGCCAACGACGCGAGCTCGACACCATCGGCAGACATCACGTGGGTCGTCCAGGCGCCGACATGCGCCGGGCCGAGCACCAGGACGGCACGGGTTCGATAGGCGTGCCTCGGCGCGATGACAACCTTGGAGCGCCGTTGAGTCTGGCCGTCCTTGCGCCACAGCACGGTGACCTGTTCGTCCGCGCGCGGATGAACCACGCGAAAGCACAGGTTGATGCGCTTGGTTTCACTCACAGAAAACTGAGTGTTTTCGTCGACACACGACGAACGTACGACGTTGCTGCCAAGCGCAATCGCATCGACATGAATGCCGGTCGCGCCGATCCCGGCGAGCGGGGGGCCATCTTGGATGGCGACCGGCAGCCGTCGAAACGCTTTGGCGGCGTGAGACACGGTTCCCGATGGCGGAGTGCGGATCTCCGATGACGATCCGATGACTCCCTGGGGTTTTTCGCTCGAACGGACTTCGGGTGCAGGCACAGCGGCACGCGAAGAAGTCGGTGCCGGCACGAGCTCGGGCAACGGCGTACGCTCGGAGCCACGTGCCGGCATGGGCTCCAATACTGGCTCGGAAACAAGCTCGGGCGTACGCTCGGAGCCGCGCGCCGGCATAGGTTCGGGCATAGGCATGGGAACATCCTGGAGCCACCAAAGCCCCACGAGCACCACCAGACTCGCCCCCAGGGCGAGATAGCCAAGCGCACTACCAGCGTCGCTCGCCATGCCTGGTTTCACCGGGGTCATGGGCGCGGTCGTCGTCGCTGGCACGACCACACGCGCAGTGGAAGGCTCGCGCGATGTTTTGCTGTCTCTCCACTCCGCGGGTACGACCACGCGCGCGACCGGACGCTTGGGCTCCGGCTTGATCTCGGCTGCCACGTCGATGATCCCAGACGCCACGATCGACTGTATATCCATCGTCGGACTGGAATCCGCCGCTTGATGCGGCGTGAAGGGATCGACCACGACAGTCGGTACACCGGGTTCGTCCACGGTCGATTGGTCGACGACATCCATGTTAGTGACCGGGTCCGGGGTCGGATCGACCGAGGCTTCCACGGCAACGATGGCTGCAGGCGCAGCAGCCTCGTCGTCGAGCGTCCTTGAACGTTCCGCCGGTTCAGCCATGATGTGATCCTAGCAAGGCTACGGAAGAAACCGAATGATCGTGCACGAAAGTGCGAGTCCTTGCTCTCGCCATCACTCGGATCTTATCGTGGGCCATGTCACATGCACGTTGCCGCTGCGCGCGCGGATGCGTCCTGATGGTCGTTTTTGTGGGCTCGGTAGCGTGCGAAGCGGCCTTTCCTGACGCTGTAGGCCCCGACACGAAGGCCAGCACGGCCATGCGCTTCAGGCCGATTCCAGAAGGCAGCTTCGAAGGCCGCCCGAACCATCTGCTTCAGCTCTACGCGGAACACCCAATCGCGTCCCCACAACAGCGCTTTACCTGGCAGCTTCCATTCCAAGCCAAGCGGATCGTCGTGGAGCTCTTGACTCTTGCCGCGCGCGACGATGCCTCTGGAATCGACGACCTGTTGACCGAAGATGCCCGTTTCGGGTTGCCGGATCGTCGAGAACTGCTCGCGCGTCCCGTATTCGACGACGACCACGGTCAGACGTTCTTCGATGCATTGCGTGATGCGGCGGTACGTTTCGACGCCAAAGCCGCGTTCTCGTGTCCTCCCCTCGCACTTGCCTCCCAGCAACTCGTCCAAAGCGGTGTCGAGCCGATGTGGTGTTTCTACACGAGCGGCGACCATCTGGACCTGATCGTGTTCAAGCTCGTCCTGGAACGCGGACATCCTCGGATTGCCTACGTGGGCCTGTTCGAGCAACGCCCGGAACGACCCGTGATCGTGACCGCAGCGGGACAGCCACCGCCACTCACGCCTCCGATCCGTCGCGGCTGACACCCTTTTCCATACGGGCACGTGGGTTTCCCCACGTTCACTTACGCTTTCGGCTCATCGTCGTCGTGAAGCACGAGTAACCACCCTGCAATCGTGTGGTTTTCCTGGGGACCGAAAGCGAGCTGCTCGCGTAGCGTCAACCAGTCGCGTGCCCATGCGGCTTGCATGTCGACCAAGCGATCCGCGGGAACGTCGCGAACATCGCGAAAATTTTTCTCGCACGTGCGCAGCTCGTTAGGGTGATCCGGATGCCATAGCGGAATACCGTACTTTCGACAGATCCTCGGTCGATGGTCGTACAGGCCACACGTTGCGCTGTCCGTGAGCACAGGGCAAGGCATACCCACGTCGGCCTGGTAGGCCTTGGCGCGCGAGAGCAAGGCTGCGCGTAGCTGCGGCGCCATCATACGAAACCCTTCGAGGAGCAATGCACCTTCGAGCTCCGAGACACGAAACGTTTGCTTGCAACAGTCGCTGCACCCCGCGCGACATTGCATGTGCTCGCGGTGATGCGCAGTCACCTCGGCGATCCCTTGGTCGAGTACCCGAAGGTGCCGACGCAATCGCAATGTCGCAGCATTCCGTGAGGTCATCGTTTGGCCAGATCTGTTTCCAAACGGGTGGGGAACGTGCCGACGGGCTCGATTTCGGACGCTGACGATGCGTACGGGTGCCTCGTGAGAAACTCGTCTGGCGTGAGTCGCCCGACACGCACACGCACGGCATCCAGCTCCTGCCGCCGAAGCTGTGCTTCGGCGGCCAGCGTGCGTGCGACATCCGCCGCTGGATGATTGTCGTGCCGAGCAGCGAACAGACCTGGCGCCCCCCATCCACGCTGGATCCATGTCCAATGGACATCGGCCAGCAGAGCGCGAAACCGTGCGAGATCGATCACCCCGGCCCAAGCATCGCGTCCGAGCTCCAGCGTTTGGTAGGCATCGAGACCACGTCCACCTTGCGCGCGCAACTTGGCGTCGAGCACTGCGAAATCGATCGCTACACGACCATCGTCCGATGGCATGACCTCGTGACGAACGACCCGTACGTCACCGCCACGACCATGCAACACGAGCGACAATGGTCCAACGTAACGCAACCGTCGACATTCTGCTCGTACTGCGTCGCCTACGACGAGCACCGAACGATTCCCGCCACGCAGCGGCCATCGTTTGCATCGTATGGCGCGCACGAGCACCACGAAGGCCGAGCGCACATCGACCCGTCGGAACTCGATGACACCGAAACTGCCGTGGCGCCCGCGCAGGTGTGCTGGGCGCATGGTCGGGTTGGGGGGCACTGCCGCATCGTCCCGCTCGTCCATCAGTTCGGCCCCCATGGCTTG
>Ga0187893_10002286_pt1 | contig 42632 bp, 39 predicted proteins | sample MA1701074metaG_FD_139574 | JGI IMG/M metagenome (GOLD analysis project Ga0187893, IMG submission 139574) | White microbial mat communities from a basaltic lava cave in the Kipuka Kanohina Cave System on the Island of Hawaii, USA - MA170107-4 metaG ... | reverse complement strand
GGGGGGGGGGGCGCGCGGGGGCGGGGGGGGGGGGGGGGGAGGGGGGGGGGGGGGGGGGGGGGGGGGGGGGGGGGGGGGGGGGGGGGGGGGGGGGGGGGGGGGGGGGCGAGAAGGCCGCCGCCAAGGCGAAGCCGCCGGCCGACGACAAGCCGGCCGGCTTCACGGACGACCTCTCCTCGATGCTCCAGCCGTGAGGCCCGAAGGCCTCCAGGGGATCGTGGCACCGGTCCCGACGCCGTTCGACCCGGAGACGGGCGAGCCGGCGCCGGTTGCGCTGCGCCAGATCGCGCGGGCGCTCGTGGACGCCGGGCTCAACGGCATCTGCACGTCGGGCTCGACCGGCGAAGGCGAGCTGCTGGACGACGCCGAGCGGGTGCTGCTGGTCGAATGGCTGCGCGAGGTGGTGCCGGAAGGGGTGTGCCTCATCGCCGGAACGGGGGCGGAGTCTACGCGCGCGGCGGTGCGCGCCGCCTGTGACGCCGCCGGCGCGGGCGCCGACGCGGTGCTGGTGCGTCCGCCGGCCTACTACGGCAGCGTGCTGACGCCGCAGGCCTTCGCCGACCACTACGCGCGGATCGCCGACGCCAGCCCGGTTCCGCTGATCGTGTACAACATCCCCAAGTACACCCACGTGATGCTGCACGACAGCGTCCTCAGAACGCTGGGCGAACACCCCAACGTCGTCGGGTTCAAGGACTCGTCCGGCGACCTCAAGGTGCTGGCGGGGTATCGGGCCGCGGCGCCGCGGCTGCGGGCGTTCGTGGGCAGCGGCATGCACGTGTACCCGGCGCTCGAGATGGGCGCCGTCGGCGGGGTGCTGGCCGTGGCGAACTTCGCCGCCGAGGTGTGCGTCAAGCTCTACGCGACATTCCGCGGCGGCGACCGCGACGTCGCCGGCGCGCTGCAGGAGCGGCTGAACCCGCTGGCCCGCGAGATCGTGGGCGTGCTGGGCCCGACCGGCATCAAGGCGGCGATGGACGCCGTCGGCCTGCCCGGCGGGCCGCCCCGCCCGCCGCTGCCGCCGCTGGACGCGCGGCAGCGCGCCCGGGTCGCCGAGCTGATGGCCGCGGCCGGGCTGCGCGCCGCGGCCTGAGCCTCCGGTGTTCTCGAGCGAGGTCGCGTGCCTGGTCGTCGTCGGCGCCCAGTGGGGCGACGAGGGCAAAGGCAAGGTGGTGGACGCGCTCGCCGAGCACGCGGACCTGGTGGTGCGCTACCAGGGCGGCGCGAACGCGGGCCACACCGTCGACACGGCCGACGGCGAGTTCGTGCTGCAGCAGATCCCCTCGGGGATCCTCCATCCGCGCGCCCGCTGCGTGATCGGCAACGGGGTCGTGCTCGACCCCGAGACGCTGTTCGAGGAGATCGACAAGCTGGGGGCGCGCGGCGTGCCGATGGCGGGCCGCCTGGTGGTGAGCGACCGCGCCCATCTCGTTCTGCCGTATCACAAGCTGCTGGACGCCGAGAGCGCGCGCTCGAAGCAGATCGGCACCACCTCCCGCGGCATCGGCCCGTGTTACGAGGACAAGGTCGGCCGGCGCGGCGTACGGGTCGGCGATCTCGCCCACCCCGAGATCGTGGCGAAGCTCGTCGCGACCGGCGCCGAGCGGGCCAACGCGATGCTGCAGCTCGCGGGCTCGGCGAAGCGCTGCGACGCCGCGACAATCACCGCCGCGCTCGCCGCGCTCGCGCCGCGCCTGCTGCCGTTCGCCGGCGACGCGGGCCGGCTGATATCGGACCGGCTCGCGGGCGGCGGCCGCGTCCTGCTCGAGGGTGCCCAGGGCGCGCTGCTCGACGTGGATCACGGGACCTACCCGTTCGTCACGTCGTCGAACACCACGGCGGGCGGGGCGGCGGTCGGGGCGGGGATCGGGCCGACGGCGATCGACGCGGTGCTGGGGATCGTGAAGGCGTATACGACGCGGGTGGGGGCGGGGCCGCTGCCGACCGAGGCGGAGGCCGCCGCCGGAGAGCGCCTGCGGGAGATCGGCGGGGAGTTCGGCGCAGTGACCGGGCGGCCGCGGCGCTGCGGATGGTTCGACGCGATGGTGGTGCGCTACGCGGTCCGCGTGAACGGGCTCACACACCTCGCAGTCACCAAGCTGGACGTGCTCGACACGTTCGAGACGCTGCCGGTCTGCACCCACTACACGCTGGCCGGGGAGCGGCTCGCCGAATTGCCCGACAACGTCGTGGCCCTCGAGCGCGTGCAGCCGGTGTACGAAACGCTGAAGGGCTGGCGCCGTCCTACCGGTGCCGTCCGCCGCCTCGCGGACCTCCCCCGGGAGGCGCGCGCCTATCTCGACCGGCTCCAGGGGCTCGCCGGCGCGCCGATCCGGTACGTCGGCATCGGAACCCGGCGGGAGCAGCTCATCGAGGTCGCGTGAGGCTGGTCCGCAAGCTCGTCGTCGGGCTGATGGTGTCGCTCCTGTTCCTGGTCGCGGCGATGACGTTCCTGCTGTGGCGCTCGATTCCGCCGCTCGGCGGCGAGGCGGCCGTCGCGGGGCTCGAGGCCGAGGTCGAGGTGCGGTTCGACAGTCTCGGCATCCCGCACATACGCGCGCGCAGCGACGCCGACGCGTTCCGCGCGCTCGGCTACCTGCACGCGCGCGACCGGCTGTGGCAGCTCGAGATCCTGCGCCACGCGGCCCAGGGCCGACTCGCCGAGATGCTGGGGCCGGCCGCCGTCCCGTCGGACCGGTTCCTGCGATCGCTCGATCTCCCGCACCTGGCGCAGGGATCCCTTGCTCTCACCTCGCCCGAGTCCCGCGCGTTGCTCGACGCGTACGTCGCGGGCCTCAACGCGGCCATCGCGAACCCGCCCCGCGGCCTGGCGCCCGAGCTCCGGATCCTGCGCCACCGGCCCGAACCGTGGACCGCGCAGCACACGGCCGAGATCGCGCGGCTGCAGGGGTGGGACCTGGCGAGCGGCCGCGGCGAGCTGGATCGGGCGCGGGCCCGGGCGATCGTCGGCGCCGAGCGGATCCGCGACCTGTTCCCGACGGTACCGGAGAGCGGCGCGGTGATCCTCCCGCCGGGGGCCGGGTTCTGGAGCGGCCGCTCGGGACCGGGTGCGGGCGGCCGATCGCGCGAGCGCACCCGCCGCGATACGCCGCCCCCCGTCCTGCTCGCGCGGGAGGCGGTGCCCGAGGTGCCGCCGCTGGCGGAGCGGATTCTGGCCGGCACGACCTGGTCGCGCGCGTCGAACTCGTGGGTGATCGGCTCCGCGCGCTCGCGCTCGGGCCGGCCCATCCTGGCCAACGACCCCCACCTCGAGCTGCGCGCGCCCGCGCTGTGGTACCTCGCCGCGCTGGAAAGCCCGGGTTTCTCCGTGGTGGGGGGCACGATCCCCGGCCTGCCGGGCATCGTCATCGGCCGGAACCGGCGGATCGCATGGGGATTCACCAACGTCGAGCTGGACGACGTCGACTACGTCGTCGAGCGCCTCAGTCGGGACAGCTCGCGCGTCCTCACCGCCGACGGGTGGCAACCCGTGGAGGTCGTGCGGGATTCGATCCGGGTACGCGGCCGCCCGGCGGTGCCGTTCACGCTGCGCCGGACACCGCACGGGCCGCTGGTGGCTGCGCGGTCCGAGATCGCGGGCGCCGCTCCCGACAGTGAGGTCCGCGCCGTCGCGATGCGGTGGACCGGCCAGGAGCCGTCCGACGAGCTGACCGCGATTCTCGAGCTCAACCGCGCCGGCGACTGGAGCGCGTTCCTGGCCGCGCTGGCCCGGTGGAAGGCGCCCGAGCAGAACGCCATCTACGCCGATGTGGACGGGAACATCGGCTACGCCACGATCGGCCGCGTGCCGGTGCGGCGCTCCGGGCGCGGTCTCCTGCCGACCGCCGGGTGGACCGAGGAGGGGCGGTGGGAGCGCTTCCTCGATTTCGACGAGCTGCCCAAGGCGTTCAATCCGCCCGAGGGCTTCATCGTCACGGCGAACAACCGGATCGTGGGCCCCGAGTACCCGCACGCCATCGAGGCCGAGTTCGCCCAGCCCCACCGCGCCGCGCGGATCCGGGAGCTGATCCTGGCGGGCGCGGCGCACACGCCGGCCGACGTGGCGCGGATGCAGATGGACACCCTCGACCTGTTCGCGCGGTCCACCCGGGAGCTGGCGGCGCAGGCCGCGGACGCGGCCGGGCGGCCCGAGCTCGGCGCACGCCTGCGCGCCTGGGACGGCGTGATGGGCGCCGATCGCACCGAGCCCACGCTCTTCTACCTGTGGTACCGGGCGCTGCAGCGGCTCACGTTCGAGGACGAGGTGCAGCCCGGCTACGCGCCGGGCGGACCGCTCCAGGCCTGGCTTCGCGGCGGCGCGAGCCCGTGGTTCGACGACGCCCGCACGCCGGAGCGGGAGGACCTCGCGGCCCTCAGCCTGCGGGCGATGCGGGACGTGTTGCCGGAGGCCGAGCGGCGCTGGGGCGCGGTGCACCAGACGGTCGGTGAGCACGTCCTGGGCGACGTGCCGGTGCTCGCGCGGCTGCTGCGGCTCAACGTGGGCCCATCACCGCGCGGGGGCTCGCTGTACACGGTGAACGTGGCGGACTTCGGGAGCCGGCCGCCGTTCGTCAACGCCCACGCGGCGTCGCTGCGGCAGGTGGTGGACCTGGCCGACCCGGAGTCGGGCGGGCTAATCATCACCACGGGGCAGGCGGGCCATCCGCTGTCGCGGCATTACCGAGATCAGGTGGCGGCGTGGTGGGACGGCCGGCTGGCGCCGGTGCCGCTGTCGGGCGACCGGGTGCGGGCAAGGGCGGTGCTGCGGCTGAAGCCACAGCACGAGCGGGACAGATGAGACAGGGGGACAGCGGGACGGGGAGAGCGACCACACCTGTCCCGCTGTCCCGCCGTCCCCTCTGTCCCGCTGTCTTACAGCAGGTTCGCGATCCGCTCCCGTAACGCGGCCAACGTGCCGCGCGGCTCCAGGCGGTCGCTGCGGTAGGACGAGTAGTAGTTGTAGTAGCGGTCGCGGTCCTTCTCGACCCCGTTGAGCACCGTGCCCGCGATGCGGGCCTGGACCCGGCGCAGCTGCTCCATCGCCCGCTGGGCCGCCACTTCCTCCGTCTCACCCGCCCGCAGCACCAGGATCACCGCGTCCACGCTGGCGCCGAGCACGCTGGCGTCGGTCACGGCCAGCGTCGGCGGTGAGTCGAAGATCACCGTCTCATACTGGGTTCGCAGCTGGTCGAGCAGCCGCCGCATCGCCTCGGAGCCCAGCAGCTCCGACGGGTTGGGCGGCAGCGCCCCGGCCGGGAGCACGTCGAGCTTGGGCACCACGTTGGGCCGGATCGCCTCGCGTAGCTGCGCACGACCCACCAGCACGTCGGTGAGGCCGGGCTCCTGCACCAGGTTGAAGGCGCGGTGCACGATCGGCCGGCGCAGGTCGGCGTCCACCAGCAGCGTGGCCGCGCCCTGCTGCGCCAGCGTGATGGCCAGGTTCGACGCCGTCGTGCTCTTGCCCTCGGCGGGCCCCGGGCTGGTGACCACCAACAGCCGGAGGTTGCGCTGCTCGGCGTTCACGAACGTCACGTTGGTACGCAACGCCCGGTACGCCTCGCTCGAGGGGTGATCGGGCGACAGCAGCGACACCAGCGGCAGGCCGGTCCGGCGCCGGCCGTTGGGCTGGCCGGCCTGGCGCACCTCGGTGGGGATCAGGCCGAGCACCGGGACCTCCAGCACACGGTCCACGTCGGCCGGCGTCTTGATGGTCTGGTCGAGGTACTCCAGGAAGAACGCCGCGAGCACGCCGAGGAAGAGGCCGATGATCAGGCCGATGACCAGCTTCTGGCGGGTCCCCATCCCGACGGGCGTGGCGACCGTGGCGGTCTCGATGACCTGCACGTACGGCGCGATGCTGGCCGCCGAGATCCGGGCCGCCTCGAACTGCGACAGCAGGTACTTGTAGGTGCCGTCCTGCAGCTGGGTCTCCAGTTCGAGCTGGGCGAACACGCTGGCCTTGCCGGGGAACGTGGCGAGCTGGGCTCGCTGGCGCCGGATGTTCTCATCCATCTGCGTGATCGCGGTCTCGAGGCCGCGGATCGTGGCGCTCGTCGCGTCCTGGAGACCGCGTGAAGCGGCCTGGATCCGCGAGTCGATCGCCTGGATCTGCGGGTTGTTCTCGCGCAGGCCCATCGTGCCGGTCACCAGGGTCCGGCGCTCGTCGTACAGCCGGAGCAGGTTCTCCAGCTGGTAACTCATCGCCGGGTTGGACGTGATGGCCGCGACGGCCGCGAGCCGGTTCACCGTCTCGAGCGTCACGTCCTCTTGAGTCCCCATGATGCCCTGGATCGTGGCCAGGTCCAGGCGGCGCCGCTCCTTCTCGCGCTCGTACTCCTGGATCGTCTGGATGAGCGCCACTTCTTCGGCGGAGAGGTCGGTGGTGTGCTGCTGTTCCTGGTACGCCTGCACGCGCGCCAGGCTCGCCAGGTAGCGCTCCCGCGCGTCTTCGACCCGCTCCTGGATGTAGGTCAGGCGCTGCGCCGCGAGCTCGCGGATGCGGTCGGCCCCGTAGTTGCGGAGCGCGTGCAGCGCCCCGTTGAGGATGTCCGGCGCGAGCGAGGGATCCACGCCGGTGTACGTGACGTGCACGACGTTGGTGGACGGCTGGATCGAGAACGCGATGCCGCCGCGCACCATGTCGGCCGCGGCGATGCGGGGCACGAGACCGAGCCACACCTCGGTGCCTTCGTCGGCCGACGGGCGCACCTTGAACGTGACGCCCGGGCCGGCGACCGGGGTGTCATAGGCGCCCGCGGCCAGCATGGCGCCCCGGCCGTCGCGCAGCTCGTACCCGGACGGAGCCAGGCGCAGCCGGAAGCTGTCGGGCGGCACCAGCGAATCCACCTGCACGTCGTAGACGAAATCGTTGCGCCACCGGCCGGGCTCCATCACCTGCAGCGCCAGCCCGAGGCGATCGGCCACCACGAGCCCCAGGCCCTGGGTAGACAGCACCAGCGCCTCGGAGAGAATCGGGTCCGTACGCAGGCTCAGCTCTTCGACGTCGATATCGCTGAGCTGGGCGAAGTTCTGTTTCTTGGAGTTGACCTGGACGGTGGCGCTGGACTGGAACCGCGGGACGGCTCGCCGGCTCGCGGCCCATGCGCCCGCGAGCACGATCACCGTGATCGCGGCCGTGACCCTCCAGTGCGCGACCACCACCTGCAGGAGGTCGCGCAGGTGGAGGCGGCGCTCCGAACCGATCCCGTACCGACCCCTCGGGCCGATGGTCAGGGTCTCCTCCCCTGCGGCGTCTGCTGCAGCCGCTCGTACAGGCTGGGGGGCGCGGTCGGCGCGCGCGGGTCCCGCGCCTGGACGCCGAACGGATCACGATACAGCGGCCGCTGGAACGGGTCCGCCGGTTGCTGGCGCAGTCGCTGGCGCTGCAGCTCGCGCAGCGCCTGGCTGCGCTGGGCGGCGCCGGTCGCATACGACGTGCCCGGCGACGTGGCGCCGTACCCGGAGATGCTGGACGGGTTCGGACGTGCCGACGGGCCGACGGCCGCGCAATACGGCGGGCCGAGGCAGGGCTCGCAGTTGCACTGCAGGATCTGGTTCACGGCGCACGGCTTGCACTTGCCGGCCTGTTTCTTCTGGCAGGGCGGGCAGCTGGCCTTGGCCTGGAGCGGACGCGCCGAGAGGGCGATGGTGGCCACGGTCGGCACGGTCCACCGCGCGAGCGCGCCCAGCATCCGGCGGCGGTTCACCGCGTCGCGGCTCACGCCAGCGCTTCCTCGAGCGCCACCGCAAGCGCGCGCGGACTGTTGCCCCGCGCCTCGAACGCCACCGCGTCCTCCAACGCCTCCAACACGCTCGTCATCAGGTTCGCTCGCTCCCCTGGGGTCGTGACGCGATCGGCACCGATCAGGGCCTGGGCCACCTCGAGGGCGGCCGCGCCTTCGCTGGTTCGTTCCACCCGGGCCGGTCCGGCGTGGCGGGACGCCTCTAGAAGCACCACCACGCCCGCCGAACCCGGCTCCGCTCGCCAGTCCACGCGAATTGCCGCAGGGCTGACGTACCAGCAAGGGGGGGCAAAAAACGTTCCTGGCGCCCCGCCGGCGCAGACTTCGCTCAGCAATTCTATGTCAGACAACGACTTGTCGTCAAGCTTCCAGCTCCGCTCCGAGGCCGAAAAATGCCTCGGTACCGGCGCAAAACGCACCAGGTCGTCACCCCAGACACGGTACCCCCTGGCGGCCAAGTGCGCCGCGAGCGTGGACTTGCCCGCCCCCGAGGGCCCGATGAGCAGGACGCCTCGCCCGCCCATGCAGATCCCGGCTCCGTGCAGGTATATCGCACCCCTTGGCGCCGCCAACAGGTCCTCGGTCGCTCGCCACTCGAGAAACGCCCAGGCGTCGCTGAGGCTGGTCGGTCCAAACGGCGGTCGCGCCGGGCTGTGGGCCAGCCAGCCCTCGGGCCGGCGGTTCAGTCGGTAATGAAGATCGGCGGGCCGGTCCGTGCCCCCCCCTGGGGGGGCGGGAGGGGCGGCGTGATACAGGGCCTGCAGCGCGGCGGACGCCGATGGGTCGTCGGTCGCGAAGTCGAGGACGAGCTCCCCGACCGCGACGCGGCGATGCACCGCTATTGCAGCAACCCCTCGTCGGCAAAGCGGCGGAGGACCTGTTCGACGTCGGTGCGGATCGCGCTCGCCTCCGCGCCGGGCACATCGTGCGCGATGGCCTCGGCGATCGCCTCGGCGCCGTGCATGCCGTCGCAATACGTCCACACGACGGCGGCAGTGAGGTTGAAGACATGCGCCCGATCCGCGCGCGCATCGAACAGCACCCACTCGCTCCCCACTCGCCGCAACACGACGTCATCCCGGGCAACCGGATTCTCGATCGCAACGCGTGTCTCCATGGGTCTGGTCAAAATGGGAAGTTTTCAACAGCAGCGCAAGTCCCTGTTCTGCCGCCGCTTACGCCACCCGTTGTGGAAATGCGGAAACCCCCGCCCACACCCGTCCACAGCTTGCTCGCCTGACCCACGAACGGCTAGGTTTCCGCGCCCCGCGGAAGCCGATTGCTCTCCCCCTGACCATCGGGTGGTATGGCGGACAATGACCGGATGGAGAAGCTGGTGTCGTTGTGTAAGCGGCGCGGCTTCGTGTTTCAGTCCTCGGAGTTGTACGGCGGCCTGGGGTCGGTGTGGGACTACGGGCCGCTCGGCGTCGAGCTCAAGCGCAACGTCAAGGAGCGGTGGTGGCGCGCGATGGTCCATTCGCGCGACGACATCGAGGGACTCGACGCGGGCATCCTGATGCACCCCAGGGTCTGGGAAGCGTCCCAGCACGTGGCGACCTTCGCGGACCCGATGGTGGACTGCCGCACCTGCAAGGCGCGGTTCCGCGCCGACCAGCTCGCCGCCGCGCAGTGCCCTCAGAAGCCGAGCAAGCACCCCGGCGAGCACACGGCGTGCAGCCTCACCGAGCCGCGGCAGTTCAACCTCATGTTCAAGACGTTCATGGGCCCGGTGGAGGACACGGCGGCGGTCGTGTACCTGCGGCCCGAGACCGCGCAGGGCATCTACGTCAACTACCTCAACGTGCTGCAGGGCTCACGGCAGAAGGTGCCCTTCGGCATCGCGCAGATCGGCAAGGCGTTCCGCAACGAGATCACGCCGGGGAACTTCATCTACCGCACCCGCGAATTCGAGCAGATGGAGATGCAGTTCTTCGTGAAGCCCGGCACGGAAGACCAGTGGTTCGAGTTCTGGCGGGAGCAGCGCTGGCAGTGGCAGCTCGCGCTCGGCCTGCGCCCGGAGCGCCTGCGCTGGCACCAGCACGGCCCGGACGAGCTGGCCCACTACGCCAAGGCCGCCTACGACATCGAGTACGAGTTCCCGTTCGGCTGGGGCGAGTTCGAGGGTGTGCACAACCGGACCGACTTCGACCTCAAGCGGCACCAGGAGTATTCGGGCAAGAAGCTGGAGTACTTCGATCAGGAGAAGAACGAGCGCTACGTGCCGTACGTGGTCGAGACGTCGGTCGGGGCCGACCGCTGCACGCTCGTCGTGTTGTGCGACGCGTACCACGAGGAAGCGGTGGAGGGCGAGACCCGCGTGGTCCTGCGGTTCCACCCCGCGCTCGCGCCCATCAAGGCCGCGGTGCTGCCGCTGGTGAAGAAGGACGGGTTGCCGGAGATCGCGGAACGGATCTATCGGGACCTGCGCGGCAAGTACGTCAACGCCTTCTACGACGACGGCGGCTCGATCGGCCGGCGCTACCGCCGCCAGGACGAGGCGGGCACGCCGTGGTGCGTCACGGTCGACGGCCAGACCAAGGAGGACGGCACCGTGACGGTGCGGCACCGCGACACGCTGCAGCAGGAGCGCGTGGCGGCCGACCGCATCACGGGCTTCGTGGCGGAGCGCCTCGGATCGTGAACGTCGAGACCCTGCGCGAGCGGGGCGAGCGGCTCAACGAGGCGCTCGGCCGCGAGAGCTACGAGGCGGGTGCGGGGCTCAAGGCGGTGTCGGACTTCGCCGGGATCTTCGAGCGGTACGCCGACCTCGCGTCGGACGAGGCGTGGGAAGCGGCCCGGTCGCACCGGATGCTGGCCGAGTGGGTCGCCGACGCGCGGATCGGCCGCGCGGTGGCGCCGCTGGACGACCGGTTGCACGCCTGGGAGGCGGCGGCCGAGGTCGCCCTGGACGACGGGTCGCGCATGCCCTACCAGCGCGTGAGCATCGCGATCGCCAACGAGCCCCGGCGCGAGGTGCGGGCGGCGCTCGATCGGGCCCGCCGCGCCGTGCTGGCCGAGCCGGCCGCTCTGCGGAAGGAGCGGCTCGCCCGCGAGCGGGAGCTGCTGGCGGCGGTGGACTCCGACGTGGTCGTGGCGCGCTCACGGCTGTCGGGCATCGACCTGGGCGACCTGGCCGCGCAGTGCGCGCGGTTCCTGACCGATACCCGCGACCTCTACCACGCCGCCCTCACGGAGCGTCTGGCCGCAGACCTGGGCCTGGCGCCGGACGACGCCGAGCGGCACGACGGCGCGTACCTGTTCCGCGCTCCGTCGTTCGACGAGTTCTTTCCCGGCGAGCAGCTGGTTCCCATCGCGACCCGCCAGGCCGGCGAGCTGGGCCTCGACATCGCCGCCGGCGGGCGGGTCCGGCTCGATACGGAGGACCGGGAGCGCAAGCGGGCGCGCGCGTTCTGTGCGCCGGTGCGGGTCCCCGACGAGGTGTACCTCGTGATCCGGCCCCACGGCGGCTACGTGGACTACCGCGCGTTCTGGCACGAGCTGGGTCACGCGCTCCACTTCGCGCACGCGTCGCGGGCGCTGCCGTTCGAGCATCGGTGGCTCGGCGACAACTCGGTCACCGAGGCCTACGCGATGCTGTTCGAGCACCAGCTGATGCAGCCGGCCTGGCTGAAGCGCTACGCGGGTCTTGGCGGCGAGCGCCGGCGCGACTTTCTCCGCCGGCAGGCGTTCGCGCTCCTGTCCATCGTGCGCCGCTACACCGCCAAGCTCCGGTACGAGGTCCAGCTGCAGCGCGCGCCTTCGCTCGAGGCGGGCGCCGCGGCGTACGCCGAGCTGCTCACCGACGCCACCGGGTTCCGCTACGCGGACGAGGATGCGCTGCTCGATCTGGACGACGGGTTCTACTCGGCGCGGTACCTGCGGGCCTGGCAGCTCGAGGCGGCGCTGCGTCGCGCGCTCGTCGAACGGTTCGACGAAGACTGGTTCCGCAATCCGCGGGCCGGCCCGTACCTGCTCGATCGGTTCGCGCGCGGCCAGCGGGACGACGCGGCGGCCCTCGCCGCCGACGTGGTCCGCGCGCCGCTCGACTTCGCGCCGGTCGTCGCGCAGTGCGAGGCGGCGCTGGACTGACGTGCGCCGCGGCGACTTCGAGGCGATGGTGCGGGCGATGACGGCCGAGGTGCCCGCGGAGTTCCTGAACGGCGTCGTCTCCATCGACGTCACCGGCAAGGCCGTGCCGCATCCCGTGCGCGCGGACGTATACACGCTCGGCGAGTGCATTCCCCACGGCTTCGGCGGGCCCGACGACGAAGGTCCCACCATCCGATCCTCCGTCGAGCTGCACTACGGCTCGTTCGCCGCGCTCGCGTCGCTGCAGGCGAGCTTCGACTGGCGGCACGAGGCGTGGGAGACGCTCACCCACGAGCTGCGCCACCACCTGGAGTGGCGAGCGCGGGTGCCGGCGCTCGAAGCGCTCGACGAGGCGGTGGAAGCGAACTACGCCCGCCTGGACGGCGAGGCGTTTCCGCCGCTGTTCCATCTCCACGGCGAACCGGTGGCGGACGGCGTCACCAAGGTGGAAGACGACGTCTTCATTGATGTCGTGCTGCCGGCCGGCGAATGGAAGAAGGCCGGGGGAATGGAGCGGGGATTTGTGTGGCACGGCCGGCGCTGGCGGGTGCGGCTGCCGGACCGGCTGCCTGACGTGCTGTTCCTCACCGTGCTGGGCGCCACGCCCGAGCCGGCCGGCGACCTCGTCCTCGTGCTACGCCGACGGCCCGGCGCGCGAGACATCATGCGCCGGGCCGTGGTGACGCAGGGCGAGGCGAGCGCGACACCCGCTGGCTAACGGGTCTCGACCGGAATCTGGCGGGGCTTGGCCCGCTCGACCTTGGGGAGCGTGACGGTCAGCACGCCGTTCTCGAACCCGGCGCGGATCTTGTCCGCGTCCACGGATTCCGGCACCCGGAAGCTGCGCTCGAAGCTGCCGTAGGTCCGCTCGTAGCGATGCACCCGCTCGGTCTTCTCTTCCGCGACTTGGTGCTTCTGGCCGCAGATGGTGAGGACGCCGTTCTCGAGCGAGATCTTCACGTCCTCCGGCTTCACGCCGGGCAGCTCCGCGGCGATGCGCACCGTGTCGGACTCTTCCAGCACGTCCACGGCCGGCATCCAGCTGCCGACCAGGCTGCCGTCCTGGCCGCCAAGGGTCGGCCAGGCGCGTAGGGTCTCGTCGAACAGCTGGTTCAGGCGAGTACCCGTGTCGAGGGGGCGATGGATCAGGAACATGATGCAACCTCCTCTCTTGTGGCACCCGTGGGTGCCTGTATGGGGTTCACGGGCCGCACTGGAGCGGCGCCGACTCTGCCCTTGGCAAGCGGCGTGCCACGCAGGAAGGGCGTTTTCGTTGCCAAACCGGCAAGCCCCTTTTGCCAGGACGACAAGCCGTACGTCAGGATGACAAACCGGGCTGAGAAGCGGCCCGCGTTCCTTCGCACCACGGCGCCGTTGACCTGGTTACGCGATTCCCGGCGCTGACTCCATCCTCGGGGGATGCCGAGTTGCGCGCACACGCCGAGGAGGCCGATACTGTGGCTATGCCGGCAACGTGGCCTCGCCAGGGGGAGTGGACCGTCGAGGAGGTGTGGAAGCTGCCCGACGACGGCAACCGCCACGAGGTCATCGACGGCGTGCTTTTCGTGACGCCGTCCCCCAGCCTCCGCCACCAGGAAGCGCTGGGGTTGGTGTACCGAATCCTGGCCGACTACCTGGAGAAGGAGCTGGTCGGCTGGCCGATCGTGGCGCCGTCAGACGTAGTGTTCACGCCCCGGCGGGCCGTCCAGCCAGACGTCTACGTCGCGCCGCTGGTGGCCGGCAGGCGCCCAAGGAGCCTTGAGGACGTGCGCCATCTGATGCTGGCGGTCGAGGTGCTGTCACCAGGCTCCGCGAGGCAGGACCGGATCGAGAAGCGCCGGCTCTACCAGGAGCACGCCGACGAATACTGGATCGTGGACAGCGACGCCCGGGTCATGGAGCAATGGCGATCCGGGGATGAGCGACCGGTGATCCTGGACTCGGTGCTTCGCTGGCAGCCGCCTGGGGCGGCCGTGCCCTTGACCTTGGACTTGCCGGCGTTTTTCCGGGACGTCTGGGACGAGGATCCGCTACCGGGCCGCTGACGGCGGTGCGGTTGGCGCGGCGTCGGTCAGCCGCGCGGCGATCGCTTCCATCTGTTCGGCGCGCAGCCGCGCCCAGCGGGGCAAGCGCAGCGCGCCGGCAGTGATCAACCCCAGCCCCGCCACGCCGAGGAACGCGATCCCTGGAAACGCGTTGCCCATCTGGTGGCCGACCAGACTGGTGATGATGACCGCCGCGGTGGCGCCGAGCATGGTCAGCCCGCCGACAATGGAGGCACGCGCGTCGCCCTTCACCGTGCCCAGGCGCAGCCGGTGGCCGCTCGGCGTGGGCTCGAGGAGCGCGTAGAGGTTGCCATTCCGCCATTCGCGGAGCGAACCGTGTGACCGAACCGCTCCGCGGGCGTCGAAGGCCTCCCGTAGCTGCACCACGAGCAGATCCCATTCCGCATCCGTCAGCCAGCGGTTGAGCATGATGGTCCGCCGTACGCCGATGGGGAGGCCGAGCAGCGTCGGCGAGGTGTTCTGTCCGCGAATGTCCAGCGCGTGGGCGGCCTGGGCCACGGCCTCCGGTGCAATGCCGACCTCGCGCCCGATGCCCTGGAGGTCGGTGAGCGTGAGGCCGTCATCGCGGGAGCGCTGAGGGGCCGGCGCCTGCGACCCCTCGGCGGCCGCGCGGAAGATCGCCGCGACTTCTTCCTCGTTGTAACGCCGGTCGGTCATGGTGAATGCAAGATCGCCGCGGCCCGGGCGGGAGGCAAACCTCGACCGGACGGCGGCTACGCAGCCACGGCGCCTACTGCCCGCCGCTTCCGGCTCAGCACACCGGCGGTCACCAGCGTGAACACCAGGCCGATCGGCAACGGCTCGAGGAAGGTGAACGCGATGTTCAGGAGCGGGTTCCTGTACATCTCCCGGAACTTCTCCGCCTGCGCCGTCCGCTCGGCGATCTGGGCCTCGGTGGCCCCCGACCGCCTCGCCTTGTCCACCATGTGCTGCGCGTACGCGTCGGCGAAGCCGGGGTTGAGCTTGTAGTACATCACTTCCCAGGTGGCGACGTAGCAGACGCTGGCGACGGCCGTGATCAGGATGCCGACCTTGAACGCGCGGCCGAACGAGACGGTGCCGCCGGCCACGTTGTCGCGATACGCCTTCACCCCGAAGAACACCATCAGGAAGGCGAGCACCATCGTCGTGTACCCGATGATGGCGCCCTTGTCGAAGCCGATCTTCTCCACCCAGGGCAGGGTGATGAGCATCAGCGCCGACAGGACGGCGCCGGCAATGAGGCCGAAGGTGAGCACGATTTTCCGCATGGCGAACTCCCGAGAGTGTTGAGGACGGCCGATGGTAAGGGCTCGCCCTCCCGGGCGCGTCACCCGAAGGGGTGATTCTGGGGGGAATCATACGAAAGGGGGAGGGAGGGGAGGGACGGGAAGGACGGGAAGAAGGGGAGGGAGGGGAGGGAGGGGAGGGAGGGGAAGGAGGGTGCCTGCCTGGGCGGATCAGGGGATCAGGCGCAGCTCCTTGCCGAGCTGCACGGCTTGGGTGCGCCGTCGGGCGCCGAGCTTGTCGAACACGCGGCTCGAGTGCGTCTTGACCGTGTTCTCGCTCACGTGCACCCGCTCGGCGATCTCCCGGTTGCTCAGACCTTGGGCGATCAGCTCCAGGATCTCGAGTTCGCGGGGAGTGATGCCGAGCGACTCGAGCTTGCGTTCGTCACGGACGAAGTTGGCCAGGGCCGGCACCTCGACCTCGCGCACCACCACGGTCTGCCGGTGCCGCGTGAGGCGCAGGCCGAGCCAGATGCCGAGGCCCGCGAACAGCGCGGCCACGAGCCCGCCGTAGATCTCGACGGAATGCTCGACCACGAGCCAGCGGTACTCGATGAACTTGAGCCCGGCGATGAGGACGCCGCCCAGGAGCCCATAGAGCAGGACGTGTTTGCGCATGCCCAATCCTACAGGGCGGCGCGTGGGTGGGGAACGCTTGCGGGTTCTTGACACGCCCCGCGCGATCTCGCATCATGCCCGCGTCAGGCGCACAGCGCGACGCGGCTGGCACCCATCCGGCCCTTCACAAAGGAGGCGACTTGGCCACAGGCGAACGGTCTCTGCGCGGGCGGGAGTTCGTGTAGGCGAAGGCGCATCGGTGCGCTTGCCGCCCTCCCGTCACCGCTGCTGACGAGGAGGGTTTTTCACGTCCGGCAGTCACGAGGAGAGGCAACCGACACCACTGAGGAACGAATGAACGCTGACGTAGCGAAGGGCTTCGAGGACGGCCTGAGCGCCACTGAACTGGCGGCGGCGCTTACAGTGAACGACCTGGCCGCCAGCACCGCGTGGTACCACGACATCGTGGGATTCACCATCGATCGGCGCCATGAGCGCGACGGCAAGCTTCTCGCCGTATCGCTCCGTGCCGGCCAGGCACGACTGCTCATCAGTCAGGACGACGGAGCTCGGGGCCTGGATCGGACCAAGGGCGCGGGCTTCTCGCTGCAGCTCACCACCACCCAGGACATCGACGCGCTGGCGGCCCGGATTCAGTCCCGCGGCGGTACGCTCGAGTCGCCGCCGGCCAGCATGCCCTGGGGCGTACGCGTGTTCCGGATCCGCGACCCGGACGGCTTCCGGTTCACGATTTCTTCGCCTTAGTCGGCCTGACTGCGCGCCCTCCCGGCCGCGGGCCCATCCCGGACGCGGCCGGTTGGCGCGACTGCGCTGGCAGATTCGGGCACCAAGCTCATCCCGACACTCTGCAGCTACCTAACGACCTGTGCATCAACTGTGAGGGCGCTGGCGGCGCGCAGCCGCGAGATAGGCGCCCGCGTCACTCGCGCACGCTGGTTAGGCGGCCGTGTGTGTATCGCGGTCCACCTACCGCTGCCGTTCCTCGTAGAGGCCGAACTCGTTGCCGACCGGATCGGTCAAGGCAGCGAATGCCCCCATGTTCGGCCTTCCAGCTCGCAACCCTGCATTGCTTGACCTATCGACGCGTCTTTTGGTGCACGATGGCTGTGGCCCCGTTGAGTTCGCGCTCCGAGAATGCAGCAAGCTCGTTTCCTGTTGCAGCGGTACGTGGGCCCCTGTGCCTGCGATGCCCCCGGGCTGACACCCCCCCCTCCGCAGGCTACCTTACCCCTATGATGCACGAATACACCACGAGCCTGCCCGCGGAGGACGTGCTCCGGCGCGCCAAGGCCTTCTTCGCCACCCGCGTCCCCGCCACGGGCGCCTTCATCGAGAAGGAGTCGCCCCGGCACATCGTGCTCCGCGGGCAGGGCGGCGAGGAGATCGTGATCGCGGTCTCCCCGGCGGCGGGCGGGGGCACGGCGGTGCGGGGCTCGACGCTGCTGTTCGACCAGCAGGTGAAGCGCTTCTTCTCGACCCTGCCGCTGCCATCGGCGCTCATGGGCGGGGCGGCCGCGTGACGGTCGCCGCGGCCAGGACCGTGAAGGTGACGGTCGCCGACACCTGGCAGCAGCTGCAGATCGAGGCGGAGCCGGACGAGACGGTGGCCAACCTCAAGGTCCGTGCACTGGAAGGCGCCGACATCCCGATCGATCGCGCCGGCGTGTACGAGGTCAAGTTCGGTGGCGCCCTGGTCCGGGACGAATCGACGAGCCTCGGCGTGTTAGGCATGACCGATGGAAGCGGACTGGTGGTCCTCGCCCGGCGGCGGCGGCCGGTCCGGTGACGAAGCGGCGCACGGCCCGAATCGTCTTCGGCATCGGATTCGTAGTGCTGCTGGCCGACGGGGCGGCGGCCATCTGGCTGGGCCAAGTCTCCGGACGGACGGCGCTCGTGGTGGTGGGCGTCATGCTCGTCGCGGCCGCGGGCGGTCTCATCGTGGCGTACCGGCGCTGGATGACGGCGCTCGACGCCGTGGACGAAGCGCGACGCGACCTCCAGGCCGAGGTCGCGCGCCTCCGCCACGCGGCCTCGGCGGCGCGAGGCGGCCGGCCGAACCCCAACTGACTTCCGCTTCCATGCTGGGTCTGATCACCCACCCGGCCTGTCTCCTCCACGACAATGGTTTCGGTCACCCCGAGTCGCCGCGGCGGCTCGAGGCGGTGCAGGCGCGCCTCGAGACGGACCTCGTGGCGCCCGGCGAGGCCACGTGGCTCGAAGCGCCGCGCGTCGCCGAAGCGGACATCCTGCGCGCTCACCGGCCCTCGCATTGGGAACGGCTAGGGCGACTCGACGCGCACGGCGGCGGCGCGCTCGATCCCGACACCGCGATGGGCCCCGCTTCGATGGAAGCGGCCCTGCGCGCCGCGGGGGCGGCGGTCCTGGCGGTCGAACGCGCGCTCGGGGGCCTCGGCCCGTCGTTCTGCGCGGTGCGGCCGCCCGGGCACCACGCCACACCGACCCACGCCATGGGGTTCTGCCTTCTGTCCAACGCCGCCATCGCCGCCTTGACGGCCGTAGGCCGTCTCGGCGCCGAGCGGGTGCTGGTCGTGGACTGGGACGTGCACCACGGCAACGGGACGGCCGACTGCGTGCGTGAGGAGCCCCGGGTGCGCTACGTGTCGCTGCACCAATGGCCGTACTACCCGGGCACCGGGCTCGCGGACGACGTGGGTTGCGGCAACCTGTTCCACGTCCCGCGGCCGCCCGGCCTGCCGGCCGCGACCTACGTGCACGACCTGCTCGAGGGCGTGGACCGCGCGGTGCGTGGCTGGGCGCCCGACCTGGTGATCCACTCGGCCGGCTTCGACGCGCTGAAGGGTGATCCCCTGGGCGGCTTCACGCTCGAGCCCGACGACTACGCCGTCATCACAAAGGAAACCGGGGCGCGCGCGCCCGGCGCGGTGGCCGTCGGCGTGATGGAGGGCGGCTACGACCCGCCGCGGCTGGCCGAGGCCGCCAGCCGGTACGCCAGGGCACTCAGCGAGCCGCACCGGTAGCAACGTGTTCCCAAGGTGCCGTGGGAGACACCTGCGAGATTTCGCCCCACCCTGTCGCTGATTCGGTTATGCCCTCCCGCGGCGTTCACCCACATTCGGCTCGCGGCTCGGGACTTCTTGCGCGGGCCCGCGACGTGCTCTACCAGCGGTCGCCAACCGATTCAGGGTCGCCGGCGTGGCGGAACTGGCAGACGCGGCGCTCTCGCAAGGCGCTGGGCGAAAGCCCGTGTGGGTTCGATCCCCACCGCCGGCACCCGCCGCACCTTGACCGGGCGGCTCCCGTACCACTAGACTGGACATGCCTTGCGAGAGCGGTGCGTCGCCAGCCCACGCTGGCACGCCGGACGGGGGCGCCGAAAGGTGCCCCCGTCTTCGCTTCGTGAGCCCCACGTTCGTCTCCGCACCCGTCCAACCACGCCAATCGCCGCTCTTTGCCCGTGCGGGCGGCCGGGCTAAGTTGGCCCGATGAGCGAAGCGGTCCGCGAGCGGGGCGTCCCCCACAGCGTCTACCAGAGGCCCGACGGGCAGGTGGAGTGGAACCTGCGGCCGCCGCGCCTGATGGAGGCGGTGCGCGAGGGCGGCCGCCTGTGGGTGGACATCGACTCCACCGACCGCGCCCAGCACGCGCTGCTCGAGAAGGTCTTCGGCTTCCACCACCTCGCGATCGAGGACACGCTCAGCCCCAAGACGCGCGTCAAGCTCGAGGAGTACGGCGCCTACCTGTTCGGCGTGGTCGCGGCGGTGCGGCTCGACCACAAAACCGAAGATCCGTACGACACCGAGACGGCGAACCTCTACTTCTTCCTGGGCCCGAACTACTTCGTGACCGCGCACGACCAGGCCACGCGCGCGGTGGAGGAGGTACGCGACCGCATCACGCGCAGTCCCGACCTGCTCGGCCGCGGGATCGAAATGCTGGCGCACGGCGTGCTCGACGTGACGGTGGACGATTTCCTGCCCATCGTGGACCACGTGGACAACCAGGTGGACCGGCTGGAAGAGCAGCTGTTCGAGCGCTACGACGAGAACGCGATCCAGGAGATCTTCAGGGCGAAGCGCCTCGTGGTCCAGCTCCGCCGCTACCTCGGCCCGATGCGCGAGGTGCTGAACATCATCACCAACCGGCCACACGGCTGCATCAGCGCCCAGTCGCAGGTGTACTTCCGGGACGTGTACGACCACACGATCCGCATCGTGGAGTCGATCGAATCCATGCGCGACCTGCTGAGCTCCGTGCTCGAGACGTACCTCACGCAGCAGTCGAACCGGATGAACCGGGTGATGAAGCAGCTCTCCGTGGTCGCGACGATTTCGCTGCCGCTGGTCGTCGTCGGCGGGATGTTCGGGATGAACTTCGCCGGCATTCCCCTGGCGCGCAGCGAATGGGGCTTCGAGTTCGGGGTGGGCCTGCAGGTGGTGCTCGCCATACTGATGTACATCTACATTCGACGCCGGGGATGGATCTGAGCATGGCGCTGCGACTCTCCTGGGACGTCCTCGAGCTCGAGACCCGGCACCCGTTCACGATCGCGCGGGGCGGCGAGAGCGCGTACCGCGTGGTCTGGGTGCGCCTGACGGACGGCGACGGGCTGGAAGGGTGGGGCGAGGCCGACCCGTCGGCGTTTTACGGCGAGACGGCCGACACGGTGGTGGCGGCGCTGCAGCGGCTGGCCGGGGCGCTGCCGTCGGATCCCTTCCAGCTCGAGGCGGCCGAGGCGCGGGCGCTGGAGCTGCTCACGGGCAACGCGGCGGCGCGGTGCGCCGTGTCGGCCGCGCTGCACGACCTCGTGGGCAAGCGGGTGGGCCAGCCGTTGTGGAAGTTGTGGGGGCTCGACCCCGAGCGGGCGCCGCGCTCGTCGTTCACGATCGGCATCGACGCGCCCGACGTGATGCAGGCGAAGATCCGCGAGGCGGCCGAGTACCCGATCCTGAAGATCAAGGTCGGCACCGGAAACGACGCGGCGATCCTGCGGGCGGTCCGCGACGTGACCGACAAGCCGATCCGGGTGGACGCGAACTGCGGCTGGACGGCGAAGCGGGCGATCGCGCACCTGCCGCTACTCGAGGAGTTCGGGGTCGAGCTGATCGAGCAGCCGCTGCCGCCGGACGACCTCGAGGGCCTCGCGCTGGTGCGGCGCCACGCGCGGATGCCGGTCATCGCGGACGAGTCGTGCCTCACCGCCCTTGACATTCCGCGGCTGGCGGGCGTGGTGGACGGGATCAACATCAAGCTGGCCAAGTGCGGCTCGCTGCGTGAGGCGCTGCGGATGATCGCCGTGGCGCGCGCCCACCACATGCTGGTGATGGTGGGCTGCATGATCGAGACCTCGCTCGGCATCACGGCCGCGGCGCACTTCACGCCGCTGCTCGACCTCGTGGACCTGGACGGGGCCGCGCTGCTCAAGCGGGACCCGTTCGCGGGCGCCTCGATCGCGGGCGGCCGCGTCAGCCTCCCCACCGGACCGGGACTCGGCGTCACGAAGCGATGAGCGGAGGCGGCGTGTACGTGGACGTCGCGGTCCCGCTCGCGCTCCCCACGGCGCTCACCTACGCGGTCCCCGACGAGCTGTCCGCGCGCGCCGTGCCCGGCGCGCGCGTCGTCGTTCCGGTCCAGCAGCGCGAGCTGATCGGCGTCGTGACGGCGGCCGACCGGCCGGCGCCCGCGGCGCGGGCGCGGCCGATTCTCGCCGCGCCGGACGCCGCGCCCTTGCTCGACGCCTCGCTGCTCCGGCTCGCCGAATGGATCGGGCGCCACTACGCGGCGCCGCCGGGCCTGGTGCTGCGGGCGATGCTTCCGGCGACGCTGTTCGGCGTGGGCCGGCCGGTCGTCGTGGCGCCGCAGGGCCTTCCGCCGGCGGCGAGTGAGCCCCTCGCTCGGCTGTTCGCGGGGGCGCGGGCCGGGGGCGGCGTGCCGCTCGCCGCGGCCCGCCGGGTGGCCGGCCCCGGCGGCGTGCGGCTGCTCCAGCGGCTCGTCGCGGAAGGGCGCGCGGAGCTGGTGGTGCTGCCGCCGCGCACGGAGGTGCCAGAACGCACGGAGCGCGTGCTCACGATCGCTGCCGAGGCCGGCCTGCTCGACCGGGACCACCGGTTCGCGCGGGCCCCGCGCCAGCGGGCGGCCTACGAGGCCCTGGAACAGCTGGGCGGGCGGGCCACAGCCGAGCAGCTCGCCAAGGCCGGCGTGAAGAGCCCGGCGCTGCGGGCGTTGCTGGACGCGGGGCTGATCGCCGAGGCGCGGGAGCGCCGGGACCGCGACCCGTTCGCCGGCCTGCCGGTCGCGCCGCCACCAACGACGCCCACCGACGCGCAGCGCTCGGCCATCGCGGCGCTCGAGGCGCTCGAGCCGGGGCGGGCGGCGATGCTGTGGGGCGTCACGGGAAGCGGCAAGACCCTCGTCTACCTCGAGTACCTGCGGCGGCTCGTCGAGGCGGGCCGGAGCGTCATCGTGCTGGTGCCCGAGATCGGCCTGACGCCGCAGACGGTGGCGCGGTTCCGAGGCGTGTTCGGCGAGAGCGTGGCGGTGCTCCACAGCGGCCTCTCGGACGGCGAGCGCTACGACGCGTGGCGCGCGCTGCGCGAAGGCACCCGGCGGGTCGCCGTGGGCGCGCGGTCGGCCGTGTTCGCGGCCGTACCGGTGCTCGGGGCCATCGTGGTGGACGAGGAGCACGACTCCTCCTACAAGCAGGGCGAGGCGCCCCGCTACCACGCCCGCGATGTGGCGCTGAGGCGCGCCGCCCTGGCCGGGGCGACCGTCGTGCTGGGGAGCGCCACGCCGTCGCTTGAAACCTGGGCCGCCGCCGCGGACGGGCACCTCGCGCGGATCGAGCTGCCGGCGCGGATCGGCGCGCGGCCGCTGCCGCGCGTGGACGTCGTCGACCTGCGCGCTCCGAACCGCGATGCGCCGGCGACGCCGGTTCCGTGGAGCGAGGAGCTGGACCGCGCCGTGGCCGGGGCGCTCGGCCGCGGCGAGCAGGCGATGCTGCTGCTCAACCGGCGCGGCTTCAGCGTGTTCGTGCAGTGCCCGGCCTGCGGCGAGGTGTGGGACTGCCCCAACTGCTCGCTCACGCTGATCTATCACCGCGCGCCGGCCCGGCTCCGCTGCCATCACTGCGATCACCGCGAGGCGCCGCCGGTCGCGTGCCGAGCCTGCGGGGCGCCCACCCAGCGGTTCCGCGGCGCCGGCACGCAGCAGGTCGAGGCGTTCGTCGCCCAACGGTTCCCCGCCGCGCGCCTCGCCCGGATGGACGTGGACACGACCAGCGGCAAGTGGGCGCACCACCGGATCCTCGAGGAGGTGGCGCAGGGCCGGGTGGACGTGCTGGTCGGGACCCAGATGATCGCCAAGGGGCTCGACTTCCCCAACGTCACGGTGGTCGGCGTGGTGGACGCGGACGTCGCGCTCAACCTGCCGGATTTCCGCGGCGCCGAGCGCACGTTCCAGCTGCTGACCCAGGTGGCCGGCCGGGCGGGGCGGGGGCCCAAGGGCGGCCGCGTCGTGGTGCAGACCCGCCAGCCGCGGCATCCGGCCGTGACGTTCGCGGCCCGGCACGACACGGCGGGCTTCGCCGCGGCCGAGCTGGCCGACCGGCGCAAGCCGCCGTATCCGCCGCACCTCCAGCTGGCGAACGTGGTGCTCAGCGGCGAGGGGGAGCGGGCGGTCGCAGAGGCGGCGACCCGCGTGGTGGACTGGCTGAGCGATCTGTTTCGGGCGAAGCGCGCGGCGCGGGTCGAGCTGGTCGGGCCGGCGCCGTGCCCCATCGAGCGGGTGCGGGGGCGGTGGCGCTGGCATTTCCTGCTGCGCACGAAGGATGGCGCGCGGCTCACTCGGCTGCTCGGTTACCTGGGCGCGCGAGCCCCGGTGACACGGAGTGTGCGACTGGTCGTGGATCGCGATCCCGTTTCGCTGTTGTGAGGCTGTTTATTTCGTGCGGTTGAGAGTATTATCAGCCTCCGTGGAAACCTGCGTCCCGCCGCCGCTTGCGCGGCTCGCACGCTGATTCCGTCCGACGTGGATCGGGCGACCGTTCCGGCCGATGGGGAGAGCCCAGGCGGCCGGATTGTCGTTCCTCCTCCCCCGAGCGAGGGTGGCGCGGATCCGGCGTTCTACGGCGACGGACTCGCCAGCCTGCTCGATGCCGTCGCGGCACGGATGCCGCGGGAGGAGGTCGACGAGGTCTGGGCGTTCCCCGGCGTGCGGCGCGAGGGGCGGGAGCACGGCGTCGCGGTGGTGACGCGGCGCGGCGCCGGCGCGGCGAAGCTCGTGGTGTATCGCGCGCGCTACACGCTGCAGCTCAAGGGGCAGGACCGCGGCACGATCGCCGTCGCGCTCGAGGAAACGGCGGACGCGCCGGGCGAGCTGGTGCCGCGGGTGATCGAAGGCGTGCGCCGGCGGGCCGACGAGGCGGGCGAGGCGGAGCGGGTGGACCTCGGACCGTGGAAGGCGGAACGGGGTGGCCAGCTCCGTTCGTAGCGAGAGCGCCGCGCCGCCGCTGCTCGACGCGTTCCGCCGCTACCTCCGGGAGCACAACCTGCCGGTCACCAGCCAGCGCGAGCTGGTGGCCGACGTGATCTTCGCCTCGACGGGGCACCTCTCGGCGGACGACATCGAGCGGGTCCTGCGGGCGCGCGGCGCGCACGTGGGCAAGGCCACGGTGTACCGCACGCTCGACCTGCTGGCGGAGAGCGGCATGATCACGCCGCGCGATTTCGGCGAGGGGTTCCGGCGCTTCGAGCGCGCCCCGGGCCGGCGCCATCACGAGCACCTGATCTGCATGCGGTGCGGCAAGGTCGTCGAGTTCGTCAACGAGCGCCTGGAGCGGATGAAGGCGCTGATCGCGGAAGAGTACGGGTTCCGGCACCATCACCACCGGCTGGAGATCTTCGGGACCTGCCCGGAGTGCCAGCAGCGCGACGGGGTCGCGCCCCCACCATCGGGATCGAGGTAGTCGCACCGTGGCGAACAATGCGATGCGGTTCACGCCCACCAAGGGATTCCTCACCCGCGGCGTGGGCCGGCACAAGGAGAAGCTGACCAGCTTCGAGATGGCGCTGCGGGACGCGGGGATCGAGAAGTACAATCTCGTGCGCGTCAGCTCGATCTTCCCGCCGCACTGCAAGCTGGTGTCGCGGCAGGAGGGGGTGCCGATGCTGCACCCCGGTCAGGTCGTGTTCGCCGTGCTGGCCGAGATGGCCACGAACGAGCCGAGCCGAATGGTGGTCGCCTCGATCGGGCTGGCGATTCCCTCGGACCCCAACCACTACGGCTACATCTCCGAGCACCACTCCTACGGCCAGAAGGAGCAGGTGGCGGGTGACTACGCCGAAGACCTCGCGGCCTCGATGCTCGCCACGACCCTGGGCGTGCCGTTCGATCCGAACCAGGCCTGGGACGAGCGGCGCGAGGCCTACCTGATGTCGGGCGACATCGTGAAGACCCGCGAGGTCACGCAGTCGGCCGAGTGTGGGCCGGACGGGCTGTGGACCACGGTCGTGGCGGCGTGCGTGTACGTCGAATACCACGAGTAGGAGGGGAGGGAGGGAAGGAGGGGAAGGAGGGGAAGGAGGGGAGGAGGGGAAGGAGGGAGGGGAGGAAGGGGACGAGGGGACAGAGGGGGGCGAGGCAGCGGTGACGGAGTTCGAGCCACCCGGGAACTTTCTGGGTATTCCACCTGAGTACAGCGACCCCGAGCGGGCCGCGGTGCTCGTCTTGCCGGTGCCGTACGAGTCCACCACCAGCTACGGCGGCGGCACCCGGAACGGGCCGGCCGCGATCATCGCGGCGTCGCGGAGCGTGGAGCTGTACGACCACACGGCGGACGACGTGCCGTACACCATCGGCGTGGCGACGCTGCCGGCGCTCGCGCTCACCGGCGCGGGACCCGCGGCGGCGATGCGCGAGCTCCGTCGGGCCTACGGGAAAGTGGCGGATCGCGGCCGGTTCATCGTGATGCTCGGCGGTGAGCACACGGTCTCGAGCCCGCCGATCCTGGAGTGGGCCGAGCGGCTGAGGCGGGAGAAGCGCAAGCTGTCGGTGCTGCAGCTCGACGCGCACGGCGACCTGCGCGAGGAGTGGGAGGGCACGCCGTATTCGCACGCGTGCGTGATGCGGCGCGTGGCCGATGCGGTGGACCTGGTCCAGGTGGGGATCCGCGCCATCGCGCCGGAGGAGCGGGCCCTGATGCGCCGGCGCAAGGGGTCGATCACCACGATCTTCGCCGAACAGCAGGAGGGCGGCGACCAGTGGATCGGCCGCGCGCTGAAGGCCCTGGGCGAGGACGTGTACGTCACGATCGACGTGGACTACTTCGACCCGTCGCTGATGCCGGCCACCGGGACGCCGGAACCCGGCGGGGGCGACTGGTATTCCGCTCTGAGGCTCCTGGAGCGGGTCTTCAGGGAGCGCAACGTGGTCGGGGCCGACGTGGTAGAGCTGGCCCCTATTCCCGGGTTCCACGCGCCGGATTTCGTCGTCGCCAAGCTGGTCTACAAGCTCATCGCGCTGCACGCGCGCCACGGGCGGAGCGCCGCGAAGAAAGGCTGACGGGTGGCGGTCGCGTTCCTGGCGGGCCTGCTGAGCTTCCTGTCGCCCTGCGTCCTGCCGGTCGTTCCCAGCTACCTGTCCTACGTCACGGGCATGAGCGGCGTGGCCGAGATGCAGGCGCGGCGGCACCTGGCCCTGCTTCACGCGGCGCTGTTCGTCGCCGGCTTCAGCCTGATCTTCCTGCTGGTGGGCATGACCGCCACCGCGTTCGGCCGCGTCCTCAACTACTACCAGGTCTGGATCGCGCGGATCGGCGGCGTGCTGATCATCGTGCTGGGCCTGTGGATGACGGGCGTGTTCCGGAGCGCGCTGCTGTCGCGCGAGCTGCGCTTCCAGCTCGGCGACAAGCCGCTCGGCATGTTAGGATCGATCCTGGCCGGAATCGTGTTCGGGGCGGGGTGGACCCCGTGCATCGGCCCCATCCTCGCGTCCATCATCGTGTATATCTCGGCCTCGCCCGAGGCCGACCTGTCGAAGGGCGTTCCGCTGATGCTGGCCTACTCGGCGGGGCTCGCCGTGCCGTTCCTCGCGGCCGCGTTCGCGGTCGAGCGGTTCCTGCTGTGGTCGCAGCGGTTCCGGCGCTACGTCGGCGCCGTGGAGAAGATCGCCGGGGTGCTGCTGATCCTGTTCGGCGTGCTGCTGGCGAGCGGGACCTTCACCCTCATGGCGAGCTGGCTCCAGGGGCTGACGCCGGGGTTTCTGAAATCGAGACTCTGACCCGCGGGACGCGGGTTGCCGTCCCGCCCCACCGGCCGTAGGCTTGGGGCCCACGCCGAGCCAGCGGACGAGGAGGCAGTGTTGAGCGGCACGAACGGGAAGGCCGTGGGCACGCTGGTCACCACCGCGGTGATGGGAGGGGCCGTCCTGCTGTTCGCCGCGTGCGATCGCACTCGTGAAGTGACGGAGCTCTACAACGCCGGCACGGCGGCCCTCCAGGCGCAGCGGCCGGCGGAGGCGCTGCCGAGCTTCAACCGCGCGATCGAGATCGACCCGACCCACGCGTCGTCGTACCTGAACCGGGGCGTGGCGCACCTCGACCTGGGCGACACGGCCGCCGCGCTGGCGGACTTCGATCGGGTCATCGAGGACTCCGTCGTGCGCCGCGTCGCGACGCTCGAATTCCAGGAGCACACCCTGGGGAAGGCGTACCTGAATCGCGCGCTGGTCCGCGACCAGCGGGAGCAGTGGGAGTCGGCGGCGGAGAACTACGAGGCGGCTTCGGCTGGCGGCATGCTCGAGGGCATGACGCGGGGCCGGGCGATCCGCCAGTGGCTGGCCGATTCGGCGCGCGCGGCCCAGCGTGGGCGGCGCCGGCGCTAGCCGGCCAGGGTCTCCTCGAGCTGCTGCCGGCGCAGCAGCTCCCAGTACCGCCCGCGCGCCGCGAACAGGTCCTCGTGCCGCCCGGTTTCCACCACCCGCCCGCCGTCCAGCACGACGATGAGGTCGGCATCGCGCACCGCGGTGATGCGGTGCGACACGACGATGGCCGTGCGGCCCTGGACCGCCGCGCGCAGGCCGCGCAGGATCGCGGCTTCGGTCTCGGTATCCACCGCCGACAGCGCGTCGTCCAGGATCACCACGTCGGGCTCGCGCGCCAGCGCGCGGGCGATCGCGGTCCGCTGCTTCTGGCCTCCCGAGAGATTGATGCCGCGCTCGCCGAGCATCGTGGCGTAGCCGGCGGGGAACCCGGCGACGGTGTCGTGGAGCTGGGCCGCGCGGGACGCCCGCTCGACCGCCGCGGCCGGCCGGTCGCCGAGCGCGATGTTCTCGGCGATCGTGTCCGAGAACAGGAAGGTGTCCTGCGGCACGAAGCCGATCGCGCGGCGGAGATCGCCCAGCGCGACCGAGCGGACGTTCACGCCGTCCACCAGCACGGCGCCCCGCTCGGCGTCCATGAGGCGCGGCACCAGCTCGACCAGGGTGGACTTGCCGGAGCCGGTGGCGCCGACGATCGCGACCCAGGCGCCGGCCGGCGCGGTGAAGGTAACGCCCGCGAGCGCCCACGGCGGGGTTGGCGTCGCGGCCTCCGCCGCGTCGCCGCCGGCCCCGGGTTTCGGCACCGGGTAGCGGAACCACACGTCGCGGAACTCGACGGCGCGGCCCCCGGGGGCCGGCGCCAGCGGCCGCGGCGCGGGCGCATCGGCGATGGCCGGCGCCGTGTCCAGGATCCGCCGGATCCGCGCCATCGACGCGGCGCCCCGCTGGAACAGGTTGGTCACCCAGCCGAGCGCGATCATCGGCCACACCAGCAGCACGAGGTACGTCGCGAAGGCGACGAACTGCCCGAGCGTCACCGCGCCGTCCATCACCAGCCGGCCGCCGAACCACAGCGTCACGACCCCGCCGAGCCCGCCCACCAGCATGACGAGCGGGAACAACCCGGCCCACAGCCGCGCGAGCCGCAGGTTCCGGCGCACGTACTCGAGGCTGAGCTGCTCGAAGCCGGCGATCTGCGCGCTCTCCTGACGGTAGGCGCGTACGACCCGCACGCCCGACAGGTTCTCGTGCGCGGCCGCGGTCAGCGTGCCGAAGTGCGCCTGGACCTCCTCGAAGCGCTTCTCGATCCGCGGCCCCATCGCGACGATCACCGCCGGCACGCCGAGCATCGGGATCAGGCCGAGCAGGGTGAGCCGGCCGTCGATGCCGGCCATCAGGGGCAGGGCCATGGCGACGCGCGTCAGCGTCTCGGTGAGGTACATGATCGCCGGACCGGCGACCATCCGCACGGCGGAGAGGTCGTTGGTCGAGAGCGCCATCAGGTCGCCGGTCGGGTGCCTCAGGTAGAACGCGGGCTCGAGGCCGGCGAGATGGCCGTACAGGTCGTTGCGCAAGTCGTACTCGACCCGGCGTGACACGCCGTTCAACAGCTGCCGCATCCCGAACCGCGCCGCCCCGGTCAGCGTGGCGGTGAGCACCAGGCCCGCGGCGATCCACGCCACCCGGCGCGCGCCCGCGCCAGCGGCGATGGCGTCGATGCCGCGTTGGAGGAATTGCGGGCCGGCGAGCTGGAACAGGTTGCCGAGAATGACGCAGACGAGGCCGGCTGTCATCGCGTGGCGATGGCGGCGGAAGTAGGGGAGCAGCGAGCGCAGGAGGGACATTGAGAGAGAGGCGTGATGGGTGATGCGTGGTGAGTGAGGAGTGATCGCGGTGCGATTCCCTGTCACGCATCACCTTCACCCATCGCCCCTCACGCCTTCGGTGGTCAGCTCGCCGGCCGCCCCAGGTACCGCGCCAGCCACTCCATCACCGTGTTCCACCACACCACCTGGTTCTGCGGCCTCCCGATCCAATGCCCCTCGTCGGGGAAATACAGCAGCCGCGACGGCACGCCCTGGCGCTGCAGCGCCGTGTACATCTGCAGCCCCTCCGTGTCGGGCACCCGGTAGTCCAGCGCGCCGTGGATCACGAGGGTCGGGGTGCGGAAGCTGCCCGCGAAGCGGTGCGGCGACCAGCGCTCGTAGTCCTGCCGGTTCACCCAGTACGGCCCGCCGAACTCCCACTCCACGAACCACAGCTCCTCAGTGGCGCCGTACATCGCCTCGAGATTGAAGACGCCGGCGTGGCTCACCAGGGCCCGGAAGCGGCTGGTGTGGCCGTTGATCCAGTTGGCCATGTAGCCGCCGTACGAGCCGCCGGCGGCGGCCATGCGGGTCGAATCCACGTAGGGCAGTGCCGCGACGGCGTCCACGCCACGCATGATGTCCTCGTACACGCGGCCACCCCAGTCCCGGCTGATCTGATCGGTGATGCGCTGCCCGAATCCCGTGGAGCCGCGCGGATTGAGCAGAGCCACCACGTACCCCGGCGCCGCGAACAGCTGCGCGTTCCAGCGGCCGTGGAAGTTGTCGAGCCACGCGCCCTGCGGGCCGCCGTGGATGAGGATCACGGCGGGGTAGCGGCGCGAGCGGTCGAAGTGGGGCGGCAGGACGAGCAGGCCGAACATGCTGTCGCCGTCCGCGCCGAGCCAGGCCAGCTCGGCGGCCGGGTTCATGTCCAGGCCCGCCAGGCGCTGGGCGTTGAGCCGCGACACCGGCCGCGGTGCGTTCGGGTTCTGGTGGTCGGGCCGCCAGGTGTACACCTGGGCCGGTTCGTGCATGCGGTCGCTCACGAACGCCATCACCGGCGGCTGCGTGGCCGCGACCGAGAGCCCGCTGGGGTTCATGCCCGGCAGGATCTCGTAGACCTGGCCGGTCTCCGCCATGACGACGATGATCACGTGCCGCTGCCGCTTCTCGGCAACGGCCCAGAATCCGTTGCCGTCGGCGGTCCAGCAGAATTCCCCGATCGGGTAGTCCCAGCCGCGGGTGCCCTCGCGCATCCGCCGGGTCTGGCGGTCCATGATCATGAGGCGCCAGCGGTCGGACTCGAAGCCGGCGCGCTCCTGCGAGAGGAATGCGAGCGAGCGCCCGTCGGGCGAGTAGGCCGGGTTCTGGTCCGCGCCCGACATGCCACTGGTCACCAGGGTGGGCTCGCCGCCCGCCACCGGCACCGTGTACACGTCGAGGTTTGTGGTCCACGACTGGTCGCGGCTGGCGAGCTTGGTGGTGAACGCGAGCTCGCGCTCGTCGGGACTGAACGTGTAGGACTCCGAGCCGCCGAACGGCGGCACCGGCGCGTCGTAGTCCTTGCCCGCGAGCAGGTCGCGGGCTTCGCCGCCGCCGGCAGGCACGACGAACAGGTGCGCGCGCAGGCCGTCCTCCCACGCGTTCCAGTGGCGGAACAGGAGGCCGTCGATCGTGCGGGCCCGGCTCGGCCGCTGCTCGTCTTCCCGGGCGCGGCGCTGATTGCAGGCGTCGTCGCGGCACTCGGGATAGACCTCGGAGACGAACGCGAGGTACGTGCCGCGCGGCGACCAGATGACGCCGTCGGCGCCCGTCGAGAGGCTGGTGAGGGCGCGGTGGGTGCCGCCGGCCACGTCGAACAGCCGCACCTGCGGCGTGCCGCCGCGGGAGTTGATGTAGGCGATGGCGCGCCCGTCGGGGCTGAACCGGGCGCTGCGGCCGCCGAGCGAGTCGGTGGAGACGCGCCGCGGCTGGCCGGTGCCGTCGGCGGCGGCGAGCCAGAGGTCGGTGCGGCGGCGGTTCGCGGCGACGTCGGTGGTGGTCACCGTATAGACCACCCAGCGTCCATCCGGGGAGATGGACGGCTCGCCGGGCCGTTCGAGCGCGAGGAAGTCCGGCACGGTGAGGGCACGGTGCTGCTGCGCCGCGGCGGGCGATGACACCGCCGCCACCACCATGGCGATGGAAACGAAGCGTTGAGTCACGTGATACCCTCGGGTGTCCGCTGGTCCGCTGGTCCGCTGCTCCCTAATACCCCGCCGCCCCGCCCGGAATCCGCGGGTCGTAGACGCCCTCGATGCCCCGCGGCGTCACGCGGATGGCCTCGATGACCGCGTTGCTCGCGGGCCGGGCGAAGAACGCGTGCCCCATGGCCTCGAGCCGGGCGCGTACCGCGGGATCCACGCCGTTCTCTTCCCAGCGGATCGAATCGGGGAGCGACTGGTGGTGGATGCGCGGCGCGAAGACGGCCTGCGCCAGGGTCATCCGGTGGTCGACGATGTTCGAGATGACCTGGGCCACGGCCGTGATGATGCGCGGCCCGCCCGGCGCGCCGATGATGAGCTCGAGCCGACCCCGCGAGTTGAGCACAATGGTCGGCGTCATCGCCGAGAGCATGCGCTTGTTAGGAGCGATGGCGTTGGCCTCGCCCTGGACCAGGCCGTAGTCGTTGGGGGCGCCGGGCTTCGACGCGAAGTCGTCCATCTCGTTGTTGAGCAGGAAGCCCGCCCCGCGCACCACCACGGCGTTGCCGAAGTTGTCGTTGAGCGTCGTCGTGACGCTGGCCGCGTTCCCTTCGGCGTCCAGGATCGAGTAGTGCAGCGTCTCCTGGCCCCCGCCGGTGGCCATCACCGACGGCATCTCGGACGACGGCGTGGCGCGCGCGGGGTTGATCTGGCGCCTGAGGTCGTCGGCGTAGCGCTGCGACAGCAGTCGCTCGAGCGGCATCTGCACGAAATCCGGGTCGCCCAGCCAGCGGTTGCGGTCCGTGAAGGCGCGCCGCATCGCCTCGACCTCGAGGTGGATGAGCTCGGCCGACCCGAAGGGCGGGAGCCGGCGGTAGCCTTCGAGGATGTTGAGGATCAGCGCCATGGTGACGCCGCCGCCCGAGCTGGGCGGCATCGAGTAGAGGGTCCAGCGGCGGTAGGTGAAGCGGATTGGCTCGCGCCACACGGCGCGATAGGCGGCGAGGTCCGCGGCGGTCATGACGCCGCCGCCGCGGCGCATCTCCTGCACGATGAGCTCGGCGGTGCGGCCGCGGTAGAAGCCCGCTTCGCCGCTGTCGCGGATCAGCTCCAGGGTGCGGGCGAGGTCCGGCTGCCGCCACGTGGCACCGCGCGCCAGCGGCTCGCCGCGGGGCAGGAACACGGCCGCGGTCGCGGGGAACCGGGCCAGGCGGCGCCGGTTGCTAGTGATGACGTCGTTGCGGGCGGAGTCGACGACGTGCCCTTCGCGGGCGAGCCGGATCGCCGGCTCGACCAGGTCCCGCCACGGCAGCCGCCCGTAGCGGCGGTGCATCTCCGCCAGGCCGGCGACCGAGCCGGGCACGCCGGCAGCGAGCGCGCCGATGGTCGAGGCCTCGGTGACGTTGCCCTGGCGGTCGAGGTACATGTCGCGGCCTGCCGCGGCGGGCGCCTTCTCGCGGTAGTCGAGCGCGACGACCTCGCCGCGCGCGGTGCGGTAGACCAGGAACCCGCCGCCGCCGATGTTGCCGGCGCGCGGGGTCACCACCGCCTGCGCGAAGCCCACCGCGACGGCCGCGTCGATCGCGTTCCCGCCGCGGCGCAGGATGTCGGCGCCGACCTGGCTCGCCAGCGGATGCTCGGACACCACCATCGCACTGTCGCCGCGCGCGTGCGGCTCGGCCGGCGGCTGGAAGCGCCATGCGGCGGGAATCGCGACCACGGGCGCGGTGGGCGGTGCGGCGGGGCCGCGCGAGCAGGCGGCGAGGGCGGAGAGCGCGAACGGAACCAGGACGCGGCGGCGCATGAGTCTGTACGGTATCCGCGCCGCCCGGCTCCCGCCAGCCGCGCCGCCGTGCTACCTTGGCGCCGCTTCGACCCCTTGTGGAGGGAGCGCGACATGGAACGTCGTTCGTTCGTCGGGACGGTTGCGGCCGTGGGACTCGCCGGTACGCAGCGTGGGGGCGGCGCTCGCGCGGCGCGCCGACCGGGGGTGGAGGGTGGCGGGGCCGTGCAGCAGGGCGAGGATCGGTTCGAGCTGCGCGAGCTGACCATCGCGGAGCTGCGCGAGGGCATGGAGCGCGGGCGGTACACCGCGCGGCGGCTCGTGGAGCTGTACAGCGCGCGGATCGACGCGCTCGATGGGCGCGGACCCCGGCTCGGGCACGTGCTGGAGATCAACCCGGACGCTGCCGGCATCGCCGCCGACCTCGACGCCGAGCGCCGGGCCCGGCGGGTGCGCGGCCCGCTCCACGGCGTCCCGATCCTCATCAAGGACAACATCGCGACCGCCGACCGGATGCAGACCACCGCCGGCTCGCTCGCCCTGGTGGGCGTCGCGCCGCCGCGCGATGCGTTCGTCGCGCGGAGGCTGCGCGAGGCGGGTGCCGTGATCCTCGGCAAGACCAACCTCAGCGAATGGGCGAACTTCCGCTCCTCGCGCTCGACCAGCGGCTGGAGCGCGCGGGGCGGGCAAACCCGGAATCCCTACGCCCTCGACCGCAATCCGTCCGGCTCCTCGTCGGGCTCGGGGGTGGCGGCGGCGGCCAGCTCGTGCGCGGCCGCGATCGGTACCGAGACGAACGGCTCGATCATCTCGCCTTCGGGCATCTGCGGCGTGGTCGGTGTGAAGCCGACGGTCGGGCTCGTCAGCCGCGCCGGCATCATCCCGATCGCGCACAGCCAGGACACCGCAGGACCGATGACCCGCACGGTGGCGGACGCGGCGGCGGTGCTCAACGCGATCGCCGGCACCGATCCTGCCGACGTGGCCACGGCCGAGGCGGACCGGCGCCGCGAAACCGACTACACGCGGCTCCTCGATCCCGACGGCCTGCGGGGCGCGCGGCTCGGCGTGTTGCGGCCGGCCTTCAGCCCCAAGACCGACGCGGTGTACGCCCAGGCGATCGCGGTGCTGCGCGAGCGCGGGGCGGACCTGGTGGATCCCATCGCCGCGATACCGACGGGCATGGGTCAGGGCGACCTGCTGCAGTTCGAGTTCAAGCACGACATCGAGCAGTACCTGGCGGAGTGGGCGCCGGGCTCCCCGCTCCGGACCCTGGACGACCTGATCGCGTTCAATCTGCGTGAGGCCGCGCGCGAGATGCCGTACTTCGGCCAGGAGACGTTCGAGGCCGCGGCTCGGCGCGGGCCGCTCACCACCCCGGAATACGTGCAGATCAAGGAGCGGCTGCTGCGTGCCACGCGGGCCGACGGCATCGACCGGGCGTGTGACACCAACCGGCTCGACGCGCTGATCGCGCCGAGCAACGCGCCGGCGCGCCCCATCGACCTGGTGGGCGGCGACGCGGGCGGCGGCGGCAGCGCGGGGCTCGCGGCGATCTCGGGCTATCCGCACGTCACGGTGCCGATGGGCTACGTGCACGGACTGCCGGTGGGCCTGTCGTTCTTCGGGCGCGCCTGGAGCGAGGGCCTGCTGCTCAAGCTGGCGTTCGCGTTCGAGCAGGCCGCGCGGGCCCGCCGGCCGCCGGCGTTCCCGGCCTCAGTCGAGATCCCGTGGGGCGGGAGACCCGCGTAGCCGCGGATCGCGTCCGCGGCACCAGGTGCGTGATCCGCGACTGGGCGGCGATCGGGTGCGTTTGACCCGCGTGTCGCGCCGCCTAGATTGCGTCCCGTGACGCCGCCAACGCCCTCGCCAGGGCCTCTCGACCCCCGCCTCACCGAGCAGCGCAACCCCGCCACGGCCGAGATCGATCTCGCCGAGCCGCTGCGCATCGTCGAGCTGATGAACGCGGAGGACCGCAAGATCCCGGAGGCGGTCTACGCCTGCCGGGAGCACATCGCCACCGCCATCGCGCTGGTCGAGACGGCGTTCCGCGCCGGCGGCCATCTCTACTATGTGGGCGCCGGCACCAGCGGCCGGCTCGGTGTGCTCGACGCGGCCGAGTGCCCGCCCACGTTCGGCACCGATCCCGAGCTGGTGCAGGGCATCATCGCGGGCGGCCCCGCGGCGCTGGTGCGGTCGCAGGAGGGCGCCGAAGACGATCTCGACGCCGGCGCCGCGGCGGTGGACGGCAAGGCGGTCGGCGCGCACGACGTCGTGTTCGGCATCGCGGCCAGCGGCGGCACGCCCTTCGTACGCGCCGCGCTGACCCGCGCCGCGGCGCGCGGCGCGAAGACCATCCTGCTCTCGTGCACCGACCCGCCGCCCGACCTGCTTGCCGCCGTGGACGTCGCGATCCTGCCCAAGGTCGGGCCCGAGGCGCTCACCGGCTCGACGCGCCTCAAGGCCGGCACGGCGACCAAGCTGGTCCTCAACACCGTCACCACCGGAGCGATGATTCGCTGGGGCCGCGCGTACGGCAACCTGATGGTGGATCTGCGCGCGCTCTCGGCCAAGCTGCACGACCGCGGCGAGCGCATCGTGATGGAGGTTTGTGGCGTGGACCGCGCCCGCGCGCGGGCGGCGGTCGCGGCGGCGGGCGGATTCGTGAAGACGGCGATCGTGATGCTGCGCCGCGGCGTCTCCCGCGAGGAAGCCGAGCGGCTGCTGGCCGCGGCGGGTGGCTACGCCCGCAAGGCGGTGGGCGAGCCGCCGCCCGTTCCGGGCGCGGCCGCGCCGGCCGTCGATCCGCGTGACTGACCGGTCCACGGCCCCGGGCCTGCTCGCGGTGGGCCTGATGTCGGGCACGTCGCTCGACGGCCTGACGGCCGCGCTGGTGCGGATCGAGGAGCCCGCGCCGGACGACGTCCGCGTCACCCTGCTGCGCCACGCCACGCTCGAGTACGGCGTCGAGGACCGCGGGCGGCTCGCGGGGGCCATCGAGGCCGGCGGTCCGCGCGAGCTGGCGCTGCTGCACGCGGACCTGGGCGTCTGGTCGGCGGCGCTGGCGGCGGGCGTGTGCGCGGAGGCCGGCGTCAGCCCGGCCGAGCTGGCCTTCGTGGCCTCGCACGGCCAGACAGTGTGGCACGAGCCGTCGCGGGTCTCCCTCCAGCTCGGCAGCGCCGCGGAGATCGTCGAGCGGCTGGGCGTCCCGGTGATCAACGACTTCCGTGCCCGGGACGTCGCGGCGGGCGGGCAGGGTGCGCCGCTGGTCCCGCGCGCCGACCGGCTCCTGTTCGCGCGCGCCGGCGCGCCGCGCGTGCTGCTCAACCTCGGCGGGATCGCGAACGTCACCTGCGTGCCGCCCAGGGGCGACCCGGCGCCGGTGCTGGCGTTCGACACCGGTCCCGGCGTGATGGTCGTGGATGCCGCCGTGCGCCAGCTGTTCCCGGGCCGGCGCCACGACGACGAGGGCCGCATCGCGGCCGGGGGCCGCGTCCTGGAGCCGGTGCTCGCGGAGGCTCTGCGCCACCCGTTCTTCGCCGCCCCGCCGCCCAAGTCCACGGGGCGGGAGCAGTTCGGCGAGCCGTTCGCGCGCGGCTTCATCGCGCGGTGCCTCGAGCAGAGCGAAGCCCCCGAGGACGCGGTCGCGACGGCCATCGAGCTGACGGGCCGCGCCATCGGCCTGGGGTCGCGGCACATCCCGGCCGCGCTCACTCCCGGCGACGTGGTGCGGTCGGGCGGCGGCGCGAAGAACCCGGCGCTGGTGCGAGCCGTCGAGCGGGCGTGGCCGGGGGTGGAGCATCGCGCGTTCGACGACCTGTTCTTCGCCGGGGAGGCGAAGGAGGCCGTGGCGTTCGCGTTCCTCGGCTACCTCACGTGGACCGGGCGGCCGGGCAACGAGCCGGGCGCCACCGGCGCGGCCGGGCCCCGCCTGCTCGGCTCGATCACGCGGCCGTGACGCGGCCCTCCCCCGCCGCCGAGGTCGTGCTCCCCGCGCTGCGGTGGGACGCCGAGCGCGGGTTCGGGCACCTGGCGGCGGACATCGAGCGGGCACTGGCGCTGGGCGTCGGCGGGTTCATCCTGTTCGGCGGCGAGCGCGAGGCCGTGCGGTCGCTCACCGATCAGCTGCGCGCGGCCTCGCGGACTCCGCTGCTGATCGCGTCGGACCTCGAGCGCGGCGCGGGGCAGCAGGTACGAGGCCTCACCGGCCTGCCGCCGCTGATGGGCCTGGCCGCGCTGGGCGAGGACGCCGTGCGCGAGGCCGCGAAGGTGACGGCACTTGAGGCGCGCGGCGTGGGCATCAACTGGGTGCTCGCGCCCGTCGCGGACCTCGACATCGAGCCGGACAACCCGATCGTCCAGACGCGCGCGTTCGGCGCCGACCCCGCCGTGGTGGGCCGGCTGGCCGTCGCCTGGATCGGCGCCTGCCAGAAGGAAGGCGTGCTGGCCTGCGTGAAGCACTTCCCGGGTCACGGGCGCACCACCCGGGACTCGCACGCCGAGTTGCCGGTGGTGGATGTATTCCCCACGGTATTCGCGACGACGGACATGGTCCCCTTCCGCGCCGCGATCGACGCGGGGGTCGCGGCGGTGATGACCGCGCACGTCGCGTATCCGGAGCTCGCGGGCGACCAGCCCGCGACCTACTCGGCCACCCTGCTCTCGGGGTTGCTGCGCTCGGAGTTCGGCCACTCGGGCCTGGTGGTGACGGACGCGCTCATCATGGACGGGGCCCTCGCCGGCCGCACGCCGGGCGACAGCGCGGTTCGTGCTCTCGGCGCCGGGTGCGACTTGTTGCTCTACCCCAAGGACCTCGACGGCGTCGTGGCCGCCGTGGACGCCGCGGCCGAGCGCGACGCGGCCTTCGCCGGGCGCATCGAGCAGTCCCGCGCGCGCCGCGACGCGGCCGCCCGCCTCGCCAAACCGCCCCGGCCACTCGACGCGGAAGCGATGCGGAGGCACGAGGCGCGCGGAGCCGACCTGGCGCGTGAGTCGGTGCGGCTCCTGCGCGGCATGATGCCGCGCGTCCGCGGCGCCGTCAGCGTCACCGTGGTGGACGACGATGCCGGCGGCCCGTACACGCTGCCGCCGCGATCCGTCTTCGCCGGCGAGCTGTCGTCGCTCGGCGTCGAAGTCCGGCCGAGCGGCGGCGAGCGCATCGTGCTGCTGTTCGCGGACGTCAAGTCGTGGAAGGGCCGCGCGGGTCTCTCGCCCGAGAGCGCGCGCCATTTGGAGGCCGCGCTCGCCGAGCCCGCGGTCGTGGTGGTATTCGGGCACCCGCGGCGGCTCGCCGACGTGCCCGGCGATCATCCGGTGCTGTGTGCCTGGAGCGGCGACGAAACGATGCAGCGCGCCGCCGCGCGCCGGCTGACCGAGGCGACGTGAAGCCCCTCGACTGGCTGGTCGTCGCCGGCTACCTCGTCGGGTCGCTGTGGCTGGGCCTGTGGGTGGCGCGGCGCGGCGCGGCCTCGCTCGGGGAGTACTTCGTCGGCGGGCGTGCCGTCCCGTGGTGGCTCGCCGGGGCCTCGATGGCGGCGACGACCTTCAGCGTGGATACGCCGCTCTACATCGCGGGGCTGGTCGCGCGGCGCGGCATCGCCGGCAACTGGGAGTGGTGGTGCTTCGCCGGGGCGCACGTGATGATGGCCGCGGTGCTGGCGCGGCTGTGGCGGCGGGCCGAAGTCATGACCGACGCTGAGCTGACGGAGCTGCGCTACGGCGGCCGCGCGGCGGCGCTGCTCCGGGCCACGCGGGCGTTCGCGTTCGGCATCCCGCTCAATTGTGTCGCCATCGGCTACGGCATGCTCGCGATGCGCAAGGTGCTGGTCGCCCTGGGCATCACCGAGCTGGTCCCGCTGCCCGGCGACCCGCAGCTCATGGCCGTGGTGTTCATCGTGGCGCTCACTCTGCTGTACGCGGCCGCCAGCGGCCTGTGGGGTGTGGTCACGACCGACTTCCTCCAGCTGGTGCTCGCCCTGGCCGGTGCCGTCGTGGTCGCGGCGTACGCGCTGGTCGAGGTGGGTGGGCTGGGAGCGCTGCGCCACGCGCTCGATGAGGCCGGCCGGTCGAGCGCGCTGCGGATGGTGCCGCGGCCGGGCGACGCGCTCCCGATGGGCACGTTCGCGGCCTACATCCTGCTCCAGTGGTGGACCTACCGACTCGCCGACGGCGGCGGAATGTTCGTCCAGCGGCTCTCCTCCGTGAAGGATGAGCGCGAAGCCGAGCGGGCCGCGCTGTTCTTCAATCTGCTCAACTACGTCGTGCGCACCTGGCCGTGGGTGATTGTCGCGCTGGCGGCCCTCGTGGTGCTGCCCCCGCTCGCCGACCCCGAGCTCGCCTACCCGCTGATGATGCAGCGCTACCTGCCCGCGGGCCTGCTCGGCCTGGTGTTCGCCTCGCTGCTCGCGGCGTTCATGAGCACCGTTTCGACCCAGGTGAACTGGGGGGCATCCTACGCCGTCCGTGACCTGTACCAGCGGTTCGTCGCGCCCGAGGCGGAGCAGGCCCGGCTGGTCCGGGCCGCGCGCATCGCCACCGTGCTGATCACCGTCCTCGCCGCCGCCATGTCGTTCGCGATGGCCGACGTCGGGCGGGTGTTCCGGTTCCTGGTCTTGTTCGGCAACGGGACCGGCGTGGTGCTGCTGCTGCGGTGGTTCTGGTGGCGGGTCAACGCGTGGGCCGAGTGGACGGCCCTGGTCGCCGGCATGGCCATCGCCATCGCGCTCACCACCGTGCCGGGCCTGGCGAGCCTCACGTTCGGCGCCAAGATCGCGATCACCACGTTCGGCACGATGGCGTTCTGGATCCCGGTGATGTTCCTGACGCCGGCCGAATCGGCCGAGCGGCTCGACGCGTTTTACCGTCGGGCGCGGCCGGGCGGGCCTGGATGGCGGGTGGTGCGGGAACGGACCGGCGTCGAGCCCGGCTCGCGGCTCTCGCGCGACCTGCGGCAGGGCGCCGCGGTATTGGCGATGGTGGCTGGATTGATGCTGGGTATCGGAGGCGTCGTGGTCGGGTCGGCGTGGTGGGCCGCGGGCGGCTTCGGGGCGGCGCTGGCAGGCTACCTTGGGCAGAGGAGCGAGGAGCGAGGAGCGAGGAGCGAGGAGTGACGGCGCGACGCATCACTCGTTCCTCACCCCTCACCCCTCGCCTTCAGAAGATGAGTCCCAACCCGAACCCCACGATGACTCCAGGCCGATCACTGCCTTCGATGTTGGCAATGGACGCATCGAGGTTCACCCCGAACAGCCGCAGCCCGCTCCCGGCGCTCATCCCGACGTTCTTGAAATCGGTGCTCAATCCCGCGCGCAGGGGCAGGAAGCCGAGCAGCACGTACTCGGCGCCCCCGGCGAGCTGGGTGGCGGGGACGCGGTCGAGGCCGTCGGTGAGGCGCAGCAGGCCGTCGCCGGCGAAGGTGAAGCCGGCGAGCCGGAACGTCACGCCGCCGCGCACGTAGCGCGAGAAGTCGCTGTTGGCGAGCAGGTCGTCGCGCAGTGCGCGCGCCGTCGCGTCGGCCTCGATCTGTTGCGGCGTGGTGAGCGTGGTCGTGGTCTGGTCGTCGGTGACCGACCCGTCGGCGTTCTGCGTGACGCCGTAGACGGCCCGCTCGTAGCGCAGCCGGTCCGCGTCCCAGCTCATCGAGCCCAGAGCGTTGACGATCACGGCCGAAAGCGTCAGGCGCCGGCCGGCCAGCTCGAGTACGCCCCCCACGTCGAAGCCGAATCCGCCGCCCGCGTTGCCTTCACCCCCCAGGATGTCGCCGAGGCCGCTCGCGTTGTAGGAGTCCGAGTAGTTGGTGAAGATCGCATGGCCCGCGGCGTTGACCTGGAACTGCGGGTTGACCTGGAAGTTGCTCGACGTCTCCAGCGCCCGGGCGATGAAGTGGCCGGTGATGTGCTTGTACGTCGCGCCAACGCTGAGCCGGCCGAGCGGGATGCGGAACCGGTGGGCGTAGCTCCCGGCCAGCGTGGTGGCCGCCCAGCCCCGCGCGTTCGACCCGGCCGCGGTGAAGAACTGTCCCGCGGCCGAGCGCGCCGCGTTGCCGAAGAACGCCAGCTCCACGGCGTCGCGGCCGAGCGAGAAGTCCACGTCACCGGTGGTGCCGGCGGCGAACCCGAAGGGGCCGATCTGGACGGCGAACGGTGTCACGCCGCCGATCGTGCGGACCGTCAGGACCGAGTCGTCCTGCGCGATCTGGTTGAGCAGGTTCTGCTTGTCCTGGTCGCTCAATGTGCGGTTGGCGTACCGGCGGAAGTCGCCGAAGCCGTACGTGTTGCTGCCGACTTCCATGGTCACGTGCGGCAGGCCGATGCTGAGGCCGGGCCGGCCGCCGGCGGCGAGCAGGGCCGGGTTCCAGCGTACCGCCTCGTAGCCCCGCGCGACGGCGGTGTAGGCGCCGCCCATCCCGAGCGCCCGCGTGGCGGGGTCGGGCAGCTGCGCGGCCAAGCTCGCCGGCGCGAGGAGCGCGCCGAACACGATCGTCATGCGTCGCATCGTCGGCTCCTCAGTTGGCGGGGGTGGAGACACCGATGCGCGCGAGCAGGGCGAGCCGCACGCCGATGGTGTCGTTGGCCGTGAGCGTGTGCGGCGTGCTGCCGGTATACTGGATCCGCCCGCGCACTTCGATGAACAGGGTGCCGTCGTTCGCGGCGGCCTGGCGCAGCATGTCGATCGCACCGGTCGAAACCACGGTGGTATCGGTGACGCTCGCATCCGCGGCCGCAATGGCGATGGGCACCAGGATGCGCGTCGCTGCGGCGTTCGACAGGTCGGCCAGGGTCCGCGCCACGATCACGGTGTCGCTCGCGGTGAACTGCAGCGACGCCGGCTTGGTCAGCGTCACGATGAGGCTCGCGCTGCGGATCTCCTGGTTGAGCAGCTGGCCCACGGACTCGGCGAGGTTCTGCTGGCTGGTGTCGCTGGCGGTGACCGCCGGCAGGCCCGGCGGCACCGTCGTGACCGGCGCCAGCTTCTGCTGCAGGCGGATCGGCTGGCTCGGCACCGGGATGTACCAGTCGGCATCCCACTTGGGTGCGAACGGCACATCCTCGCAGGCGGCCACCAGCGCGGTCGCGAGCAGCGGGCCGAGCAGGTTCCAACGCTTGCGCGACATGCGAACCTCCCCGAGATCGGGAAAGAGAACCCCCCAAGGTGGCGAGGGTCGGCGGGTTGTGGCAGTGGGGCGCGTCACCGCGGCGCGGTGCCCCCGGGGGGGGTGGGGGGGGGGGGGGGGGGGGGGGGGCGGGGGGTGGGCGGGGCCGAGGGGGGGCTCGCGCGGGGGGCGGCGGGGGGCGGGAGAGACCCGCCCCGGGCCAGGGACGG
>Ga0187893_10002284_pt1 | contig 42639 bp, 31 predicted proteins | sample MA1701074metaG_FD_139574 | JGI IMG/M metagenome (GOLD analysis project Ga0187893, IMG submission 139574) | White microbial mat communities from a basaltic lava cave in the Kipuka Kanohina Cave System on the Island of Hawaii, USA - MA170107-4 metaG ... | reverse complement strand
CCTCCAAGATCTTCCAGTCTGGTTGCAAGACCCATTGGAGATCGTGAGTCTGAGCCAGCTCTGCCATGTCGATCAGCTTGGAGCGCAAAGTCGAATAGCCCATGCGGCTCTGCATGCTCCCAAGCATGCCGCCGGGTGTGTTGTCCTCGATGTGGGTGAACAGAACGACGTGTACCCGCCCGTGGTCCGGCGAGTCTTCGGTGCCCGACGTATCCACGTCCGCCGTGCTGGTCTCGTTCGACTTACCGGCATTGTCGTTTGCACAGCTCGAGCCCAGGAGGACCGGAATGCAAACAGCGAGTTGGCGACGATTCATGGCCGTAGAAATCGCGGATCCGTATAGATGTTGTCAAGCGCGCAGCACGAACCGGTTGCAGGGGCGTACGAGCCACGCCTCTCAGTGCTCCAAGTACACGATGCCCCGCCGGATGGCGCAGATCGCCGCTTGAGTGCGGTCCCCCACGTCCAGTTTGCTCAAGATGTGGTTGACGTAGGACTTCACCGTTCCTTCCGTCAGGCCCAACATCTCACCAATTTCCCGATTGCCTTTGCCGACCACGATGAGCTGCAGGACTTCGAGCTCGCGCGAAGATAGGTTCGGCTGGCCAGCCCGTGCTCGAAGGCGCGTCTGGATTGCCGGTGGGATACAAGTCGATCCTGATCGGACACAACGAATCGCTTGCAGAAGTTCCTCGTGGGACATTCCTTTCAGTACATAGCCTTGCGCACCGGACTGCAGTGCTCGATAGACGTCGTCTTCACCGTCGTACGTAGTGAGCACGACGAATCGCGCTTGCGCGTGATTGCGTCGAATTTCCGCGATCGCGTCCGCGCCACTTATCCCTGGCAGACGCAGGTCCATCAGAGTGACATCAGGGGCATACTCGTTGTACGAAGCGATCGCCTGCGTACCGTTGCCGGCTTCCGCGACCACTTCCATGTCAGGCTGAGCACGAATGATCAGGCTCAACCCTTCGCGGACGACTGGATGGTCTTCCACGATCATGATGCGCGTACGAGCCATCGTTTCTCGATCGGTCACGACTGGCCCCCGTGGGGTGGCGACCACGGTACCGTAATCGAGAGTTCGGTACCCGCTCCCCAGCTACTAGCAAGCACGAACTGACCCCCGATTTGTTCGACCCGCTCGCGCATCCCGAGCAAGCCAAGACGGCCCGTTTCTCGCAAGCTGCCGGTTTCCGGCACTCCGATTCCATCGTCTTTAACCACGAGACGGACGCCTTCGGGACATTCGACAAGGCTGAGCACCAAGTGCCGTGCTCGAGCGTGTTGCACGACGTTGCGAATCGCTTCTTGTGCGACGCGACGCAAACAGTATTCGGTTTCCGGCGGCAGCGGGTGAGCCAGCGGTACCAAATGAAGCTCGATGCCGATATCACTACCAGCGCAGATCTGCTGCACACTGTTCTGCAATCGTACCGTGAGATCGACGCGTTCGGATCCTTGCAAACGTAGATCCCAGAGTGCGTTGCGTGCTTCGTCGAGATTGCTGCGCAGCAACCGGCGAACGCGGTTGAGCTGCTCGCGTGCCTTTACAGGTGATGTAACCAGCATCATTGCAAGCGCCTCGAGCTGTGTGGATATTCCGACGATTCCCTGCACGATTGTGTCGTGCATTTCACGGGCGACACGTCGTCGTTCCTCCAACACGGCCGAAAATAACGAAGTCAGTCTTCGCTCACGCACACGATGGATGCCCCACGCGAACAACATACCCAACGACATGCAAAAACCATAAAACCAATATCGCTGGTAAAACGGTGCGGCGACGTGAACGGCGAGCGCGGCTGCTTGTGGGTTCCATACGCCAGCGCTGTCGCCTGCGACGACTTGGAAGCGATAAGATCCTGGGGGAACGCTGCGATAGTGGGCAATACGACTGATCCCGGCATCGATCCAGTCGTGATCGAACCCGTCGAGGCGATAACGGAATACCGTTCGACTCGCGTGCAACAAGTCCAAAGCAGTATAGCGAATAACGAGGTCGATAGGACCCGGAGGCAACTCGTCGTTCGAGTCCGAAACCGGTTCGCCGTTGCGCACGATGTCCGTGATGACAACGGGTGATGGTGGGCGTTGGACCTCGCGTGGATGAGGCGAGGTAAATAACAGCCCCTCTGAGGTGGCAAACCACAATCTACCGTCGTGGGTTTGCCAGGCACTTGGCTGGTTCCATGCGCTACATCTGGCACTACGCATGCCATCCGTCTCACCGTACACTCTGGATACCAATGATTGGGCACCATGGTACACGGCATCGAGCTGTGTTTTTGCCAATTGCACGATTCCGTTCGGCGATGCCATCCAAAAATAGTCGTCCTGATCGAGAATATGCAACACGGTTCTCGTCGGTAGCCCGTGATCCACCGTGTATGTAAACCATCGACCGTCGTCGTAGCGGGTGAGGCCACCGCCGTCCGTTCCGATCCACACCGTTCCTTCCGCATCCTGGTAGATCGTCGAGATGAATTGGCTGTCCAGTGCCTGGCCAGCACTATCGTTCGTGATATGGCCATCGCGAAATTGGGACAACCCCGCGCCTGCGGTCCCAATCCACACTGTGCCATCCTCCGTTTCGTGAATGGCGCGGATGAAATCATTGGAAAGGCCATTGCGCGTGTCGTACGTCGTGATGTTTCCGTCGAACAGGCGATTGATTCCTCCCCCATCGGTACCAATCCAGATCGCTCCGTCCCGGTCCCCGGAAATTACCGTGACGACGTTGTTGGACAGGCCCTCATCCGTGCCATAGATCTCGACCGGGTCGCGTAGTTGGCCACCGAAGCGAGCCACGCCCCCGCCACGGGTTCCGACCCACAGCGTCCCTTGGTGATCCTCGTAGATCGACCACACGAAGTTGCTCGGTAGTCCGTCGTCGGTTGTGAGCGTGATGAACTTGTCGTTCTCGAATCGGCTCAAGCCTCCGCCATCGGTTCCGATCCACAGGCGCCGTGTGCTGTCTTCGAATACGGTACGGATCACGTTGTGGGGAAGCTCATGGTGAACCGTGTAGCTCGTGAAAAACTGATCGGTGAGACGGACAAGCCCTCCGACACGTGAGCCAATCCAGAGACCATTGTCGCCATCGTGATACACGGATTGCACGAAATCGTCGGGGAGTCCGCGTCGACGATCATAGACCTCGACCCGACCATCGTGCAGGCGTGCGAGGCCATTGCCCTGGGTACCGATCCACAAACTACCTTGTTCGTCTTCGAAAACCCCCGAAATGGAGTTGCTGGGCAACCCGTCGGAGACATCGAACACATCGAAGTGGTCGTCGGCGAGGCGAGCCAGGCCTCCTTCCCGGGTCCCGACCCACAACACACCGGCTGTGCTGCGATGAAGGACGGAAACGAACACGTCTGGAAGGCCGTCGCTTGCAGAGTACGTAGAGAATTCATCCTCGTGCATCCGCACGAGACCCCCACCCAGGGTACCGATCCACACGTCCGAACCGTCGGCGTCGAGGGTCGAGACATGATTGCTCGGCAGGCCGTCGGCAGTCGTGAACCCATCGAATGAGCCCCGTCGGAAACGACCCAATCCGCCACCATAGGTCCCAAACCACAAGCTTGCGTCTGCGGTCTCGGTGATGCTCGTGATGCAGCTTTCAACGCCTTCGCGAATAATATACGTGTCGAACTCGCCGTCGTTGTAGCGAATCAAACCACCGGACGTGCCAATCCATAGTACACCGTCTCTGCTTTCCCACAATGCCGTAACGTTGTCGTGCAAAATACGTCCGTCGGTCGTTTCACGATTGAAGATCTCGAAGCGTAGGCCATCGAAGCGCGCAAGCCCTTGCCTCGTGCCAACCCAAAGATATCCGCTCCTGGCCCGGAGAGTGCTCGTGACATTGTTGCCGGGAAGCCCGTTTTCTCGTTGCCATACGTCTTGGCCGTACTGATGAAGCGGTTTCGCGCCGCCCCATGCCAATCCATGGACTGGCAGCAGATGCAGAAGCAGGCCACTGAACATTGCGATGGCATTGCGCATCAGCGTCAGCGTCCCAGCTCGCATACGCGATCATCGTATCATGCGCTTTGGGATCAAGCGCCGGCACGCGTACGCCCGGATGGTCGCGCACGTCTCGGTAGAACACGGCAACGCACTTGACGGAGCGATTGCGGCGGCAGACCGCGACGTGAAATTACCCGAGCTCGACATCGCACTACTAACTTAGGTGAGTAGTTTGCGTAAACCGCGCGTAGTACGTTGATTCGTCCTACCCCCCAAGGAGAATGTCTCGTGCGCCTTCACAAGGTATTTCCTGCCTGCACGATCGTGTTCGTGGTTGCGTGCTCTGACGATCAGAGCAACTCCAACCGGCCGAACGACGGCGGTTGGACGACCGAAATCGGCACGACTGGCGCCGACACCTCAATCGACGGAACGACCGATGGTACCACGGCCGTGGATGCCACGAGCTCCGATATCACCGGCACGACCACGAGCTCGGATACCACGAGCTCGGATACCACGAGCTCCGATATGACCGGTACGACCACGAGCACGGATACCACGAGCTCCGATATGACCGGAATGACCACGAGCATCGGAGACGACAGTAGCAGTTCGGAGACTTCTGGTGAAGACGACCCGACAGGGGGGGAAGGGATCATCGAGTGGCAAACCGACCATGAGGTCGGCACGTTTGCAGACTGGACGGTCAACCAGGGAGGTGAATCCGAGTACAACTCGGGCACTGGAGATTCGACGATCACCACGGAACAAAAGCGCAGCGGAAGCTATGCTCTCGAGCAGTCCGTCAATACGACGAACGAATCTGGTACGCGGATGTTCCGATGGTATACGGCCCAGGCAGGAGAAGCCCTACCGGCCGATGCTTACTACAGTGCCTGGTTTTACTATCCTTCCGCCGTGACCGTGAACAATTGGTTGATGCTCATGGGCTGGAAGACCAAGCAGGACAACAACGTCGTCGACAACGCTTGGTTCCTCTACCTTTCCAACCTGCCTGGTGGCGATATGCAGCTCCGCTTGACCGACAAGATCAACGGTCTGTTCGACGAGTCTTCGGGTGTCGCGTTTCCTACTGGTCAGTGGGTTCGCATCGAAGCGTACTACCAGGCACGCAGCAACAACACCGGTCGAATCACGGTCTGGCAGAACGGCACACAGATCTTCGACGCGAACGGCTACCAAACTCAGCGCCCATCGAGCAATTCGATTGCCCGTCAGTTCGAAGTGGCGAACTATGGGGAAGGGACCACGCCAGCGGCGGTGACCCGCTACGTCGATGACCTCATCATCAGCACCGGCGCGCGCATCCCCTGAGCTCAGCCAACCCGCTCGTCGCAGAGCCCGCCACCACATACGAGGCATGAAGCGTCATTTCGCCGTGAGTAGACGCACGAGGTTCTCGCGCTGCTGGACGAACGTTTCGTCCGGCAACACTGGAACCGCATCCGCCGTGTCCAGGCTGTTCGTCAAGCGGACCCACGAAATACACCCTGCTTGGGCTGGGGTGTAGCGGAGGCGATGAGACGTGCGCAAGCGGTAGCATCGTAGGAGCAGCACCCACGCACCGGGTTTGCGATAGGCAAATCGCGATGCGATGCAACTCTCGCTGTAGACGTGCATGCCAGTGAGCCGTTGCAACACGTCCAGACGTTCGACCCACCATGCGTGCTCCACACTGGCGTAGTGCTCGATCTGCATGACGTCGCCGGACGGCGCGTCACGCTCGAGCGCCCGCACGCGCTCGTGAACTTCGGGAACGAGCTGGTCGACACGCTCGTGAAAGTACGTGGGTACGATGAAGAACTCGTGGTGCTCGACCTGAAACGTTCCATCTCCAGGATCCAAAATACCGCCTTTACGCACGAGCAAGGCCTGTTCGCCACGTGCCAGCGCGTCGCACACGACCGCCCACTCCTTGAGCGCGACGTCGTTGCTCGGGAGCATGCCACGAAGCTTACCAACGCCCCGTCCCCGGCGCCCGGCGATCCATGGCTTTGCTGCCGCTCGAGGAAGCTGTGGCGGAGCCCGCTCACGCCCCGTTCTCGCCAATCCGACCACTGCACCGCCTCGTGGAGGCATACGAGCTCCTGCGTCGCGCTGATCTCGGCGATTGGTGTGCCCTGCATCTCGTGCGAAAACACGGAACATGAGCGTACGAGTGTTCGCTCCTGTACTCGCATGCGCGAGCGGGATCACCGTCGGGACCGTGGTCACGCTCGATGAGCAGGAATCGCACTATCTCCTGCGAGTGCGTCGGCGGCGATATGGTGACCAAATCGAGCTACTGGGAGCAAAGTCGGGTGGTTGGCTGGCGACGCTCTTGTCCACGCATGATGCTCACGCCAAGCTGAGCGTGGACGCGACGTTGTCCGCTCCACCCATGCAAAGACATGTAGAGTTGTTGCTCGGCATGCCGGACACCGCTGCGGGCCTCGAAGCGATATGTGCTGCGTGTGAGCTCGGATGTGCTCGCGTGTGGATCACCAGGTGTGAAAGAAGCCCGCAACGCACGCTTCGCTCGCATCGAACGGAGCTCGCGTTGCGAGCGTCTCGCAGACAATGCGGACGTTTGGATACACCCGAGATTCTCGGGCCCGATTCGCTTGCTACCACGCTGGACGCGATTAGAATCGATCACGGCTACGTCGCCCGGAACACGAGTGATGGGCAACATGACCATGGCGCTGCAAGACCGGGCCCCGGTACCACGGCCGGCGTCGCGGTAGGACCCGAGGGTGGTTTCACACCCGAAGAGCTCGAGCAATTCCGCTCGAGACGGTGGTCTGTGCTTTCACTCGGCCCCTGGACGCTTCGAACTCCGCTGGCCGCCATCGTGGCGCTGACCCGTTTACACTTCGAGTGAACGCCGGCCATCGCGCGATGAGCGCATGATCGGCTGTGCCTCGGTCAACACTCTTGCTGCCTCCACGCATCCACGCGCTCTTGCATCGGTCTCGGCAAACACCGAAAAGCTCGCCATGCCCGAGCTGTGACGCCCCTCTCGATGTCGCGATCGCTGCGGAACTGGATCCCACGTGTCCGAGCTGCCAGCAGCGTTTGATCCCGGCTCAGGTCGCCGGCCACTGGCGCCGCGTCGCGGCAAAACTGGCAGACATTGCCATCCTCGTGCCCACTGCCGGTACACTCGACGTGGTTCTGCTATGGGCGTTTGGACTTCCGCCGCTCACGAGCAGTCAATTTGGACTCGATGCCATGCTCGACGTGCTTGCCGCCGCGCCCAACGCGATCATGCATCGCGTGCTTCCCTTTGTCGTCATGTCGAGTTTGTACTTCTTGGTGTTTTGGGGACTCGTCGGGCGCACGCCGGGACAGCGCTGGCTCGGGCTACGCGTGGTGGATGCCTCGGGAAAGCTACCGACACCGCTTGCAGCAACGATCCGGGTGGTCATGGCCTTGCTCGGCCTCGTACCGGGAGCACTCGGCTGGGTGTGGGCCTCCTTCGATCGTGAGAAGCGTACACTGCACGATCATGTCGCGGGAACGTACGTCGTGAGGTTCGGGTGAGTCACCTTCGCGAGTATCTCGAACAATCCGGCGTCATCGGACCCCAACAAATGGAGGCGGCGGTCCGTCGCCAGCAGATCTACGGCGGAAGCTTGGATAGCGCCATCCTCGAGCTCGAGCTCATCGACGCCGCCTCGCTGGACGAGCTACTCACGCTCGCCTGTGGGCTACCGAGCGTGCCGAGTCGTCTGCTTCGACCGCACCTTCCACGCCCATGGAACACCGTGGCAGCGCCGCTGGTGGCGACCGGTTGGGTCGTTCCTCTCGCGGTCGAGCACGGTGAAGTATTGGTCGCCGTGCACCCCGATCTCGCCGACGACAAGCTGGGAGCGCTGTACCGCACCACACGTGGCGCCAAGCCGATGGTGACAGCCGAGTGCTGCATTGCACGAATGGCTGCGGAACAAAACAACCAGATCGTCCCGCAACGGTTCGCGGTCATGGCTGCGCAGTACCTACAGGCCCTGGCGAAGCGGCAAGAAATTGCTCCCACAGTGCTGGCCGACACACCTGCAAGCCCGACGACTTCGCTGCGAACCATCATCGAGCCGCTACCGCCGCCACCACCGATGGCTTCGACACCCGCGTCGACGGGTAACCCCCCCGGCTCTGGTGCGGTGCGCCTGCCTGTCGACGCAGACGCGTTGCGGCGTCGGCTAACCCCTCAACTCAACGAGCTCGCATCAGCACGCGAACGTGACACTGCAACCAATGCCGTGATTTCCGCCGCGATGATTGTCACACCGCGAGTCGCATTGTTCGGCATCAAACACGATGGTTTGCTCGGATTGCACGCCGGAGGCAGCCGCATCCAGAACATCGACGGAACGCGCATTCCAATACAAACGGGGGGCCAAATCGAACGTGCAATTGCCAGCGACATCGAGGTCGATCGTGTGACGGACCTGGATCTTCGTATGGCCGTGGAACAAGAGCGCGCCGTACCTTGTGTGCTCGCGCCAATCCGGGTGCGGAGCCGTCCCGTGTTGCTACTCTATGCCGATCGCAACGGAGAGCCATTCGACGCGGCAGAAATCGACGCGCTGCGCGAGGTCTGTCGCACCGCAGAGCATGCTCTCGAGGAGGTGCTCCGCATACGACGCTCGGCGAAATCGAACGAGGCAGACAAACCTGCACCAAATCCAGTGCTCGGGCTGCCGACATCGAAGGTTGCACCGAACATGCAGGCACCGGCATCGGTGAGTCCGATTCCATTGACTCACGCGATACCGCCGGTACGTGCGCGCACCTCGAACACGCAGTCGGGACCTCGTCCTTCGACGGCCGACGTCCATATGCCGACATTGGTTGGACAAACGTCGCAAGCGCACGATCCCTCGCCACGCACCAAAAGCTCCACGATTCCGTTTAGCCCTGCAACGATTCCAGGCATGGCACCGGCCCCGCATGGCTCGACACACACGCCAACGAGCACGTTGGAAGCTCACAAGGCGCCGCTTCTCACCGTCAACGCGATGCCACCCCCGCCACCATTGCCCCCGCCACCGACCGGCCCGCAGTTCTCACTTCCCGTGGACGCGGGACCGAGATTTGTCCCGCCTCCGGTATCCAACCACAGCGGAGAATCCGGCCTTGCTCCCGTCGTGACCGCCTCGGCCCGAGGTCGCATCGAGCTCGACGAGGAAGATCGCGCTCGCTCGGCCGATGCCGGGCAGGATCGCATCGACGCGGTCATCGAAGAAATCATTGCGACCGAAGCCAGCGCGCACAAGCTGCGAGCGTTTGGCAATACAGGACTCGTGCGGCTTGCAAGTCGATTTCCTGGCCCTCTCGAGCTGATTCGGCGCGACCTCAATGCCCTGCCTCCACCGTCGGCGCACGGCCCACTCGTGCGCGTCGCAATTGCCGTCGGCGAGCCCATGGTTCCACTCTTGCTCGAACTGATGGACCATCCCAATCCAGATATTCGCTTCTACGCTGCGTTCGTATTCCAAGAAATCCGTGACGACCGCTGTGTCGCGCCATTGTCGGAGCAAGCGTTCGATCCTCATGGCGACGTTCGCGTCATCTCGATGCGTGTGCTGGAAACATACGCGCGTAGCCCAGTGTTTCCCAACGCTCTCACGACAGTGAGACGCGAGCTCGCGAGCAAGAACCGAAGTCGACAACTTTACGGGGCGAGAGCGGTCGGAACATTGCGCGACGTGCAAGCCATTGGCAGCCTGATCGAGTTGCTGGCCAGCCACGATCGTTTCATCCAAGAAAGTGCATTGGAATCCTTGTGCTCGATTACTGGGCAGCAACTCGGGCTCAAGCCGCATCGCTGGAAAAGTTGGTTCGACCAACATGGCACCGAGCATCGGGTACAGTGGATCATCGAGAGCCTCCACCACAAAGAAGTTTCGGTGCGACGGTGGGCCGCGGACGAGCTCATTCGCATCACAGGGCGCAGGGTCCCATTTCCCGCTGGCGGAGAGAGGCGAGAGCGTGAACGAGCTGTACAAAGCTGGCTGGAATGGTGGGAAGACGAAGGACACACTGTCATGAAACTGCCAGGTTGAACCTCCGATGCGGGAGCACGATGCGCGACGGCCGGTCCTAACGCGCCACTCACGAACGGCTCGGGAGGAAATGTAGCGCCGCCGTGGTATGTAGAGTCGATGTTCGAGACCGTCTCCAAGGGATTTCGCCTCGCGCGCGAGCGTCTCACCGGACAGGGAGACCTCACAGAAGAAGTCATCGACGCAGCACTCAAAGACGTTCGCATGAGCCTGCTCGAGGCCGATGTCGAATTTCGCGTGGTCAAGCAATTCCTCGCGGACGTCAAACAAAAGGCGCTTGGCGAAAAGGTACAACTCACCGCGAAGTCTCACGACCGTAAGCTTCGCGTCCGGACCGAGGACCATTTCGTTCGTATCTGCCACGACGAGCTGGTCGCCTTGATGGGACCGGGCGATAGCGCCATCGAGACGGCAAAAAAGGGCGTAACCGGCATCATGATGGTCGGCTTGCAGGGTTCTGGCAAGACCACGACAACTGCAAAGTTAGCCCGCAAGCTGCAAAAACAAACCAGCAAAGTGATGCTGGTGGCAGCAGACGTGTACCGACCTGCGGCGATCCATCAGCTGCAAGTGTTGGGGCGACAACTCGACATCCCGGTGTTTTCGCGTGAGGGAGGCAACCCGGTCGATATTTGCATCGATGCAACCGAGGAAGCAGCGCGCGGCGGCTACGATTTTGTCATTTACGACACCGCAGGTCGGCTCACGGTCGATGAGCCTCTCATGGAGGAATTGCAACGGATCCATGCCCGTGTCCACCCTGCAAACGTGTTTCTCGTAATCGACGCAATGATCGGACAAGACGCGGTCACGACCGCAAAAGCGTTCGACCAACGCATCGATGTCACAGGTGTGATCCTCACCAAATTGGATGGCGATGCCCGTGGTGGTGCCGCGCTATCGATTCGGGCGGTCACGGGCAAGCCGATCAAGTTCCTGGGTCTCGGCGAAACGCTCGACAAGCTGGAAGATTTCAGGCCCGACGGTTTGGCCAGTCGAATCCTCGGCATGGGGGACCTTGTCGGGCTCATGCAGGATTTCCAGGAGATCGTCGATGAGGATCAAGCCGCCAAAGACGCCGAGAAGATGCTCGGCGGTGGCTTTACCATGGACGACTTCCTGAGCCAGATCCGTACGATTCAGCAGATGGGCAGCATGCGAGACATCATGGACAAGATGCCGCTCGCGAGCATGTTCGGAGGGCAGATTCCCCAGGAAGCGCTCGATCAAGCCACGGACGAGCGCGAGCTCGTGAAAGTGGAAGCGATGATTCAGTCGATGACGCGCAAAGAGCGATGCGATCCCGAGCTCTTTCTCGGCGATGGTGACGTCGACCAAACACCGGCCCACGCAAGATTGAGTCGTCGCAAGGCCAAACCGGAACGCGTGAAGGATCCCTCCAAGTTCACCGAGCTGGGGCCAGAGGCATTCGTTGCCAGCCGTGTGCAGCGGGTCGCCAAAGGCAGCGGTCACGCCGACGAGGACGTAAGAGGGTTGGTGTCCAGATTTCTCGCCATGCGTAGTGTGTTCAAGATGATGGGCAATCTGCTCGGCGGGGGTAGAGGCATGTTCGGCAACCTTCCCGGGATCAAGCAGGTTCGCCAACTTTCCGCGCTTCGCAAGCTTTCGAACAACCCGGAAGCCATGCAGAGTCTTTTCGGGGGGAGCGGCATGGGTCTCGGAGGCATGCCTGGCGCCATGCCCAGTGGCGCTCCTTTGGGAGCTTTGTCCGGTTTCTCACCGCGTCCTCACCGTCCCAAAGAAACTGCAGCCAAGCGCAAAGCGGAAAAACACGCTCGCAAAAAAAATCGCAAAAAATGACGTGAGATCGGCCTCGCAGGGCCCGTGCTGTCAGTCCTGGGCGATCTCGTCGTCTCGCTCGTCGGGATGCACTGCACGAGAGAAGCGGTAAGCCTCGCCCAGCCAATTGCCGAGATCGATGGTTTTGCAACGCTGCGAGCAAAACGGACGAAAAGCGAAATCGGGAGCGATATTCTCCAGTTCGCGTTTGCAGATGGGGCAACGTATGCGCATGGTGGCGTGCATTGGATCCGACGCCATCTTAGCATCCAGTTTCATCCAGAACAATGAGCCGGTACACAAGTTGCAGCGAAGCGGTCGTGATCATGACGTGAACGACGCCAAGCACCATGATAGGCGCTACGCGCATGATAGGCGCTACGCGCAGGATAGGCGCTACGCGCAGGACAGGCGCTACGCGCAGGACAGGCGCTACGCGCAGAATAGACACTACGCGCAGGATAGACTGTCGACATTCGAACCAGGCGGTGCGAGGCATCTCGGTACCGTGATAGGTTTACCGCGTTTGGTCGCGTATCCAGGTGGCGTTGGAGACAATAGCGTTCATTCGCACGATGCTTCGTCGATCAAGCGCTTGTCACGACGCTTTCGAGACGTCCTGTCGCTCGTGGGTACCACTGTGGACGGCAAATATGTAGTGGAAGAGGTCGTTGGCGAGGGAGGGTTCAGCGTCGTCTATCGAGCGACGCACGCAATTTGGCGCCAACCAGTCGCACTCAAGTGTTTCACCGGGCTTGCAGATGCTCCACTCGCGGCTCGCGACGACTTGCTCGAGCAATTCGTGCAAGAGGGAAAACTTCTCAGCATGCTCTCTACACGCTGTTCCGCGATCGTGCAGGCAAGAGATGTAGGAGCGATGACAACGCCCGACGGTTCGTGGGTACCCTACATGGTGCTCGAGTGGTTGGATGGCACGCCACTCGATGTCTGCCTTGCCCACATGTTGCTGGAGCACAAACCAGCGTTGTCACTCGAACATACGTGCCAGCTGCTGTTTGGAGTCGTCGAAGCGCTGGCACATGCCCATGCGCTGGGCGTCGCCCACCGAGACGTGAAACCGGCCAACTTCTTCGTGTGTGACGAACAACTCCTTCCTAACAGCACCATCAAGCTACTCGATTTCGGAGTCGCGAAGATCATGCGAGGCGCCGCCGATACCAGCAGCGATCGCTGGAGCACGTTCACTCCCCACTACGGCGCACCAGAGCAATTCGAACGACGCCACGGCGCGACCGGTCCTTGGACCGATGTATTCGGGTTCGCGCTGGTGATGCTGGAGATCCTCCGCGGCGGACAGCCGGTGTTCGAGAGCAAGAACCTGGTCGATATTGCGGTCGCGGTCGCGGATCTCGAGCAGCGTCCGACGCCACAGGGTCTCGGTTTGCAAGTCAGCGACAGTGTCGAAGCGGTATTTGCGAAAGCGTTGGCAGTATCGGTGGTCAATCGCCATCGAGATATTTCGGAGTTTTGGAACGCACTCGAGCTCGCGATGCTGGAAGGTGGCCTGGCGTTTCCGCAAAAACATCAGCCCGCCAACCAACGTCATCCTACCCATGCACGCCGCGTAAGCCCGGCGCAGCGTAGTTGGCTGTTGCGGTCCAGCACTACATTGGGGCGGCGTTTCCAGGGTTGGAACCTCGCAGCGTCGCTCGGGGTCGCAGCTGGGTTGGCAGCATTCACGGTGAACTCATGGTGGGTCGAGGCGGAAGTGGATGGGCGAGAACCGGCCGCTGCCGCTACCACGCCGCCGTTGCGGCCGATCGTCATCAAGCAGCCCCTCGTCCTTGCCAGGTCGTCTCGTTGTCCTCCAGAGATGGCCTACGTCCCTGGAGGAAAGCTGTTCGTCGGCAGCGACACGACCTCGCCAGCACTTCGCTCGTCCGTGCCGGCTCACGAGGTGATCGTGGCGAGCTTTTGCATGGATGTGCACGAAATAACGACTGCAGAGTACCAGTCGTGTTCGAACGCCGCCGATTGCACGCGCGCATCCATCGACAGCGAGTGGCCCCAGAGCAACTCGGATCCCCCAGCTTGGTTGTCCGCCAAGCGGGCGTATAGCGAGCTATGCAACGAAAACCAGCCGGAACGTTTGGAGCATCCGATCAACTGCGTGAGTTGGGCACAAGCCGCCGAATACTGCCGCGTGCAAGCCAAGCGACTTCCTCACGAGCTCGAGTGGGAGTATGCAGCTCGGGGTACCGACGGGCGTGGCTATCCGTGGGGCCACGAGCTCCCCAGTCACGCGCATGGGAATGTTTGTGGTCGGGAATGTATGTGGTGGCGCGCCACCGCCGGATTGCCCCAAACCATGTCCATACACTTCGATGACGACGACTGGAGTGGTACGGCGCCGGTCGGATCGTTTCCATTGGGCCGCACCCCGCATGGGTTGGAGGACATGCTCGGCAACGTGTTCGAGTGGACCGCAGACGCGCTCGTGTTGTACCCGGGCGCTCCACCTGACGCGAAACCAGGGCCACCTGGTTCTCGTGTGATCCGAGGTGGAGCTTTCAACAGTACTTCGCTCGAACGCATCCACGCGGCTACTCGGTTCTCGGAATTCGAAGCCACGCGTCTCTCGACGATTGGCTTTCGGTGCGCGAAAGAGCCAGATCCAGAGCTTTTAGAACCATAATTTAGGCTTTTTTATCTAAAATTTATAGTATTCAGTGTCATATTTACACTAAATTCTGTGTTAGAACGTCTCTATGGCGACCATACATCCGCAAACTGACCGTCCCCGATTTCGCGACTTCCTCGAGATCAACTACGAGCAGCTCGAGGAAATGAACCTCGAGGCCAAGCACCAGCGGGTCGAACGCGTTCCCGCACATCATGTGCGGGAACAGCGCGTAACCTACCTCAGCGACGAGAAGCGCATCAAGGCGGTCACCGTGTGCTTCGCCGACCTCGAAGGTCGGTTGCACATGCTCGACTACGACAAGAAGTTCTTGCTCGCCTCCGCCGACAATCTCACGTTCGACGGCTCGTCCGTGCGCGGATTTTCGCAACAGCAGGAGTCGGACCTACGGCTGTCGATCGACTGGCCATCGTTTTGGTGGATGCCCGCCGACGTGTTTGGCCCCGGTAAGGTACTCGTGTTCGCCGACGTGCTCGCACAAGATGGCTCGCCATATCCAGCGGATTTACGCTCGCGCTTGAAGCAGTTCACACGCGAGTTGTTTGAACGCAAGGGCATTGTCGTGCACGTCGCGAACGAGATCGAGGGCTTTCTGTTTCGTGGTCGCGATGCCGAGCAGGCGTACCACGAGACTAACCATTTCGAGTTCATCTCTACTGGCGGCTACTACCACTCACTGCCCGGCGACGACCTGCGCCGCTTCATCGACGCCGCCGCCGAAGCCCAACGCGCCATGGGATTCAGCAACGAGAAGGACCATCCCGAGGTTGCACCGTCCCAGTTCGAGGTAAACTATAGTCACACCGAAGCCTGCGTCGGCGCGGATCAGGTGCTACTCTACAAGCTACTATGCCGGCAAGTTGCGCGTAATCTCGGACTCACAGCCAGTTTTCTGCCCAAACCGGTCACCGGCGTCAATGGTAGCGGTATGCACACGAACATCTCGCTGCAAAAGGACGGAAAGAACCTGTTTTGGGATCCAGCAGGCGACAGCGGTCTGTCGGCACTCGGCTGGGACTTCACCGACCGATTGCTGAACAGCGCGAGCGATCTGTGCCTCGTGCTCAACACGAGTGTCAACGCGTATCGCCGGCTCGATCCACACTATGAAGCGCCGAACCAGATCAAAGCATCGGCAACCGATCGAGGGTCGATGGTTCGTATCCCGCTCGGCAACGAAAAGTCGTCGCGCATCGAGGTGCGCTCGATTGCTCCGGACGCGAATCCATACATGGCGATCTTCTCGCTCGTGCGCACCGGCATCGAGGGACCACAATCCGATCCCGATCCCAACAAGCGCTCGCGCACGCGATTCCTGCCCGACAATATCAACGATGCTCTACGCCTGTTCAAATCGAGTCGGTTCATTACCGACTTGCTCGGCGAGGGCGTGCAGGCACGTTATGCCGAAGTCAAGCAAGCTTCGGCGGAACGCTGCCCGCGAGCGCTCGGCGCGTTGATCAAACGCGCCGAGGTCCAGTTTCACCACGAGGTCACCAACCAGTTCCTGTGGAACAAATTCTGATAGCCGGCCGCTATCGTTGCTCCAACGTCTCTGCCACAGCCTCGAGGTGCGGTTGTACGTGCTGCTCGAACGCCAGCACGGCTTCGACCGTGCGCTCATAGAGATCCATCTGCAAGGCCTGGCCGGCATCACACAATTGTTCTTTGCGGAACTCCTCGCTGTGGATGGTCTCTGTGATGCTACCGTCCATGCGATGGCCGCAGCATGCCAACAAATTGTCGGCGACGATACGATGGTCGCCTGCTGAATGGCTGGGATCGAAGATACAGGGCAGGATGGTCTGCTGACGAACGAGCCAAGCTACATTCAGATCGGGCTGGTTGCGACAGTACCCGCCCTTGGTAAACAACGTCTTCATGCCGCGCTCGCACAACACGATGTCGAGGTTGCCCTGGTTCGCGACATATTCTGCAGCGTAAAACCACTCGATGGCTTCGTTTCCAAAGCCCCGCTTGAGCACCACGGGTTTGCCGACACGCCCCACGGCTTCGAGAAGATCGAAGTTTTGAGCGTTGCGCGTCCCTACTTGCAGCATGTCGGCATGCATGCCGACCTCGTCTGCCACATTGTGGTCCATGACCTCGGTTACGTAGGGCAACCCCGTTTCTTCACGTGCGGCATCCAGCAATGCGACGCCTTTCATGCCAAGTCCCCGCCAATCGGTTGGACGCGTTCGCGGCTTGAAAGCACCACCACGAAGCATGACGCGATCGACGATACCCAACCGTTCGGCCATACGTCGCACCTGGCCTGCGATCGCGAGTGTCTGCTCGAGCGTCTGTGCCGAATCGGGACCGACGATGAACACGTGCTTTCCGGTACCGAAACGACGCACGTGTCCGTCGAGACCTTTGACTTCGACCACGCGTCTGGTACGGCGATGCGCTTCACCATTGGCGCCTCGCACCACGCGGGCGATGTTCTTGTAGTCGCTCGACACCCGCCACGCTCCAAGCACTCCGGGAAGATCGCGAATGTAGCCATCACGCGTCGCGAATTCACGAGTGTCTCCGATCACATGGATAGTGCTATAGACGCCTTCACCCTCGGTGATCTCGATGCGCACGCCGAACCGCGCCGCAAGATCGCGAATTTGTTGGACTGTGGATACCCTGCCTCGTTCGAGCTCGATGATCATATGGCCGTAAGCCTCTGACTTCCCTTGCCGCGACGCAAGTGTCAGCTTGGAACGACCCGACCAGTTCTCGCTGCTGGGTTTTGCGGAAGCTCGGTGGGGATACGGCGCGTCAACATGCGCCGGAGCAGCCACGCCACTTCGGAGGATCGCGCCGGCACGTGATCCAAACCAGATTCGCGCGCGGCGAGCACCATACCGGGCTGCAGACATTGCTCGGGCTGGAGTGTCACGACCCGACCTCCGGCTTCCCGTGCCATCGACAACGAACGCACTCCGTCCTCGCCCATACCCGACAACACGATCACGAGCGGTCGCCATCGGCTTTCGACCAGTTCGGTCACGAATTTGTCGAGTGAGGGGCCAACGGTACCGGGGTCGGGATTCCGACCACGGCATGCAGGGACCACGAACGCTCCACCTTCGCGAATGCCGCTGAGTTGCGCCGGCAGTACGTCGACGCCGCGGCCGATCAACGATGCGATCCATGTCGTAAAGCTGGCTGTGAAGCGCGAGTTGTGGTGCACGGCCATGAGCAGTGGACGGTGACAATCCGGTGCCAGCGGAAGTAGATCCGCGAACAACTCGGGCGTGCCCGACGAGCCGAGCAGCAACACCACGTCGAGCGGCAAATCGAGAAGTTTCGATATTTCGGCCCGCATGTCGAACGTGCGGATCCGACCAGCGCGAATCGGCACACCTCGCACCGGGGTCAGGCGTCTGGAGCGAACGTGATGGTAGTTCGCACCGATCAACCGGAGATGCGTGCGCGCGCGCGCCTGTGCGACCGGCCGGGGATCGACCAACAAGTCGTGGCGCACTGTCTGAGCCTCGAGACCATGACGCTCTGCGAATTCGATCACGGCCTTCTCCTCGTCCGTACCGACCAGGAACAACACCGCGGTTGGGCAAGTGGCGTGGAGCTCCTCCAGAAACTCCCCGCTCGATGGCTGAGCGAACTGGCTCGGCAGTGCAAGCACGTCGGGTTCGAGCTGTTCGCATAGACTCATGAGCTCCGCGTCGTCACGAGCGTACCCGACGACTTGAAACGCGTTCGATTCGTTCAAAGCACGCGTGTAGGCCTCGCGGGTTCGGGGATCAGGCGCCAGAATCACGGTTCGAAGCCGTTTTCGCTCTCGCCTCACGCAGGACCGCATCGGCGCCCGACAGGCTGGCTTGAGACATGGAGGTCACCGAAACAGGACACATGTGCGCGAACCCATCAATCGCGTGCTCATAGCGCAGCGATCGCCGTATGAATGCGAACAACGGCTTCTTGCAGGGTGTCGTCGCTGGCCGCGTAGCTGATGCGAATGTGGCCCGGACAACCAAATTCCGTGCCAGGCACGGTGGCCACCAGTTTGTCCGCGAGCAGCCATGTGGCGAGCGCTACGTCGTCCGCAAATTGCGTGTTCGGTCCGATGTGGGCCGTCACATCGCAAAATACATAAAATGCTCCTTCCGGGGGATGGACGAGCATTCCTGGAATCTTGGCAATGCCCGCCAGTAGGGCGTTTCGTCGCCTCTCGAATGCCAGACGCATGGTTTCGGCGGCGCGTTGGCACTCGGGATCCTCGAGAGCCGCAAGCGCAGCCCGCTGCGACGGGGTCGCAGCACCAGACGTCATGTGTCCCTGGATCCGTGCGGCTGCCTCGATTAGCGGAGTTGGCCCCACGAGAAACCCGATGCGGTAACCGGTCATCGCGTAACTCTTCGAAACACCGTCAGCGACGATGATGCGATCGGTCACGTCTCGGAGCGCACGAAATGCGCTGGCATGCTCGAATCCATCGTACACGAGCTTGCGATAGATGTCGTCGACGACGAGCCATGGTTTCGACGGCGCGCGAGCGAGCACTTCGCCGAGTTGCTTGACATGTTCGGCACGATAGCCGGTGCCGGTGGGGTTGCCGGGGCTATTCAGCAAGACCAAACGTGTACGAGCACCGATCGCGCGTTCGAGCACATCCGGCATGAGTCGCCATCCGTCTTGTCGAAGCGTCGGTACGATACGAGCTTCGCCGTCGGCGAGTTGCACCATGTCGGGATAGCTGACCCAATAGGGTGCGGGTATGACGACTTCATCACCAGGCGAAAGCGCGGCCAAGAACAGATTCATCAGGCTGTGCTTGACTCCCGAGGACACCAATACATTCGTCGGATTGAACTCGCGACCGTGATAGCGGCTGAACGATACGGCAACCGAGTCACGCAGCGCAGGCAATCCTGCAACCGGAGAATAGTGGACCGGTTCGTTCTCGATGAATCCGCGTAGCGCCTGAGTCACGGGCTCCGGCGGACGAAAGTCGGGCTCCCCAGCACTGAGATCCAATACGTTGTGACCCTGCGAACGAAGCTGCGCGGCTCGTGCAGCCACCGCAAAGGTCGCCGAGGGTCGGACCGCCGAAGCTCTTGCCGAAAGTGCCGGAACCTCGCTCATGTCATACCTCCCGGAACGATACCGAAAGAACTCGAGCACGGTGTCTCCATGACGCAAGCTGCCTTCGAGCTCGAAGGCCTCCGGCCACTGCACTGGATAGTCCTGAGCACGTGCATGCTCCCACACTACCACGCCGCCGTCCGCCACGTGTTTTCGCGCAAGCACACGCGCCACCGCGGACACGAGTGCTTTCTCACGGTACGGTGGATCGACAAACACGAGCTCGAAACTGGGAAGCCGCGCCGTGTCCAGCAGCGCGACACAATCGCCGTGGAACACCTCGATATTCCCGGTCAAGCCGAGCACACGCGTTTGCTCGACCAAAAACCGAGCAAGTGCATCGTCCCGCTCCAACAATACGGCATGTGCGGCACCGCGGCTCACCGCCTCGATGGCGAGCGCGCCTGTTCCAGCAAACACGTCGAGGACACGCGCCCCAACGATCTCGTGTTGTAGACGGTCGAAGATGGCTCGACGAGCGCGCACACTCGTCGGCCGCACGCCTTGCGTGCCGCCCGGGAGATCCAACAGTTTTCGTCCCCTCAGGGAGCCCCCCAAGATCCGTCGAACACCTGCAGCCATCGCGAACGACGTGAATCACCCGATGCCAGGATTGGCGAGCCGTCGGTCTAGAGCTGGTGCGAACACCAGCTCGCGCTCTTCCATATCGAGCCGTGCCCAGGCGTTGGCGATCACGCGACGACGACGAAGCCAGGCCAGCAACACGAGCGGTGCGAGCACCGCAAACGGCAGACCGCCAGCTCCGAGCAAGGGAAACCACACGAATCTCCCCAGCAAACCGGAGCGCCAGCGACGGTCGAGGTCGTCGAGTGTGGTGTCATAAGCACGCACGAACGCGGCCCGGAACGCATGTCCACCACGAAGCTGCGTAAGTGCCTGACGAAAGCGCGCCCCAGTACCGTCCTCGTAGCGAAGAAACAACACGAAGTCCCGCGCTGCTGCATAGGCAACGTTCACGTTGTGGTCGTCGCCGTGGAAGTTGGCTTCCAACTCCGAAAGCGGCGGAACGCCGGCGCCAAACACCACACCCGCCAGCGTTTCGGCACGCGCGAGATCGATTTCCTCGGCGATGCTCTGCGCAACGCCCTCGTGAAACCATCGGGGCACGCGGGCGCCACCTACTGCGCGATGCAGCGCCACGTGAGCCATCTCGTGTTGCAACAAGCGCGAGAGATCGGTTCGCGACCCGTCCGGAGCATGGCGAGCGATGGCGATGGTTCCGGTGGGGGGATCCGCTACACCGGCCACCCATCTGGGCATACCCGTCGATCGTGCGACACCACCGGGGTGATCGACGAGGGTCACGTCGATCATGTCGTCGAGATCCCATGCGAGCACTTGCTCCACCTGCGACCACAAGATTGGCGCCTCACGGGCCAATGCTTGGGCTTCCTCGTACAAGCCCGGTTCGTAGCGAAGCACGATGCGACCGACCCGCATGTGCTCGCTCGCCTGCGTCAGCGACCAGCCAGCGGGCGTTCCTGTTTCGGCCATGGCCGACGACATGCCCGTCCACGCCAATACCAGCGCGAGCGCGATGACCCGGAACGCGCGAACGAGTGCAGGCATCATGGACCCACTTTGAGCACGACGATCTCTGGGCGCAAGGCGTTCGCCACAAGAAGTCCAATCGCGAGGCCAACGACGATCAGCGCGGCCCCGCGAGCACGCCTGCGCGGGCCTTGGGCCCAAAAGCGGCCCACGTCCGACGTTCGCGAGCACCGCGGCGCACGCGATCGAGGTGTTCGTCCCAAAACACCGCGACGAGGGCAGGCTCATCCACCGCCTCGATACTGCGGATCCCGAGTGGCTCATCGATGGAGCAGTCATGCGCAAGCACGACAGGGGTACGGCGATCGGCGATGTAACCCACCTGCAGTACCAAGTCGTCGCGACGCTCGCGACAGACGAGCCGCGCATCTCCTGCACCGGCCCGTAGCCTACGTACGGAGGTTGGAGGATCTCGAGAGGCCAACACCGTGGCTTCGAGTTTTTTCACCAGCGCAAGCTCGTGTTTGCTCCCGGGTGCCTCGGGCGCGAGTCCCACGGCAATCTCGAGCCGCTGTGCGGCCACGGCTTTCGGCGAGGGAGGAGCGTGGGGTCGGATGACCGTTGCCCGGGTCCAAGGGACCTCGGTGGGGCCCACGAACGTACGAACGTGGCCGGAAAACCCTTCCGTGAGCTCTGGACGAGCTGGAGCTGCGCTCGGCACCGCCAACGCCAGCGACAGCGTACCGCTCACGGCACGCACGAGCATGATCGCTCAGCCGCCTCGCTCCGTTTTCAATCGATTGATGAGCTGGTTCAGCGCCCAGGTCTCCTTGGCACGAAATCCCGTGAGAAATTGTATGCCTGCAAGTCCCCGATCGACATCGTTGACCCACCGCACGTCTGCTTCGGCTCGCACGGGTTCTTGCAGGCCCGGCAACGTAAACGACACGCCTAGGCGTTCGCCAGCACGCAGTGGTGGTTCTGCAGCGATGCGCACGAGTGCACCCCCCAAGCTGAGGTTTTCGGTTGCGCCACGAAGCGTATCGCTACCTCGTACCAGCTCGATATCCCGTCGTACGAGAATTCGCTCGCTCGCGCGTTGTTCTTCACCGGCCATGGTCAAGGGAGTGTCGGCTTTGGACGGCGTCGCGTCAATAGCCTCGATCGTGACAAAAACATGGTCATGTGTCCGAGCTCGAACCCATTTGCGATCCAAAAACGCACCACGTCAGTCCCGCACAGTAGGACCCGGATCACCTCGTGCGGGTCGCCGCCGCTCGCGAAACCATGTCCGATAAGCGGCCAGTTTTCGTCGTTGATCGATGGGCGCACGTCTGGTGCAAGTGGACCCCTCTTCACTTCCCACGGGAGCACCCCAGCGTAGCTCCGCACAATCGTTGGGATTGTAGGCGACTTCCAGAGCTCGAGCTCGCGCCACCAGCTCGTCCAAACCAATTTGCATGCTCGAACCATTGGAACGCGCGTATGTGAATGCGTAGTTCTGGTCGGCCAGCAAGGTCGCTCGTTCGGCGGAAACGCGTTCGAGCAGGCGCTCGAGCTGCTGGCCTGGCTGGACGCCGTAGCGTGCGGGACGGCGGACGAGCTTGGCCTCGAACTCAACGACCTGATCGATGGCGATCAACAAGCGAAGATCGCGACTCGGTGTGGCGTAACTCTCCCACGCGCCAGTCGTCTCGAACACCGCAAATCCACTCGGCATGTCGATGATCGTATTGGGGTGTGTTGCAAAGTAGGCATCCGCGTTGCCAACCGAAGTCACACGAACCCGCACTTGTTCGGCCAGGGCCGTGATCGCTTCGCGAAGCGCGAGCGATGGGTCGTGTGCCGCCGGTGACACGAGCTCGTCCATCAAATCGTAGAAATCATGGGCGCCAAGACGGGCTTGCATGTCGGAAATGTCGCCGTATTCGCTCGAACGAGCCACTTCGCGATCGTCGAGCGAAACGATCTCGCTCGTACCGTCCCGTTCACGTACGACCACGGGTCGAAACGCTTTGAATCCGCTACCGCCAAGTCGTGGATCGGGATTCCACAGGAAGTTGCCTTCCCAGAAGCGCTTACGCGTGATGCTTCCATCGGGCTGTCCGTCGATGGCATACAGCACACCCGGTTGCGTGACGTTGCCTGGAAACAGCGCCACAACGACAAGTATGTGACCGTAGGGATCCGCGTAGATGGTTCCAGGACGCAGCGCGCGTCGGGTTAGATCCAGCGGGTAGAAATCGTTGCGTGAGTCGCCAAACGATGCTCGTCCATTTCCAGAATGGACTCCCCACGTAACCGTACGCTGCAAGAACGTCTGCACGCGCTCGAGCTCGTCGGACATGCTTTCGGGACTCCCACGCGGCATGTCAACGCTCGTTGTCATGCCTATCAGAGATCCGCAACGCACTGGTTTTTCGAGGCCGCCACGGGAGCATTGGCGAAAACCGAACGGCAAGCGACGTTTCCATGCGTAATAAGCTCGCAGCACGTATGGGGTATCGGCGCAATCGGGATGCAAGCGCAGACCGGGGGGACGGTCGCGCGCATCTTCACCCAGGCCGAGATGATCGAACAAAACGTTTCGCTCTCGCTCCGACGTGACCTCGTCCAACCACCGAAACGCAAGGTCGTTCCCACGGGGCGCATGGAACAGCTCGCGAATCCAAGCGGAGTACAGCGCCTCTTCGGCACGTGTCCACACGCGCTCGTTCGGCCACGGGTTCACGTTCGTCGACCGACCTGCAACACGTCGACGCGCCGCTACACGAACGACCACGCACGCAGAACTTCGACCCGAGCGACCGACCACGACGCGTAGAGCTTCGGCGTGCGATGGCACGAGGTTGGCGATGGTGGCCGCCGGAATACCCACGCGCGCAACAGCTTGCGTCGAGACCGAGGTTCCATCGGCTCGTTCGACACGAACCATGAGTGGATGTTCGCCGTCGAGAGTGGCCGCGAGCACGCGCATCGGTTGGCCAACGACTGGATGCTCCGGAGACACGACTACACCAACGATCGAATTTCGTTGCCCGCGATCACATTCACCCGCTTCCGAGGCTACGACGACGGCGGTGTCTGGTTCATCGATGAGCGCGGCACCGTCGGCCTCGCCACCGGATACGTCGTCCACGCGATGACCGTTGTCGTCGGCGTTTCGCTCGGGATCCGCTGGGACGTTGTTTGCGGAGCCCGACGATCCTCGGCAAGCCACCGCGAGCAGCATCGCGACTGCGCACAGACGCACGAACCAGGCATACTTGCAAACCGCGCGTTCCACCAGACGCATGTCCGACGGCATCGATGGGATCGTCCGGTCCCGCCGATGGTATGCTCGCGCGATGCAGCGTCGCTGAACCCCATGCTCGTGCTCATCGCCGACAAATTTCCCGAGCGCGGTCGCCAAGCCATCGAGTCGCTTGCGAACGTCGAATATCGTCCAGAGCTCGCTTCCGACGCTTTGCCGGAGGCGCTTCGCGAAACTCGCGCTGCCATTTTGGTCGTTCGCTCCACGATGGTGAGCAAACCGTGTTTCGAGGCCAGCCACAGCCTGGGTCTCGTCATTCGCGCTGGTGCTGGCGTCAATACCATCGACATCACGTCGGCGAGTCGCCGTGGCGTATATGTGGCCAACTGTCCCGGCAAGAACGCCATCGCGGTGGCGGAGCTCGCCATGGGGCTCGTGCTGTCACTCGACAGGCACATTCCCGATGCGGTATCGACGATGCGTGCTGGTCTGTGGAACAAAAAACGTTTCGCCAAAGCCCAGGGGCTGTATGGGCGCACGTTCGGGCTGGTCGGTTTTGGAGCGATTGCTCGTGAGGTCGCACGAAGAGCGCGCGCATTTGGGCTCAAGGTGTTGGCCTACGACCCTTTTCTCGACACCGAGACGGCAGCCGCACACGAAGTTCAGGTCGCTCATACGCTCGACGCAGTCCTGCGCGAGAGCGACATCGTCAGCGTCCACGTGCCGCACGGAAAAACCACACATCACCTCCTTGGGACACACGAGCTTTCATTGATGAAACCCGGAGCGCTACTGATCCATACAGCTCGTGGTGGCGTGATCGACGATGCCGCGCTGCTGGCCGCGGTACGTGATGGACGTATCCGAGCGGGACTCGACGTGCTGGAGCATGAGCCGGAGGCCGCCGAAGCACCGCTTCTGTCCGAGCTCGCGAAGGCCGACGGGGTCTATGCCACGCCACACATTGGAGCGTCCACGGAGCAAGCCGAATCCGCCATTGCCGACGAGGTCGTCCGCATCGTTCGCGACTACATACAACGGGGGCTCGTGCACCACACCGTCAACGTCATCAAAGATCGCCCCGCACGATGGACGCTGGTGGTGCGGCATCTCGATCGCGTGGGCGTGCTTGCAGGTGTGCTCGCAGCCCTACGCGAGGAGCAGCTCAACGTGCAAGAGATGCAAAATGTCGTGTTCGAAGGCAACGAGGCCGCCAGCGCAACCATCACGTTGGAGCAATCACCCAGTAGCGAGCTGCTCGAACGACTGCGCATGCATGGCGACATCCTTGCAGTCGAGCTCCGCGCAGTCGCCTAGATTGATCAGGCAATGGCGCAAATGCGTGCACTGGTGTTGCTCGCCCACGGCAGCGCCGATCCGGATTGGCGTGTTCCGATCGACAACATCCTAGCTCGCGTGCGAGAGGCCTTACCTGGCGAATCGGTCGAGTTGGCGTTCCTGGAACATCTGGAGCCATCGCTGCGAGATACCGTGCACGCCTTGCACGCACGTTCATGCAGGTCGATCGCCATCGTTCCGTTGCTGTTGTCAGGAGGTGGGAACCATCTCAAGCGCCAGATCCCTGCCCTGCTGGCCGATATCCATGCCGAGCTCGATGATGTCGATCTCGTCCTGCATCAACGGGCACTCGCTGACCATCCAGTCGTCGTGAACGCGATCGCCAAGGTGTGTGTCCACGCGTTTTTGGACGGGACGACGACTTCATGACCGTCATATGTGCGTGTGTGTGTGACCTAGTACGACCCACATGCCCAACGACCGGGATGGCTCAAGGACACGCCACATTTGGCGATGCAAGGGGCTGTTTCCGAGAACATGCGACCTGCCCGAATGGCTGACCCCGACCCGACACTTCGCCTGCCGCCGGACGAGAATGACGAAGGTCAAGCGGACAACACTTGCGTAATGACCGACGCGGCGCAGGAGCAGGTCGAGGAGCTCGAAGTCGGGACCACGATCCACCGTTACATCGTGCTGCGAACCCTGGGGCGTGGTGGCATGGGCGTCGTGTACCTCGCATTCGACCCCGAGCTCGAGCGCCAGGTCGCGCTCAAGCTGTTGTCTACACGAAACGGCCATCTCACGATTTCGAACACCGCGGAGGCTGGCGCTCGCCTGCTCCGAGAAGCCCAGGCCATGGCCAAGCTGTCTCATCCCAACGTCTTGCCCGTGCACGACGTGGGTACGTACGACGGCTCAGTGTTCATGGCCGTCGAGTACATCGAGGGCGACACGCTGCGCAACTGGGCGACCAACACACCTCGAACTTGGCACGAGATCGTGGAGGTTTTCATCGCAGCCGGGCGGGGGTTGGTGGCTGCCCATACGGTCGGCCTCGTTCATCGTGACTTCAAGCCCCACAACGTGATGATTGGCAGTGACAGTCAGGTCCGCGTCATGGACTTTGGCCTCGTGCGCAAGGTCTCCGAAGTCGATCCCCCGCGGGCACCAGGGCCCGCGCGACTAGCGTTGGCACACGCGGGTAGCACGTTGAACGTCGAGCTCACCAATACCGGCGCGCTCATGGGCACGCTCGCCTACATGGCACCCGAGCAATACGGTGCCGCGGCCGAGGTGGACGCGCGTGCCGATCAGTTCAGCTTCTGCGTGGCTCTTTACGAATGTCTGTACGGCGTTCGCCCGTTCCCTGTCGGTCGGACAGAGATGCTGGAAGCCTGTGAAAACCGCCGCTTGGTTCCACCCCAAACCGACCGCCGGGTGCCGAGCTGGATCCGCAAGCTCGTGGTTCGCGGTCTGTCGCTGCGTCCCGAGGATCGTTGGCCATCCATGGATGCGTTGTTGGCGGTGTTGTCCAGGGACTCGCGGAAGCGCTGGCAATGGGTCACAGCGGTGTCCGCGGCTGCCTTGGCGTTCGCGTTCGGCGGTACGACATGGGCGCAATACCTTGCCGAGCAAGCCCAAATGTGCGCAGGAGGTCCCGCCCAGCTGGATGCAATCTGGAGTGGCGAACCAAAAGAACGAGCGAAGGCTGCATTTCTGGCCACGGGTGTCAGCTACGCCGAGGACACTTGGTCGCGTGTAGAAAAGCTCATGGATGCGTATACGGGCGAATGGCTCGACATGCATCGGGATTCGTGCGAAGCGACGCATGTTCGCAAGGAGCAGTCCGAAACGCTGATGGATCTGAGGATGCGATGTCTGCAACGGCGGTTGTGGGACGTCGACGGCCTCGTGAAGACGTTCTCTCTCGCCGACGCCAAAGTCGTGGAGCGAGCGGTGGAAGCAGCCGACCGATTGACGCCGCTTACGGGCTGTGCGGACGCGGAACGATTGGAAGCCCAAGTGCCGCCGCCCGAAGATCCTGCCACACGGGCACGTGTGGACCAGCTTTGGCAACAATTGGCGAGCTCCAAAGCATTGGGCGCGTCAGGAAAGACCAAGGATGGTTTGGAGGCCGTGCAATCCGTTCTCGAGGAGGCCGAGGCCATCGGGTACGGACCTTTGCAGGCGGAAACTTGGCTTCAACTGGCGAGACTTCGCAACGACGCCTTCGATCTGACGGCCCGAGCAGCCGCAATGAAAGCCATCGGTGCTGCGGAGGCCAGCAAAATGGACGAGGTGCGCGCGCATGCGACGATCCTGCTCGTGGAGGTGGTCGCTCACCTGCACGTACAGCCGGAGCAAGCCGAGCTCTGGGGAGAGCTCGCTCGAGGGATCCTCGAGCGTTTGGGGGACGAGCCACGCCTGAAAGCCGAGCTACTCAGTAGCCTCAGCCACGCGGCTCGGATGACGGGAAATATTGCACGCGCACAGGAGCTCGGGCAGCAGCAAATTGCCGTGATGGAACAACTCGGACGCGTCGATAGTCGCTTGGGCACGGGGCTCGGTCTTTCCGGTGTCGCCGCGCGTGGGCTTGGCCATTTCGACGAGGCTCGCGTGCAGCTTCAGCGTTCCGCAGACATCTTGAAACAGACCTTGGGGCCTCGGCATCCGCAGCTCGGACTCGTGTTGATGGAGCTCGGCCGAGCTTTTTTCGACACGGGAGAATACGCTCGAGCCCATGCCGCGCTACAGCGAGCACTGGCCATCATGGAAGCTTCTTCGGGTGAAAGTGCCTTGTCCGCGACGGTCTTGCTCCACGATGGCCGAGTGTTCTTGCTCGAGGGACAATACGAGCCTGCCCAGAAGTATCTCGAAAAAGCGTTGGCCATCTATTTGAGAGATCTCCCCCCGAATCATCCGCAGATTGCCTATGCGCGTGCGCTCATGGGGGATCTGTATGGACGTACGGGCAGCTATGACAAGGCCGAGGCAGAAATCGCACAGGCACTCGCGAGCATCGAGAGCGGCGCACCGAATCCACGCTTGTTGGCTGAGGTGCTCCTGCCTTTGGGACGAGCACGTTTGGGCCGCGAAGACCCACGCTCGGCGCTCGAGCCACTCGAACGAGTGTTGGCGATTCTCGATGCTGCCGGGGAAAATGTTAGCTCCACCGAGCTGAGTGACGCGCGTTTTGCCCTGGGTCGTGCTCTGTCGGAGTCGGGCCAGGATCCCAAGCGTGGTCACGCGCTCGTTTCTCGAGCTCGCGACACGTGGGCATCGCTCGGCAAGCAAGGAAATTTGGCGGAGGCCGAGCACTGGCTCCGTCGAAATGTGCCAAACTAGTGTGTTGCTCGCGACGATTCCTTCACGCGCAACAAAGGAGGAAACCAACACCATGAGCGACAGATCTATGATACCGGAGCCATCGATGTGGCTCGCTGTACGACAGACACCAACGGCGACGACGAGGGCAAAGTCGGTTGTCGTGAGCTCGTGCTACGGCGCGTGACCGTGAACACCGCCCCAACGAATTCCCACTGCGGTGAACTGAAAATCCAGCCGTTGCCACGCTCGATCATGCCACTTCGTGAGCTCGTCAAGGGCGATACTGAGATGGATGGCCATCGTCCCTACGTTCGAAACAGGGTCGGCTGCGCAGCCGCACCGGCACAGCCGGCGATCATCGGGCCAGCTTCTACGGAACCAATAGCGGCCATGAGGGTCCGGGTGCCGAGGGACACATCCGAAGTGCGCGTTGCCGAACGGACACCAACGGCAACGATCGCGATCGTTTAGGTTGCGGGATGATCGACTTTACTCCGATCACCATCAAGCTGGCCCCGCGCTGAGTCAGCGCCGAGTGGTGTGCTTCAGGCGAAAATGCGGCTAGGTCGGGTGGCTCATGTCGGGCCACACCAGGCGACGGATGCCAGGAAGTGGATGCTTTCGGGCCAGGCCACGCTCTGGCGCATCCGGTCGTCTCCGAGTACGCTGATGTGGTGTCGGACCCGTTGCCCGAACCGCAGCCTGTCGTGTTGGTCGCCGAAGACGATGCTCTCGTACGAGAGTTCGTCGCCGATGTACTGACCCGGCGAGGAATCAAAGTGGTCTTGGCCGAAAATGGTCAACAAGCGCTCGAACGTGGCCTGCAAGGAGGTATCGACCTCGTGCTACTCGACGTGGTCATGCCTGGCATGGGCGGCATGGAGTGCTGTCGATTGCTCAAAAGTGAAACGCGCGAGGTGTTCTTGCCGGTCGTGCTGGTCACCGTTCGCAACGATACAGAGAGCCGCATCGAGGGCCTACGTATCGGAGCCGACGACTACATCGGCAAGCCGTTCGATGCACGTGAGCTGCTCGAGCGCGTCAACAGCTTGATTCGCATCAAAAGGATGCATGACGACCTTGCCGAGGCCAAACTGAAACTCGAACGCCTTGCCGTTCATGACGAGCTCACGGGTCTCTACAATTATCGATATCTGCATACGCGCCTCATGGACGAGTTCAAACGTGCCGAGCGATACCAAGCTCAGCTAGGATGCGCGATGATCGATATCGATCATTTCAAGCAGATCAACGATCGTCACGGGCATGATGTCGGCGACAATACTCTACGTGAAGTCTCCAGGCGTTTGCAGGCAAACGTGCGTGAATTGGATGTCGTGGCACGTTACGGTGGCGAGGAATTCCTGGTGATTCTCCCCCATACGGCTGGCAGTGGGGCCGCTCTGACGGCCGAGCGCATGCGCACTGCCATCGCGGGCGCCAACGTAGAGGTGCTTGGACATAGCTTGACCGTTACGGTTTCGATCGGCGTCGCCGTGTATCCATCACCATCGATTCAGTCGAAGGACGCACTCGTCAAGGCTGCAGATGCAGAGCTGTATCGTGCAAAGGCGCAAGGCCGCAATGTGGTGTGCCGCTCCGACGTGCCGTAGTCAGACTCGCATCGAATCAAAAGCTCCTCGCTACGAGCGCGCGAAACGAGTCCAAGCCAAGCTTGTCGTGGAAGCCGTGTGCATACTGGATGAAGAGATCGATTCCCTCGACGTAGCCGAGCCGAAGCGACGTTACGAGCATGGCACCTAGGCTCCATGCGAGATCGCTGGCCTCGAAGTGCCCACTCCAGGCTCCAGCTGCGTCGACGAACGGGATCGCCACCACACGACGTAGAAAAAACGGCAACGTTCCGAAACCTCGATCGACGTCGGCAATGGGAATGCGGTACTCGATGTTGAGCGTCGAGAAATGCCGGCCGACGAAAGCCACCGGAACATACCCGCGAAGTAACGAGCACGGTCGTCCAAACGGAATCCGGCTCAACAACGAACGCAATACGTCCTGACCCTCTGGGTAGTCTCCCACGCAAAACGCACCCCGGCGTCTGAGTCCCCCCGCCGAGGTACCGCCAGCAAAGCGAAACGCCAGCACTTGATGTCCGCGCCATGGCATTCGAAGCATCTGTGTATAGCTAGCCGAAGCCTGTATGTCTCCGTAGTCGCCTCCCAACCGTCGATCGAGGATGGCTAGATCCAGCGCTACACGGCGGCCGGTTTCCGATTGATAGCCGTACACGACCTGTTCGAGGTTGTTGTATGCCAGGGTCATGTCGACTTGGGCGATGTCACCGGCTTCGGGCAGTAGCGATGACGGTGCGTTGGGATCGACCCCCGCAGAGTCTTGGTCCAAGTTGGTGTAGCGGCCGAATTGATAGCCTACGCTGGCGTCGGCGCGATGCCGCGGATGCCTTACCACCGGGAGGCTCATCGCTGCACCGAACGTAGTGGCGCGCTCGCGGTATGCCGATACGCCGTAGTTGGTGGCGCCAATACTCTCATAGTCGTATACGTAACGACGGTAGCCTGAGCGTGTGTAGTAGTCGCGACGAAATCCGAATGAGAAGCTCGGAAATAAACGATCGAACGAATACGAGAGCGACCCGATTGGTGTTTGCTGCTTCAATAGATAGCGAAATCGTGCCGCCAGACGATGAAAACCCAGCACATCGACGATGGCGGCCGAGACCCCGAGATCGGTACCGAATTGCGATGAGGCAAACTCGAGCGCCGTGGGGAAAAACGTCCGTGGGAAAAATGTCTTGTATGTACGATACCGCGCGCTCGCACGTGCGAGGGGGCGGGGCCCGGCTCCCGGCTTGGGATCGTTTGCTGGCGCCAGCTCAGATACGCTCGGCATGGCTGGGAGCCACTCACGTGGCTCGAACGGCATCAACCAAACATCGTATCCTCGGCTCGAAAACCCGACGTAAGCGATGTGACGGCCATCATGACTGATGGTGGGCTCGAACGCCCCACCCAGCACGTTGCTGACCTGATGCACTGTCTTGCTTGCGAATTCCCATGCATAGAGATTGAACACTTCATCTCTGTCGCTCGAAAACACCAGGTAGTTCCCGTCGGGTGTCCACGAGGGTGAGATGTCGATATGACGATCGAGCGTGATCGCTTGTGTCGCCCCGGTCGTACGGTCATATACGTAGATGTCGCGATAGCCACCCTCCCGCCAACCCGAATAGGCTACGCGCGTGCCGTCGGGGGAGAACCGAGGGGTATAGACCTGATGCAGACGCTCGAGTGGTGCAACTTCCTCGACGTCGCCGGTGGCGAGATCGAGAAAGGCCAAGCGAGATTGGCCGGTATCGTTACGCACGAACACCACGGTGCGGCCGTCCGGAGCCGCGTTCGGCTCCCGTGCCCGAGCACCAAACGTGAGTTGTTCCATCGCGTTCGGATCAGGAGGCTTCCACCGATACAAGTCGCTCCACGAATAGCGAAAGTCATACACGCCCATCATGTCGAACACGAGATCCTGCCCCACGAACGTTCCCGATGAAACATCCTCCACGTTGACGATGCGTTTGGTGTCGAGCTCGGCCCCCTGCCGTCCGATTCCCAAGCCCTCTCGCACACGTGCACCTCGCACGGGAACTTGCCGAATCGCAGCCTGACTGTGCCCATCGTCCTTGTACACGTAGATGCTGCGATCGTCCTGAGCCCAAAACGGATAGCGTGTCACTTGGCCTGAAAACGTCAGCCGCCGGCCCTGACGCAACCCGCGTGCGCGGATGCGCCGTGCTTGTGCAGCGAACCGCTGTTCGGTGTATTCCTGAAATTCCTCCCATAGAGCATAAAAATCGACTCCAAGCACTCGTTTGATCGCGCGGTTGATGCCGAACGGAATCGACTGCCGTGCGTAGACGTGACTGAGCTCTTTCAGCTTGTCATGGCCATAGCGTGCGGCAACGTAGTGCAGCAGGTGCAAGCCGTACAGATAGACGCTGTTGCCGTGAGGATAGATGCGCGCTCCGCTGGACACCTGATCGATGGTCTGGAAGCCGCGCTCTAGCACCGACATGCGCAACAACATGTCGAACTGGGCCGAACGATGACGTCCTTGCGTCGTAAAGCGCGATTCCGCCTCTGTGGCCAGCCCCTCCACGATCCATCGCGGTTGCACGATGTTGGGGCCAGTAACCTTGCCGAGCACGCCGAACCCGAGCAATGCATTGAGCAAGCGTGGGATGCCGTGAACGGTATCGATATGAACGACATGCGTGAGCTCGTGCGTGATGAGCACGTCGATCCAGTCGTCGTAGGATTCGAGCACACTGAGCGCATCGGGAGCGGTCGCAAACGCACTGATACGTGGGTAGGGCACCGCAGTGGCTCGGCCGTTGGCAACGTCGGTGTCATCGGTGAGCACCACGTGGGTCTTGAGGAATACGGCATGGCCGAGCGCTACCGTGAGGTTGCGATATGCACGCTCCGCCACGAACGCAACTCGCTCCGCGATCTCTTCTTCGCCGGCGTAGTAGTGCACGTAGAAGTGCTCGGTCTCGAGCGTTCTCCACTTCAAGTCGGGATTACCCGCTCGAGCTGGCCCGCTCATGAGCAGGAGCACAAGCAGGCCCACCCAAACGAGCACGGCTGTGATGCTGGAAGGCGCTTGGCGAACGAACACGATGCCGCCGCGAGCATATGTCAAGCGGTGCTGCTCGGGTTGGCCTACGAGCCACGCAGGACTTCGAGCTCACGCGACCCGTCCAAGTGCTCGCGAATCAGCGGGAGCAGGGCCTCTGGTCGTTCTTCGTTGGCGGCGTGGCCACAGCCTTCGATGGTTCGAAGGATGGCGTTGGGAAGCAGCTCGACCAGACGGTCGCCGAGCTCCGGAACAATGATGCGATCGCGGTCGCCCCATACCACCAGCGTTGGCATGGTGATGGCCTTGAATCGTTCACGCATGTGATCGAGATTGGCGAGTTGTCGCAACATGGCGAGCGCGGCGTCGCGTCCGCCTTCGCGGGCGAGCCGATCCCAATAGATATCGATCGCGCGTTCGTCGAGCAACTCGGGGGTGGAGTATACGCGAGCCATGTAGCGACGCAGATCCGCCCTGCGATAGAGCGATCGGAATACGAACTGACCAATGCCAGGCAACAAAGCGATACGCCCCTCGAGAGGCAACGGCATGGTGAAACACGAGGGATCCACCAGTACGAGTTTTCGCACGCGCAAAGGCGCCTGTTCGGCCAGACAGATGGCCACAGTGCCCCCCATGCTGTGAGCAACGACATCGACCCGATCCAATTTCAGGACATCGAGCACATCGAGCAGGCTCTCGGCCAGCCATGGGAACGAGTAGTCGTGTGCTTCATGAGGCGGTGGACGATCACTCTCTCCGCAACCCGGCAGATCGGGAGCGATCACGCGGCGATCCCCTGCAAGGTCTTGAACGACGACCCGCCATTCGTAGTGTGTGACGAGGTACCCGTGAACGAGGAGGACGGGCACACAGCCAGTGTCGACTGGACCGCGATCCTGCACGTAGATGCGTCCGGACGCGATGGCTTGGAGCCCAGAACGTTGCAGGTCGTTCACGCTGTCTTGTCCTCGGCGTTCGCGGGAGCGCCACCATGCAATAGGTGCTCGGCAAAGCGTTCTTCCATCTCTCGCACGACGATTCGCTCGGCCTCGTCGGAAGAATCCGCCTGAAGCACACGTTCGGCCAGCGCTGCCATCTCGCGCGTATCGGACGTACGAATGATGTTTTTGATGACTGGAATTGCCGCGGGATGCATGCTCAGCTCACGCACGCCGAGCCCTACGAGCACCCACGCGTAGCGTGGATCGGCCGCCATTTCGCCACACAAACTGACGGGAATGTTTGCCTCCAAACCCGATCGCACGACGTGGTGGACGAGCCGAAGGATGGCAGGATGCAAAGGACGGTACAAATAGTCGACGTCCTCGTTCTCGCGATCGATGGCGAGCGTGTACTGAATGAGATCGTTCGTTCCGATGCTCATGAAGTCCACGTGTTTGGTCAGCAAATCGGCAGTAATCGCTGCTGAAGGCATCTCGATCATGATCCCGACTGGGACCTCTTCGGCGTGCGCCATGCCAGCTTGCTCGAGCTGCGCCTTGGCCTCGGCGACACACGCCAATGCAGCGTGCAGCTCACCGATGCCGCTCACCAGCGGAAGCATGATACGCAGGGGGCCGTGCAGTGCAGCACGCATGAGCCCGCGCAGTTGGGCAAGAAACATATCCCGGTGGCGCAGCGCCAAACGCAATGACCGCAAGCCCATGGCAGGATTCGACTCTGCCCGCGCAAACCCGGTCAGCTTGCTCGGTTTGTCCGATCCGAGGTCGAACGTGCGAAACACCACCGGATACGGTGCGATGCTACGCAGTACCGATTTTGCCAGCCTGTAGTGTTCCTCCTCGCTAGGCCGCTGATCTCGATTCATGAAAATGTATTCGGTGCGGTACAAGCCGATGCCTTCAGCACCATGGTGAATCGCCGATTCGATTTCCTGTTCGAGTGCTACGTTCGCACGCAACACCACGTGCACGCCGTCGCGACAGATCGCCGGTAATCCATGCTCTTTTTGTACACGCTCCTCGAATGCCAGGTAGCTGTCTCTCGCCGCCTGCAGGCCGGCCAGCTCCGGATCGCCCGGACGGATCACGACCGCACCGTGGATCGCATCGACGATGACGAAGTCGCCGGGCTCCACGTCTTCGAGCACGTCCTCGACGCCAACGACGGCGGGGATCTCCAGCGAGCGTGCCATGATTGCAGTATGCGAAGTATGGGCACCCACACTCGTGACGATTCCCGCCACCTGGTGTCGATGCAAGTCGGCAGTGTCCGCGGGGCTCAGGTCGTACGCCACTACCACGGCCCCACGCGGAGGATGAAATACCTCGGGATGACTTCCCAACAGGTTCCTCAACACACGATCGCCCAGGAACGCCACGTCGCTTCGTCGCTCGCGAAAGTGCTCATCGGCCGCCGTATCGAGCGTTTGCTCGATCTCGTCCATCACACGTGCAATGGCCCATTCCGCATTGATTTGCTCTTTGCGGATGAGCGCTTCGGTGCGATCGATCAGGTCCGGGTCTCTCAGCATCATTTGTTGTGCCTTGAGGATTTGTCTGTGCTCGCCGTGAGCCAGGCGTCCCTTGATACCTTCGAGTTGTTCGTGCGTAGCCTTGAGCGCTCGGCGAAACCGCTTGGTTTCGTGTTCGGCTTCTTCGTGTGAAACGTGAGTGTGCGGTACATGAACGTGATGGCGACCCACCAGATATGCGGGGCCAATCGCGATGCCAGGGCTGGCCGCGATCCCGCTGCGACGCACCGTCGGTCTCGGCGTTTTCGGCTCTATCTGGCCGGAACCACCGGGCCCCGCTGGGGACCCGTCTCCAACATCCTCGTTCACAGCTCCCCGAAGCCTTCGACCACCAACTTCGCTAGTGCCTCATAGGCTGCCTCGCCGTCCGGGCCTTCACACCGCAGAGTGATCTTGCTTCCTTTGGCGCATGCCAGCATCAAGACACCGAGAATGCTCTTGCCATTGACTTCCGTTCCGTCCTTGCCAACCCACACGCTCGCTTTGAACTTGTTGGCCAGGCTGACGAGCTTGCTGGCTGCACGCGCGTGCAGGCCGAGCTGGTTGACGATCTCGAGCTCGCCGGCAGTGTCCGCCATCGCTCCGATCACGATATCCGTTCCTGAGTCGAGACTGCAACTGCACGCCGGGCAGACTCGGCACAAGCGTCGGCGACCTCCCGTGCTGTCAAGCGGGTGAGATTCAAGCTAGCCAGTTTGAGCAGCATGGCGAGATTGAGGCCCGAGAGCACAATGAGATCGTGAGTACCGCCTTGCTGCTGGGCACACGTACAAGGGCTCGCTCCGAGGAGATCGACCATCACGACCACCCCGCGTCCATGGTCGACCCGCAGGACCCCTTGGCAAATCGCGCGTGCGAATTCGGGCGACTCACCGGGGCCCGCATCGACGGCTTCCACCGAAGTGAGAGTGCCGGCCGGCGCGATGTCGAGCGCAGCGGAAAGCAGCCTGGAAGCTGTCGCTCCGTGGCCCACGACAAGCACACCGACAGCGCTTTGGGCGGAAAAGTCCGACATGCGTCAGTTCACGGCTTCCCGACGTCGCGGTGCCGTACGACTAGGATAGCAGGGCTTTGCCACAGCGGAGCTTCCGTGGCGAGCTGTGCTTCGAGTGCTTCCACCAATGCGACGGACCGATGCCGGCCACCTGTGCACCCCAGCGCGAACGTGAAGCTGCTGCGTCCTTCGCGCGCGATCCGCGGCGCCATGAACCGAACGAGCTCTTTTACCTGGTCGAGCAATGCGCGTGCATCTCCCTGGTCCAAAACATGACGCGCCACACGATTGTCGAGACCCGACAATGGCCGCAGCTCGGACACTTCGAATGGATTGGCCAAAAAACGAGCGTCGATGACGACGTCGGCCTCACTGGGAATGCCATAGCGATAAGCAAACGACATCAAGACCAGACGAAGCTGACCTCTCGTGCCGTAGCGATCACGAATATTCTGTCGCAACTGACGCGCCGTGGATGTTGCGGTATCGATGGTTACGGATGCGACGGATCGCAGCGGTTCGAGCAACGCGAGCTCCTGTTCGATCGCGCCTGGAAGGTCACCGAGCGGATGCTTGCGACGGGTCTCGGAATAGCGCCGCACGAGCACATCCACGGGTGCACCAAGAAACAGGATTTCCAGCGCATGTCCAGCCGCCAGCAGCTTGCGATGCATCTCGGGAAACGACGCCAGAAAATCCGCTTCGCGTGCGTCGACACCCACCGCCAAGCGCCTGTTCGAATCACCTTGCCGCACGGTCTCGACCAGACGCTCGAGCAGCGGTACGGGCAAGTTGTCGACGCAGTAAAACCCGAGATCTTCGAGTGCATCGAGCGAAGTGGACTTTCCGGCACCGCTCATGCCGGTGACGACCAGGACATCCACTATTCCACCTCGGTCAATGATATCGGGGCCGTGCCAGCTGCTGACATGAACGACGGCGCGTCGGACCCAGCCGCCTTTATTTTGGCATTGATCTTGTCTTGGAACTCGCGTGCCGAGTCGTGGCCTCGGTACTTGAGCAGCTGATTACGCGCCACCACTTCGATCAGCGAGGCAATGTTGCGGCCTGGACGAAGTGGAATGCGAACAAGCGGCACGTCGACGCCCAGGATGGGCCATAGCTCGAGCTCGGTACCGAGCCGATCGTAGTCGTCCTCCGCCACTTCGCTGAGCTCGACGACGACCTCGATCTTCTTTTGATCGCGTACGGCTGCGACACCGAACAAGTGGGTGATGTTGAGAATCCCCATTCCACGGATTTCCATATGGTGCTGGTGCAACTCCGTGGCTGAGCCCCACACGATATCGGGCGGACGGACGGTTACTTCAACGACGTCGTCGGCAACCAAACGGTGTCCCTTGAGCACGAGATCGAGCGCAGCTTCACTCTTGCCCACGCCGCTACGGCCGATCAACAGCAACCCCACACCCAACACGTCGACGAGCACTCCATGAATACTCGCACGTGGTGACAGGAGGTCCTCCAAGCGGCGAGTGACGCGAGAGATGAACGTGCCACTCATGAGCGGCGTACGAAGAAGCGGTATGCCGTAGTGCCGCGCCGCTCGCAACAACACCTCCGGCGGCTCGAGCCCCCTGGTAATGACCAGGACACACAGCCCTCGACTGCAGTAGGCATCGAGGCCCGATTCGACCCATTCGGACTGCGTGCTCAAAATGTAGTCGATTTCCGTGAGCCCGAGCACCTGGACGCGATCGGGGTAGACGTGTTTGACGAATCCCGACAGTGCCAGCCCGGGTTTTTGGATGCGTGGGCGCGTGACCTTGCGATCGAGCCCACCCCAATCCGACAACAGCGAGAGTTGAAGACCTGCGGACGCCTCATCGAGCAAGCGCGCGATATCGACCGAAGATTCTCTACGCATGACGAACTGCTTTCACTACGCCGGTTCTCCGTGCGGTCGTGCGTCCTCACGCACGTTGTCCAGCTCGTGCGCGGTGGTCTCGATGAGACCGTAGTTGCCATCGTCGCGTTTGAACACCACGTTGAGGCCTCCAGTAACCGCGTTGGTAAACACGTAAAAGCTCGTGTGCAAAAGATTCATCTGCATGATCGCTTGATCGATGGTGAGGCGATCGGCATGAAACTCTTCGACACGCACGACATTGGCCGCCGCCAATATTGGTGCGGGCGCGTGCTCGTCCTTGTCGATGACACGACTGGGGGTCACTACGGGTTCCTCGTCGTTCAGCGAAACGATTGGTGCCTCGGTACTCTCCCCTGCAATCACACCCATGCGAACCTTCGCGCTGCGTCCTTGATGCGGTTTGTGTGTCTTGATTCGCTCTTTGTAACGGCGGACTTGCCGTTCCATCTTTGCCAACGCCAGGTCGATCGACGAGTACATGTTTTCCGTGGTTTCCGAGGCGTGGAGCTGGAGACCGTTGCGCAGCGTCACATCGAACTGCGCTACGTGCTGGATTTTTTCCACCGTCAGAACACACGTGACCTTGATGGGGTCGGAGAAGTAGCGCTTGATTTTTTCGAGTCGCTCCTGCGCATAACTTCGCAGCGCTTCAGACGACTCCATGTGACGGAAAAGGAAATGGACTTGCATTGGACGCCTCTCGCCGGGTCAGAATAGCCGGCGCCGTTTGGAGCTGGAGAGTACACCGAGCTGCTCCCGGTATTTGGCGACCGTCCGCCGTGCGATATCGATTCCATCCTTGGCCAGCAGCTCGACAAGCTTTTGATCGCTGTAAGGGTGGCCGGGATCTTCGGCATCGATGAGCTGCTTGATCTTGGTCTTGACAGCCTCGGAAGCCAGCTCTTCGCCGTTGCTACGGCTGATCCCGGCATTGAAGAAATATTTGAGCTCGTATATGCCTTGGGGCGTGTGGACATACTTGTTGGTCGTGACGCGACTGACCGTCGATTCGTGCATCTCGATGTTTTCCGCGACATCCTTCAAGATCAGCGGCTTGAGATGCTCGACGCCCTTCTCGAAAAATTCGCGCTGGAACTCGAGGATGCTCTTCGCGACCTTGAGGATCGTGCGTTGCCGCTGCTGAATCGACCTGATCAACCACTGTGCTGATCGTAGGCGCTCGGTTACGTACTCTTTCGCTTTTGGACTCTCGCCCATGGCAGTACGATAGAATCCACTGATCTTGAGTTTGGGCAGCCCGTCGTCGTTCAACAGCACCACGTAGTCTTCGCCGACCTTCTGGATGTACACATCGGGGGTGATGTATTGCGGCTCTTCCGAAGTGAACGCGCGCGCTGGCCTGGGCTCGAGTCCCAGAATGACTTTGGTTGCTTCGAATACTTCTTCGAGTGGCTCACCCATGTCGCGCGCTATGACCTGATATGCGCGCTTTTCGAGGTTGGACAAATGCTTGGTGATGATGCCCAACACGAGTGGATCGTCGATCGGATGTTCGGGATGGCGCGCCTGCACCCACAACGCCTCGGCGAGATTTCGTGCGGCAATCGATACCGGGTCGAGTTGCTGCACTCGACGGACTATATGCTCGACCTTGAGCGTGGAAAACCCGGTTCGCTGGGCGATTTGTGTGGCGGTGACGTCGCGTAGATAACCTGCCGGCGACAAACAACGAATGATGAACTCGGCCAAGTCCTCCTCTGCCTCCGTGAACATGGACATGCGCACCTGCCACATCAGGTGCTCGACCAGTGTTTCCGGCTTGCTAAACGTGGCCTCGAGCGAAGGCAACTCGTCGGCATCCGTACGTGTGGCCACGGGCATCGGGGCCTGACTGCCGTAGTGTTCCAAATAAGCCTCCCAATCTACCCCCTCCTTGGGCACCTGGTCGGCTTTGACTTCTTCGCGGCGATCGACCCTGGCCTCCTCCTCGGCCGCTTCGGCCCGCTCCATCTCGATACCCTCTTGCAACTCCACGGAAGTGACAGGCTCCTCGGTCGTGGTACCTGTCTCCTGAGCCTCTTCCAGCAGTGGATTTTCCAACAACTCGCCACGAACGAGGTCACTGAGCTCGAGGCGAGAGAGTTGCAGCAACTTGATGGCCTGCTGTAGCTGGGGTGTCATCACCAGCTGCTGGCTCATCCGCAACTCTTGCCGCATGTTGAGGGCCATGATTGGAAAGCCTCGTCGCATCGCGAGAATAACACGTCGGAGCACAGCGCGCGGCCGCGGATGCAAACACATGACGTGTGGCCGTTCGCCGCAAGCTAGTGGCAGATCGACAAAATTGCTCCGAATGGAATACCGGCATTCATTCGGGACGCAATCGGATCAACTGTGTTGCTTTTGATGCTCGATCGCCGCCGCCACATAGGCGCTGAACAGCGGGTGCGGCGCAGTCGGCCTGCTCTTGAATTCAGGATGAAACTGGCAGCCCACGAAGAACGGATGCTCGTCTTGTCGCAGCTCGATCATTTCGACGAGTGTCCCATCGGGTGAGAGTCCACTCAATACCAGGCCGGCACGCTCGAGCACATCGCGATAATCGTTGTTGAATTCGTAGCGATGGCGATGGCGTTCGAATATGCGTGACTGCCCGTACACACGCCCCACGAGTGAACCAGGGGCGAGCTCGCATTCATACGCGCCAAGACGCATGGTGCCACCTTTGTCGCGAATGCCTTGCTGCTCTTCCATGAGATGGATGACCTTGGTGGTCGATGTCGGCTCGAACTCGCCTGACGAGGCACCATCGACGTGAGCCACATCGCGAGCGAATTCGATCACCGCCATTTGCATGCCGAGACAGATGCCAAAAAACGGAATTTTGTGCTCACGTGCCCAGCGGATGGCTGCGATCTTGCCCTCGCTGCCTCGTTCACCGAATCCGCCGGGGACCAGCACGCCTCCGAGCCCACCCAACAGCGGATCCGGGCCCCGCGCGGAAATCTGCTCGGCATCCACGTAAACGGCCTCGACCGCGGCTCGATTGGCAATTCCTCCATGCACCAGAGCTTCGCTCAGACTTTTGTATGATTCCGCAAGGTCGACATATTTTCCGACGATGCCGATGCGTACCGCCTGGGACGGATGTTCGAGCGTATTGACGATGCGCTCCCATTGCTCGAGCCGAGGAGCTCGACTCCAAATGTTGAGCAGCTCGCAGATCTTGTCATCGAGCCCAGCCTCGTGGAGCGCGAGTGGGACCTTGTAGATGGTCCGTTGATCCTCTAGCGGAATGACGGCGTCGATGGGAACGTTGGTAAACAGAGCAATTTTCTCGCGGAAATTTCGGCTGACTGGGCCGTCCGCGCGACACACCAATACGTCGGGTTGTATGCCAATTTCGCGCATCTTCATCACGGAATGCTGCGTCGGCTTGGTCTTTAGCTCGCCTGCCGTCGCAATGTACGGAAGCAGCGTCAAGTGCACGAACACGGCGTTTTCTCGACCGACCTCGAAGCGGTGTTGGCGAATCGCCTCGAGAAACGGCAGGCTTTCGATGTCTCCCACGGTGCCACCAATCTCGACAATGAGAAGATCGAGCCCTTCAGCTGCACTTCGGATGCACTCCTTGATTTCATTGGTGACGTGCGGAATGACCTGCACGGTCT
>Ga0187893_10002283_pt1 | contig 42653 bp, 39 predicted proteins | sample MA1701074metaG_FD_139574 | JGI IMG/M metagenome (GOLD analysis project Ga0187893, IMG submission 139574) | White microbial mat communities from a basaltic lava cave in the Kipuka Kanohina Cave System on the Island of Hawaii, USA - MA170107-4 metaG ... | reverse complement strand
GCTCTACTATCGAAGTGACGTTGTTGAACTGGTCGTAGTCATACCCCACTCGCCTCATCTTCCCGCTCTCAAGCGTCACGTCCTCCTGCACTACCCGCGTGTCGTTTGGCGGCTGCTCCTGCGCATAATTCGTAAATCCAGCCCAACTCACCGGCGCTCGCTGCTGCCATACTCGCTCTTCCGTCTGCGTCCCGCTTCCCGTCTGACGGACTACCTTCCACTCTTTCGCGTTCTCCCACTTCTCAAATCCCGTCCCGTTCGATATGTTCAGGTTGCATTGCCTGTAGTCCGAATTGAGAGCCAGAAAGTGATGCGTCTCGGTCATCATCAACGCTCCGCCCGCTCCCTGTCTCACCTCTACACTCGCCGTTTGATTCGCAGGATTGTTGCTCCACGAATAATTCCACGTCGCTGATTGCGCAACTCCGTCGTCATAGCTCCGCCTCTCGGTCACCTTGCGGTTTAGCTCCCCTCTGAGCGTCCCCCCTCCGTCGCAGATGTCGCTGAAGAATCCGTCGTAATCTATCTCCGTCCTCCCTCCCGCCGGATAGATCACCTCGGCCAACTCGCCATAGGGGTTATACCTGAACTTGAACGTCCTTCCATCGAGCAGGTTCAACTGCGTTACAACCCGCTCATTGGCCATCTCGGTTATGGCTGCAAATGAATCCGAGCCGGTGTTGCTCGTCTGATCCCAGAACAAATCCGTATGCGGTGTCGAGATCAGATGCGCCCCCGGCCCTGAGTGCGATAACCAGTCGCCGTTGATGAAGGGCCGCTGAAGCGACCAGTAATCCGCTCTCAGATTGACAGGATTGGCTGAGGGATTTGACGGCTCTACAGTCCCGGTGTTTATGATCATCTCACGGTCGGCCACTCCATTGTATCCCTTGATCCTGATCGTCACAGTCGTTCCATCGCTCGACGGATCGAGTATGACCTGTCGGCCCAGTTGATCGGTGTAGGTCACGTCTCCCGTCGAAGGCGAGTCGTAATCGATATCGAGCACATTGCCGTTGCGGTCTATGATCTTCTTGCAGCGAGAGCCTCCGCCCAACTGCACTCCGCTCATCTCAAGCCTCGTCCCGTCAGAGAGAAAGACCGACCCGCTCAACAACCCGTTGACCACTCCGTTCGAGTCGTCCGTGATATAAGTGATAGCCGAGCCGTCAGTCGAGTGCCACACCCTTCCGCGATTGCGATCCTGCGAGATCATCCTCCCGCTTGAATCGAGTTGAGTGTTTTGAGAAGGAGCGCCGTCTGTAGCCGAGTCGCGGAGTTCTATCTCTGAGCCATCAGGGGTGATGAACCAGACTCGCGTGAGAGTGTACTGGAAGCCTCGTTTTTCAGGCTGATTGGCGATGGGGTTGATCTCTACTTTCTGGACTTTGATGGCGGGGGCTTTGAGAATGGACCAGCCGCCGCCGAGGAGGATTTGATTAGGTCTGCGACCGAGACCGATATCGTAGCTGGCGGCGAAGTGATCGAAGCGTATGAAAATCTGTTGATCGAAAGCATCCTGAATGAGTTCGACCTCGTTGTGGCCCGACCAGAGTTTGGAGTTGTAGCTCAAAGCGAGAGTGTAAGAGACAGACCCGCGCCCGCCTATGGTGACGAGAGGGACGTTTAGAGAGAGGTTGCCGTTTGAGAGGTTGACCGTCTCTATTTTTTCGTGAGCGTAGGTGGAAAGCCCCACAAGCCCGCTCTTGTTTTCCGAGGGCGTGCCTTTGTCGTATGCGCTGTAGCCCGCCTGCGTTTGCGCTATCCCGCGCACTGCTGCAAACATAAGCGCGGCAAAAGCCAGAGCTATCAACAATCCCTTGCGACCTGTTCCTTCCGACTTCGCTCTCTTCATCACAATCCTCCGTATCGAGCGATAAAGCTCATCCGCTTTCGACCGATGGCCCGCGTCGAGCGATCAGGATTTCGCTCTTGCGCCATCATCAGTCACCATTCACCCATCCTCACTTCTCTCTGTCATGCTCGACTATGAGTCTGGCCCGGTATTGCGGTTGCGTCTCTTCGTACAACTCGTACTCTCCCGGCCCCAGCCTTATCTCTTCGCCGACTCTCTTTCCCTGTCTTTGCGTGCCAATCGATTTCACCCGCGCGTTGGCGGTGCCGGGAACCGTCCGCTCGATGACGAGCGATATATCGGATTGAGTCTCATTTTCGACACTGAACAGAATCTTTCCCGGCCTTGCGTAGAGGATGGGCGGTTGTATGGCATCGCCGTGAACCCATACCCTCACCAACTGGCGATGCTCGACATCGGGATTCGACTGACCGGCTTTCGCCGATACGGACTCGCCTGTCCGACCGGCCATAACCGCCGCCGCCGCCAGCGTTGCAAATACGGCGGCCAGCGCCGCTATGCGAATGAAAGAATTTCGAGTCATACTGAAAATCTCCCTGCAAAGATGGAAACATCTGCCTCAAAACAACCGTGTATCACTGAAGACTGAGCAGAACCAATATCTCGCCCTTGCCTCTGGCCAGCGGTTCGAGCGCCTTACCGATGATCGTCCCCGGTCGGTGTAGCTTCACTCCTCCCAGATTCACTGGCTCCGACTTCATCGCTATTCCTTCCCTCTCGCTCGTCACCAGCAAATCCCCCACCTCTATCGGCGCGTTTGTCGCATCCACTTTCACCCTCACTCGGCCCGTAGTCGCTATCATCGCTTTGCCTGCTCCCGCTTCTCCCAGTATCACTCCCGGATTTTCACTCACTACTCCCGCCACTTTCGTGTCATAGGCTGATGAAGACGGGATGACCAGATTGGATCGTCTGGTATCGAGAGTGACGACCGTTCCGGCTGTCAGATGCCGATCTGTCGGAACCCATTCGGCCACATCCTGATATTCAGCGACTATGTTGCCTCCGGTAATCGTGCCTGATGCATTGATGTCGCCAACCACGTCGAGTTTCTTTGAGGGAAAAGGAGTGCCTATGCCTATGTCTCCGCTGCTGGTTATGTGCAACCTGTTCGTCGAGTTCGTACCGAGGATCAGAGGGTTAGCTCCGAGGGTGCCAACGATCTGTCCATTGCCTACGGTTTGTAACAGTTCCGCCCACCCTCCAAGTGTCACTCCAAACCGCGAAATTGTCCGCGCATCAGCGTGAACATGTAAGTCTGCCGCAGCAGTATTGGCTTTTACCGCAACGGAAACAGCCGTGTTCGCGCCATTGGTCGGGTTTTCGACCAGAGTAAAAGTGAATTGGTTGCTGTTACCAAAAACGTGCAGCTTATGCGCAGGCGTTGTGGTCCCGATGCCGACTAATCCCGTGTTCGTGTTGTGAATGTTGTTCGGGTCCGATGAACTCGTAGTCCACAGGCTGCTCTGCGTGAGCGCGCCCTCTGCATTGAACAACATCAATACGCTCACTACTGCCATCACTGCCCATAAAACCCTGCTCCTTCGTCTTGTGTCTTTCACATTTTTCATCTTCTTTCCTCCTGATCCTGATTGCATTCGCAATCCCTTAACTTCCCACAACCTCCGTGAGATACCCTTTTGCAAGCCTCCTCAACTGCAAAAAATGCTCCGCCTGGACAACGCTGATCTGTTGACTTATCGAGGCGTATGTCGGCGCAGGAAGCGATAAGCCCGCCGTCGCTTCGTTGAGTTTGCTTCGGAGTTCCTCCACGTGTACTTTCTTGACGCTGACCGTCTGGGCCAGCGGCGGCTGATCAGTCCACGAGTTGAATGCCGCAAGGCCAGCCGCCTGCCTGACGAAATTGACTGCCTGTCGCAGTTGAGTCAGATGCACTTCTCTTATCGTGGCTCCTTGCAGAGAGGGATCGTCGAAAGTCATCGCCGTAGCCAGATCGATATTACTTGGCTGAGATAGTTGGCCGCTTTGATCCATAGCGCGCACTCGATAGATGTAGGCAAAGCTGCTGGCAACCGTGTCGTCAAAAGAAGTCTGAGTGATAGTCGAGGGGACAATAGAAAAGCCGTTGTTGGGCGCGGCAAAGTTGGAGCTTCTTTCAAGCTGATAGCTTACTGCGCCGGAAGAAGCAGACCAGGTAATCCTGATGAGGGTGGGAGATTGAGTCGTTGCGCGAAGTGAGGCGGGCGCAAGGATCGAGGTCGAGACGGCTTCTTCGGTCGCAACGAGCCTTCCGCCTGCGTAGATGTACTCTTTGGCCAATTGCGGCTGAGACTGAGGCTCGGCGGGAGAGCGAGAAGGGGTCATCTTTGCCCAAAGAGATGATCGTTGAGCGATGATCGCTCCGCTCGTCGCCAGAATCAATGTCAATGCGATGATCGCAACCAGCCTACGCCTGCTCCGAGGCTGCGCGGTTTGCTCTGATTGCCTGCGAGACTTTTTCTTCGACATCGCTTCTCCTTCGCCTGAGCACACCTCGACTGCGGCGCGCGGGCTTTCCGCTTCGCTTCTATCTCCATAGGTAACTGTGCTGATGGAAGCATCTGGCCGGAGACTTCCGGCTCACACTTCCCCGTCGATTTATACAGACGGACGAGTTGAAAAAAGTTGATAGCTGTCGAGAAAAAATTTTTCGAGATTTTTCAGCGCGACCGATTGAAGGATGAAAACAGGCTTCGAGGCGGGCTACGGGCGAGAGGTTTTCCGGGTCTGCCAAACTGCTCGATTTGTACAACTCATTGCCGGTCGCGCTTTCACCTATATGAACCAGCCATTACGAACAGCACGCCTGACATCACGGCACGCAGATGACCGGAATGTGCGTACCGCGCAGAACCTTGTCGGCAGTGCCGCCGAAAAGCAACTGCTCAAGCGGGCTTGCGCTTCCGCGTATCCCCATGGCAATGAGACTGAAGTCGAGGTCTTTGGCTATGCGCAGTATCTCGACGAACGGAATGCCGATGACGATCATCTTGTTTATCTTTCCTGCGGCCTGCTTGTCAGCAATGACAGAATTGAGCCGCGCTTCCGCCTCGCCCCTCAACCTTGCAGTCACTTCCTCGCGCTCGCCCAGATTGTGTTCAGCGACTCTGTCCAAAAATGTGTTATCGATGACGTGAAGCAGATAGATTTCGCCATCCTCGGAAATCAGCGAAAGCGCGAAGTCGAGCGCGCGGAGAGAGCAATCGGAAAAATCGACGGGAACCACCACATCGCCTATATCCATATTCGCCTCCTTGAGGACTGCGCTCCTCTAGCTCACATAATACAACACAACTGCGCTTTCCTTCATCGCTTCCCGTTGCCGTCTGGCGACTCATACTGCCGTTTGCCGATTAAATATTCGATCATCGATCTTAATGGTTTATTCTGACTGTGCGAGATGCTCACACTGGAGGTTTTATGAAAATAGTTTCCACACTCGTCATACTTTTCACAGTCGCGGGGCTGGCCCTTCTCGGCTCGGCGCGCGCTGAAAACCCTGAAGAGGCCGCCATTCGTCAGGCCATAGATCATTACTTTCAGGGACACGCAACAGGGCAGGGCGATCACTTCAGAAAAGTCTTTCATCCGGAATCGAAACTCTTCTGGATTCGCGACGGCAAGTTCAACACCCGCACCTCTGAGGAATACATCGCCCGAGCACCGGGCAAACCCGCTGAGGATGAAGCCCGGCGCAAACGTCGAATCGCAAACATCGACATCACGGGCAACGCCGCCATGGTTAAAATCGTGCTGGATTACCCTACAGCCACTTTGACAGATTACATGGCGATGCTCAAAATCGATGGCGAGTGGAAGATCGTCAACAAGATTTTCTTCTCCGCAGAAAAAGCGCGTTGATATGAACGCCGGGGCGCGTTGAGCCCCGGCATCATGAGCGATGGACGGACAGGCCAATGTAGATGAGCGACTGTCGCCCTTCTGGAAACTCAATCTGGCGGGCTGGGCTGTCTACGGGCTTACGGTCTACATCAGCTTTCTGCCCGTCCTTCCCGCTGAGGGAAGCCCTTTTCGACTCCTGGAAATCAAGGGAGTCCGTGTAGTGATCGGCTTTGCTTTGAGCCTCGCGCTGCGCCAGATATACAAAAAACTCTGGTCGAAGAATTCATCCCTTCGCCTGCTCGCGCCGGTCGCTGTTTTCTGCTCCGTCGCTTTCGGCATAGCGTGGCTGTCGGCGTCGCAAGCTTACGCCTGGGCGAGAGATACTCAAGCGTTCGCGCTCCATCCGCTCGTCGAATACACGAGAGAAGCTCTCGATTATTCCTATGTCATGTTCGGATGGAGCGCGTGTTATTTCGGGATCAAATACTGGCGCGACCGCGAGCAGCAGAAAGAACACGCCCTTCGCGCCGACGCCCTCGCCAATCAGGCGCAAATCAAAATGCTCCGCTATCAACTCAACCCCCACTTCCTCTTCAACGCGCTCAACTCCATCCGCGCATCGATTGATGAAGACCCGCAACGCGCCCGTCATCTCATCACAGAGTTTTCCGAATTCCTGCGCTACGCGCTTTCGAAAACCGACGCCTCTCTTGTTTCGCTACGCGAAGAAATCGAAGCGATGGAGAGTTACCTCGCCATCGAAAAAATAAGATTCGAAGACCGGCTCGAAATCCTCTTCGATATCGAACCTGACGCGCTCAACTGCGCAATTCCCTGCTTCCTGCTCCATCCGCTGATCGATAACGCCATCAAGCACGGTCTCGGACAGGACGCCGTGCCGATGACGCTCAAAATCACAGGGCGCGCAAACGGAAATCATCTCACGGTCGAAATCGCGAACACCGGTCGTTGGCGCGAATCCATCGGGCAGGACGACACTCGCATAGGACTTGATAACATCCGCTCGCGCCTCAATCAGATTTATCCGCGAAGAAGTTCATTCAATGTGTCGGAGGATGGAGGATGGGTGCGGGCGCGTATTGAAATTCAATCGAACAGCAGGGAGCGATGACGAAAGAACTCAAAGCAATCATCGTGGATGACGAACGGCTTGCGCGCCGAGAGCTTCGCTCTTTGCTCGTCCATCACCCTCGAATAAAAATAATCAACGAAGCGGATTCCGTGCGTCGAGCCGCTGAGTTGATCGCCGAAGCGAAACCTGATGTAGTGTTTCTCGATATTCAGATGCCGGGACAGTCGGGCTTCGATCTGTTCGAGATGACCGACGCAAATTTCGATGTGATATTTGTGACGGCGTTCGATCAGTACGCCATCCGCGCCTTCGAGGTCAATGCGCTCGATTATCTGCTCAAACCCATAGCCCCGCGCCGACTGGCTCAGGCAATCGAAAAATTATCCGAAAAGCAAACCTCTCATCACGCCTCGTCGAGAAAACTCGAATACGACGATCACATTTTCCTCAGCCTCGATGATCGATTCAGGTTCATCAAAGTGAGCGCGATAAGGTGCATCACCGCGCAGGGCGACTACACTGAAATATACACGGCGGATGACAAGTCGCTTGCGCTCAAGGCGTTGAGAGAGTGGGAAGAGCGGCTCCCTGAAAAACATTTCGTGCGAATACACCGATCAACTATCGTGAACTTCGAACACATAGAGAAAATCGAAAAGTGGTTCAATAATTCCTACCTCGTTCACATCAGAGGTCTGGCTGATCCTGTCATACTGAGCCGTCGCTATGCGGCTCGATTAAAAGTGAGATTCGCATGATGAGAAGCGGTCTATTCGAAAACAAATGGGCCAACAAGTTGGCGCACTCCATAGGTAAAGAAAATTGCGAGAGGGCAGATGCGCGGGCCTGCCCTCTTTTTTCATCCGGCGATGAAGCCGCGCCAGTTCGAAGGACTCGGAGTGAATCCCGGAAAGATCGCGTTCGCGTTGGCTGCTTTCAAGTGACGCGCGGCGACTTCAGCGAATACGTCGCGGAAGTCTGTCGTCAATGCGAGATCGCGGCCTTCATACAATTGCTCGGTTGCAAGTCCCGGCCACTTGCCGTAAACCTTCCCGCCTTTGACCGGCCCGCCGAGCGCGAACAGACAGCTTGAATGTCCGTGGTCAGTCCCGCCCGATCCGTTCTGACGGATGGTTCGCCCGAACTCGGTCATCGTCAGTATGACGACGTTGTTCATACGGTCGCCGAGGTCTTTGTAAAGCGCGGCAATCCCCTGCGCGAAATCCTGCAAGCGATTTGCCAACTGACCGCGCGCCGCGCCCTGATTTGAATGCGTGTCCCATCCGCCGACATCGGTGAAAGCCACTTCAAGCCCCACGTCCGCTTTGATCAACTGAGCGATCTGCAAAAGCGACTGGCCGAACCCGGAGCGCGGATACGCGGCTCCGTTTGCTGCGGCGTGCTGCTGCGGATTCGCCTTGCGCAGCATCTTGACGGCTTCGAATGCTTCTTTGCCTGTGCCATGAAGCGCATCATTCGAACTCCCGGCATAGAGAGCTTCGAAGCTCGAAGCCGACGCGCCGCCTCGCCCGCCTCGCACGCCGAAATCCGAAATGCTGGTCATCGCTATCGCGGGCGCTTCGCCAAGCAGCGAGCGCGGCATGGTCGCCGTCATCGATACGGCGCGGAACGCCGTGGCCTTCGCGTCTTTCTTCGATTGCATATACCTGTTGAGCCATCCGTCGGGCGTAGCCTTACGACCGGGCGTTGCCGATTCCATGTAATCCTGCGCGTCGAAATGCGAGCGCGTGTTATCGGGCGAGCCTACCGCGTGAACGATTGCGAGATGGCCCGCGTCGTAGACGGGTTTGAACGGAGCAAGCGCGGGATGAAGCGCGAAGAAGCCATCCAAATCGATAGCCGTGTCCGCGCTTCCGCTCCCAGGCGCGGGGATCGCTATCTGAGGCCGCACGCTCGCATAACTTTTATCGCCGAACGGAACGACCATCGAGATGCCGTCCGCCGCGCCGCGTTGAAAGATAGCTATTATGATGGGCCGGTCTTTCCCAGCGCCGACTGACTGAGCAACGGCGCGCTTCAAAAACGATGGCGCTACGGCGAAACTCGCCAGGGCCAGCCCCGATGACTTGAGAAAAAATCTTCTGTTTACTGCCATGATATCTCCTAATCGGTGGTCGGTGGAGGTTATAGGTGACAGACTCGGAGATTTCACGCCTGTCTGTCACCTGTCACCTGTCACCTGTAACCTGTAACCTGCTTCATCTCCTCTGAAACTCCGGCGAGCCGAGGACGAGACCGAATACTTTTGCGATTTCAAGATCAGCCGCCGACATAGCGACAGGCGGCGGAGCCTGCTGGCCGAAAAATTCCTGTCGTCGATTAGGCCCTCCCTGCAAGCCGGAGCGGGGCCGTTCGTCCGTCATCATAGCATCGCCCTGATCGGCGGCGCGCATAGCCGCGCTGATCTCTCCAAGTTCACCTTTCACAGGCACGCCTTCTTTCAACTGCTTGTTGAGTATCTCGCGGGTCTGCTGCGACATTTCATTGTTGAGCAACAAGGCGACGGCGCGATCCATCACGACGTTCGCATCCTCGCTTTTTACGCCCGCTGCCACGCGCTTCATATCGACTGCCGCGCCGCGAACGCGATTCGCGCTCAGAGCTATGCCGAAGTTCAATCGCTCAAGTAGCGAGCCGGTGTTGACCCACTGCTCGGCGCGGTCGGGATAGCCGGTCGGCGCCTGATAGAGATAAAGCGGCTGGCCCATGCGGGCTATGAACTGACTCGCCGCGGGAGTTACGCTCAGATCGGCTCCCATCGCGCGGATGGCCGAGGCTGCAAGCTCGAAGGGAGATTTGATCTTCGCGCGATATGCTTCAGTCGAGTTGAATTCTGAAGAGGTGAGAATCGTTCGCACCATCTCGCGTATGTCGCCGTCTGTTTTTTTGTAAACAGCCGCAACGCGATCAACGAGCGCGGCGGGAGGATTATCGCTCACGAATCGGCGCACGAGTTTCGTCGAGATGAACTTCGCCGTATTCGGATGATGCACAAGGATATCGATTACCTTCTCGCCGTCGCGGATTCCGCCTTCGTTGACCTTCTGACCGAGTACGATTTTTTCGCCCCTGTCATGCATGAACTCGCGGAAGATGAACGTGCCTCCCTGAAGCGGGCGATCAATAGTCCAGCCCGTCAGGCAGCGCGCGACTTCCTGAACATCCTTTTGAGTGTAGCCGCCGTCTACTCCCAAGGTGTGCAGTTCCATCAACTCGCGGGCATAGTTTTCATTGATGCCGCGCTGACGATTGCGCAACTGATTTTGTATCTGCGCGCGTCTCTGCTCGTCAGTCATCTGACCGTCTTGTGGATTATTCGGAGGCGGCAACTGTCCCTGATTACGACGAAACTGATTGCGACGCGGCGACCGACCGGGCATCTGCATATCGGGCGTAGTCGATTGAAAGTTGTCGAGGTAGAACATCATCGCGGGGCTTTTGGCTGTGGCCATCAGAAGGTCTTTGAATTTGCCGAGCGTGTTGGGGCGTATGGCTCGCATTTCGAAATCGGTCGTCAGCACGCGGTCAGCGCCTTTTGTCCAGAATATGTTGAAGTGGTTGAACCAGAAATCCGTCATCACTTCCTGAAGCTGTCGCTCGCTGTAGACGGCGCGCACGATCTTCTGCCCCTGAAGCTCCTGAAGAATCACTTGAGGCGGCTTGAGGTTATTCTCGCGATAGTAAGCGAAAATCTTCTGCCGGGTTTCTCTCTGCTCGCGCTCAGATTCAGGCGATGCGGCTTCACCGGGCGGGGCAGGCTGGCGCAGTCCGAGACGGCGCGCGAGGTACTGCGGCTGCGGATATTTCTCGCTGATTTCTCTGTTGCTCATTTTCAGAGACGGGAAGGCTGCGAGCCGCGCATTGATTGCCGAATCGTTGATGCGGTCGGGGTGGAGTTGGAGATCGATATATTTATCGATTCCCATTCGTTTGACTTTTTCCACATCGCCCTGGCGAGGGCCGAAGCCCGCGCGGTTGAGCAGATGAATGATCTTCTGCTCTTCGGTCAGCTTCTTTGGGCCGACGCTCATTTCGGCAAGCGACGGAAAAGATATGCCGATGAGCGAAGCCGCCAGTGCAAGGGCCAGAGCGCGGCTGCGGGCGATAGCGGGCATAAAGGTTGATTTGCTCATAATAATTCCCACTCTGAAATCTGAAATTGCGTCGCGCGAACAAGTTGTTTGCTTGTCGAAGGCTTAGACTTGACCCGCGCGGATTTGGTCTGAAAAGTTGGAGAGATTTGCATGATCGATTCAGTACCGGAACAGAATTATATGATCAGATCGTGTATTGAAATTGTCCTTTGCCGCGAAGCGGCGACGAGAAGGTAGCCAGACGTGAAACCTCTGGAACCGTCCGTCAGACGATCCCGCGTTGAAGGCGCGGCAGAAGATTCTGGCGCTCTGAAAGAGCGCGAAATCTGATTACTCCTGACCAGACGTTACACGTCTGGCAACCTTCTCTGTGCGCCTTCGGCGCAAGGGCTGGATTTCTCAACACGCTTTTAGTTTCACTCAATCCCGTACCATCATTTCAATCCTCGAAAGCCATCTTCACTGAAGAATCCATCGACCGCGAGGCGTGTTCGAGGTGAGCCGTCGAGCGAGCCTTGATCGTCTCAAGGTGACGCCAGTGGATGCCATGATCGCGGCGGAATATCCTGAGCTTCAGATTCGCCACTTCAGTGTTGAGGCAATAGAGGCTCTCGCCATCGGGGTCGAGATAATGAACCTGCAACATATCGCGCAATCGCCCCTGTGCTGTGCCTTCGATATAGACCTTCGTGTTCATCGCCGAGAATGACCACACCCCGATTCCGAGATGACGCCGCCATTGCTCTTTGAATCTGAGCCGGATTAGGTGATGCTCTTCGCCGCGATGACGAAGGAAGAGCGATTGAATCGGCGGAAGCGTTATTCCGGCAAATCGAGGCCGCGCGGCAAGGCATTCGAATACCGATCCGGGGTGATTCTCAAAAGCGTTTGCGTGCGCCCACACCCATTCATCGACCTGTTTGCGCCCCCATAGGTGCAACTGACATCCCGGCGCGTCATCGAGATAGAAAGTTTTGCCATCGACTTCGACCGTGCCGTGGAAACGAACATCGAGATTCGGAGAGCAGACGAACGTTGAAGGTCGAGCGAGTAATCGCACGCCCGGAGAGATGTGATTGTAAGTTTTTTGAGAAGGCGTAAAACTCAGGTTCCACCGAACTGAGTGCTGATCGTTTTCGACGCTGCCTGCTGCGCGCGAGGGAGAAAAAAAGCTGTCTGAAATGTTGAGTTTGAATTTTTTTTCTCCTTCGAATGAAAACTGATCGATTGGGTATTCGCGCCTGATGCCGAAGTTAAGTTGAGGCGATGAGGGACGGAAGACCGCCGCCCACATTGAGGCGCGCGGATTGTCTGTCGAGTCGAGCGGGATGCGGAGAGTGTATCGAAACCAGAGGCCGAGTTTGCTCGCCGGGTCGTTGAGTGTGAGGAACCAGACTTCGAAGTGGCCCTTTGCGTCGGCGTCCCAGCGACAGAGATTATCCGCGAAATTTGCCGGAGTAATGAGAGTCGATTCGCTCACTGCCATCAGCCACTCTCCCGTGAAATGTGCGGTTCAGAGATCAACAGCTTCAAGGTATTCCTTTATGGCGTCCTGTATATTCTCCAAAGCCTCTTCTTCAGTCGCCCCCTGCGACCAGCATCCCGGCAAGCCGGGGCAGGATACGCTGTAGCCTTCTTCCGATTTGTATAATGCAATTTTGTATTTCACTCTCTGACCTCCTTCACCATCATACTCATGATGGTATCAGAACGGCTTCTCCCTGAGCTTAAACCTGAGGTCAACAATGTGTTCTTTCCCATCCACCTTCATTTCAACATCGTCTTTCGTAAATTCCTCAAATATTCCAAGCTGGTTTATTCTCTTAATGCTCAACTCCATCAGGTCTTCATCATAGGGAGTCCCCTCATACAGAGCCACTCGACGTCTTATCACATTATCGCGAGTGTTCTCATTGCCCAGCATTTCAATCCGGCGAACTATGTAGACAGGCCCCTCGATAATTACAATCCTGTCACTCAAAGCTGCCTCTGAGGCCGAAGCTTTGCTGTCTGTGTCTTCCCAGAAAACGGCTGCTTCGAAAAAACCTCTTCCGTGATACTCCCGAATAATGGTATTTTGAGCCAGAAGGCGAAACTCACTCTCACGAGGGTTGTCAAGAACCTGACCCAACAGGCGGCAGACTTCAACCTGAGTCATCTGTTCTGATCCGCAAATGGATATCGAGCCACATCGCAGGTCTCTTCCGGTTTTTTCCTTTGAGACAGGCTGCTGTGAGATCACAGAAGAGAGATTGATGGTTAGCGAGATTAGAACCATCGCTATGCCATAAGTCGCTGAATGGGAAAGCGGATGAAAGGCATTCATACTGTTACCTCCGATCTGGAAAACCGCTGATTCATAATCATACGGCTCTGCCCCGCAACAACCTAAGCAGGCAAGAACACAAACCCGCTTGGTGCGTTACGAACGGCTACAAAATACTACAAAGCCTCATCGTCAGCAAACGGCTATGCTCAATTCAAGGCTGGCAGTTCAAAGCTAAATCTTGTCAGGCGGGGTCATTTTCAGAAGCAAGTGGATTCAGCAGGCGCAGGTTTTCAATCCAGTCGAAATCATCCGTGTTTCGAGTAACCAGCGTCAAGTCATGCGCCAGCGCAGTTCCCGCGATGAGCGCATCGCCCAAAGTCATTCGCCTCGATTGCCTGAGCCTTACTGCCTGCTCCAAAACATTTTGAGAGATGTATATTATTCTCGACGCTGCAAAGAAGGCTTCGAAGTGATGACGATCCTCCGCTGTCAGCCTGTGATAACCAAGCACCTCAACATAACTTACTGCGGATACAGCAGGCGCACGCTGCGCAATAAAATCCCTTAGCGGCTGATGTTCGGGCATGGCCGCATAGATGATTATATTACTGTCGATCAGCATCAGGCATCCCTGTCAGGCAAGGGCCGGTCGCGACGTTGTTCGCGCTGCCACGCCGCGGGGTCGGAGATTTCCGATAGCGAGCCGCTCGCCGCAAGCCTCGACAACGCTTCGGCCATCGCTTTCCCATCGGACGACCCATTAGATACCACATCATCACTCTGCAAAATGGTCACAAAAACTTCGATTCCAGCCTCTGCATCATCGCGCTTGGGAGCATCCCCGCTCCATTCCAGTCTGTCGCCCCGGAGAATCGCTTTATAGGTTTCAAGCATGATTTACCTTCCTCTTTGTAGGTCGCGATAATCCTTGCACAGTCAGAATGCTCGCGCAAGATTCAAGTCCGGCGGATATTGACTACCGAGCGATTCGGAGTCAATAATTACCCCTTTCTTATGCAAAGAGCCATCACACAAAGCAGTCTTGAAATAGAAGTCAAACTCTCGTGCGACGACCTCGACCATTTTCGACGCGCGGGTCTCGATTTGAAACTCGAAAGCCCGCGCCACTTCGAAGATAACTGGCTGCTGGATTCAGCCGACGGCAAACTCCTCAGCGCAGGCGCGGCCCTGCGCATTCGATTCGTCAACGGCCACGGGCTTATTACCTACAAAGGCATAGTCGAGGAAAGCGCGCGCTCGCCCCTGAAAGTCAGAGAAGAAATCGAATGCGAAACCTCAGACCCCGCGAGCCTGATCATCCTCTTCGAACGACTGGGCTTTCATCGCTCTTTCCGCTATCAGAAATATCGCACCATCTACAGCCTCCTCATCGACGGCGAAGAAATCGAAGTCGTATTCGACGAAACTCCGATGGGAAACTTCATCGAGATAGAAGGCGACGAAACCAGAGTCCTCCGCGCGCTTGAAGCAGCGCATTTTACGACAACGGATTTTATTCGCGAGAGCTACCCGGAACTTCAGGCCGCGAGATGCCACGAGCGAGGCGTCCCGCTTGAAGATTTGGTTTTTTAGTCCCTCGTCAGTTGTCCTTTGCAACTGACAACTGACAACTGACAACTGACAAAAAGATGAAAGCAATGATTCTGGCCGCCGGGTTCGGCACCCGACTCTGGCCGCTCACGGAAGATCGCAACAAACCTGCCATCCCTTTTCTCAATCGCCCGCTCATCGCTTATTCGGTCGAATACCTCACGTCGTTCGGCCTTTCGGATATCATCGTCAATCTTCATCATCAGCCCGACTCGATTCGTGAAGCACTGGGCGACGGCTCGCGCTTTGGAGCGGGCATCCAATATTCTTACGAAGAGGAAATTCTCGGCACTTCGGGCGCGATGGATCGCGTGCGCGATCAACTTATCGAAGACGATTTCATCGTCATCAACGGCAAGATCGTCACCAACATCGATCTTCACGCCGCCCTACGCGATCACCGCGAGCGCAACGCTTTGGCCACTCTCGTCCTGAAACCCAACCCCGCACGCGAGCGATTCAGCCGAGTCGAAATCGATGACCGAAGATTCGTCACCCGCTTTGCCGGATTTCCTTCTGCTTCGGACACAACAGACCCGCTGATGTTTACGGGCATTCAGGTTCTCTCCCCGCGCCTCTTCGAGTATATTCCGAGAGGGCGATTCTCTCACTCGACTGTGGATGTTTACCCCCGCGCCATCGAAGCGGGCGAAGCGGTAATAGCGCATATCTCGGAAGGCGACTGGTACGAGATGAGTACGCTCGACCGCTACCTCGAAGCCAGCATACTTTTCATGCGAAAGCGAGGTATGCAAGTCGTCGCGGGCGCAGGCGCGGTGATCGAAGAAGGCGCGCAGGTTCGAGACTCAGTGCTATGGGAAAACGTGCGGGTAGAGCGCGGGGCCGAGGTTCATCGCGCGGTGCTTGCCGCAGGCGTTCGCATTCCTTCGGGCGCTCATATAAAGGATGCGGTCGTCGCTCGCTTTGACTTTGTGCGACAAATCGAGCGCGGCGAAGTGGTCGGAGAAAATATAATCGTTCCCTTGCGGTGATTTTTTTTATGACATCAACAGCCGGAAGAAATCCGTCGGCGCGCATCATCGAGATGGCAGCCAGGCATCTCGACGCGCCTTCGGACGAACTCACCATCACTCGACTGACCGGAGACGCTTCGACGCGCTCTTACTTTCGCGCTGCAAGCGCAAGCGCAAGCCTCGTCATCGCGCTTTACGACGAGCCTTTCAACGAATCCGACCGCGCAAGTCTTCGCCTCCAACGAGCCGAGCGACAAAATCCGACCGCGCGTCTGACTTTCGCAAACGACCCTTGCGCGCACGTCGAAGTGACGGAGCTTTTTATCAAGGCCGGATTGCCCGTCCCTGTTCTCTTAGGCGTCTCAGGCGATGAAGCCGCGATTCTGATCGAAGACGTTGGCGACATAAAACTTCAGGACTGGCTCGAAGGCCGCGTAATAGCGGAAATGAAAGAAGCTTACAGCCGTGCCATCGATTTCATAGTGAGAATTCAGGACGCCACGCGACTCGCTGAAGAGCGCGATTCCATTTGTTGTCATCTCGCGTTCGATGAAGCGAAGCTCCGTTGGGAACTCGGATTCTTCTTCGCTCATTACTTCAATCGTTATTTGAAAGTGAAACTCGATGCGGCCCGCTCGAATGCCGCGCAGGAAGATTTTCGGGCTATCTGCACGGAGCTTGCCTCGCGCAAACGGGTGTTGACGCACCGCGATTATCATGCGCGAAATCTCATGCTCACCGATGAAAGCATGTTCATCATCGATCATCAGGACGCGAGGCTCGGCCCTGAAAGCTACGATCTGGCGTCGCTCATCGCAGACCCTTACACCGCGCTCGATGAGCAGGTGACGGAAGAGTTGCTCGAACGATTCATCGAGTTGAAATCCAGATCGAGCGCGCCGATAGCGGATGAAAGCGAATTCAGGCGGGAGTTGGATTTGATGACGGTTCAGCGAATGCTCAAAGCCGTCGGCACATACTCGTTTCAGGCGGCGATGAAAGACAATCTGGTTTACGTGCAATACATCGCGCCCGCGCTTGATCGCGCGATTGCGGCGATGCAAAGACTCGGCAGATTCAATCGCACGCGGGCGTTGCTCGAAGAGACGCGGCAGTAGGAGCGACGATCATACCGCGGCTCAACCGCACATCGGCTGAGCCGCATTCGTCGCGCAAAGCAATCAACTCTGCTTCAACCCAACATCACTTGATCTTGCCAACCTCACCGAGCAGGTCGTCATCCGGCGGCCTGATTTTGTAATTATCGGCCACCCACGCATATCGCACGATGCCTTTATTGTCGAGGATGAAAACCGATGCTTTTGAGATTTTCCCGTTCGGATCGAGTATGTCGTAAAGATCGATGACTTTGTGATCCATGTCTAAAAGAACAGGAAATGGAAGTTTGAGCCTGTCCGTAAGCTCGCGGCTTTTGTTCTGTGGATCGACGCTGATGGTGAGGATTTCCGCGCCTGCGGCTTTGAATTTCTCGTAGTTTCCGGCCAGACTGGCCAGTTGCTTCCGGCAGTAGGGTCACCAGTAGCCGCGATAAAAAACCAGCACGACTTTTTTGCCCGCATAATCCTTGAGCGAAACAGTCGCGCCCGACGCGCTCGGCAGACTGAACATCGGCGCAGGGTCCCCGACCTTCGGCGTCGAAGCAAGCGCAGTCATCGCCAGAAAAAGCGCGGCGACCAGCCAAAAGGCAAAACGTTTCATTGTGTCTCTCCTTGAGTTTTTTTTAGCAGCCCCACTGAGCCACATCTTTATATATTCCGCGTCGCAGCAAAACTATTCCCGGCAGTCGAGCCTGCGCGAAATCATTTAGCATTTCAGGCTCGAAGGGGAGATGAGGAAATGATCAAGTCGCCCTTGGCGCTACGGGTTTATGGAACTATGCAGTCTTCCAATACTAAAAATGCTTTTGTATTGTCAAAACCGCCTCCCAGCCCGCGAACGATTCCTTCGACTGTGGCTTCCTGATGCGCATTTATCGCGGCAACACGCGAACTCTGTGATTTGTTGAAATAGCAACGGGCATTTTTGTAAGTTGAGACTGAAGACTTGAAAGTCAAAACGATCCTTCCGCCTTTGTCGACCTCGATTGAATTGACCGTTCCGAAAATGCGCACCCGTTTTCCGACATATAACTGATTAGCGCGGACTTCATTGCTCTCAAATTCTTTGACCAGTGCGGCTGCGTGCATGGCTGTGGCATTAGGGGCCGGGGCTGGCTGTAATGGTTCTTCACGCCGCGAGGCCGCCGGGTTGTCGGCGGCGGCTTTGTCCAATTCTACACTGGCGACAAAAGCCACTAATTGAGTCATATAGGTTTCGTCGTTGAGGACGCCGAGAACGCTGACAGTTTTTCTAAATCCGCTGAAAACAGTCAGAAACGCAACCGCTTTGCTTCCCTGAAATACTACGGCTGCCCCGCCCGCGATGACTGTCCATCCGTCAGCCGATCGAGTTTCGGTTTCTGGATTTGCCTCGACCTGTAGAGGTTTGACGACCAGTTTATTCCACTCATTGGTAAAATCATTTTGCGGATTACCGACACCCGGCGTCGCGCTATAAATCGTAATAATGCAAAAGCCGCCCGTGGTCTGGTCGAGCTTGCTAAATGCCACCACATGTTCATTAGGTGTTTTATTCCACCCCCTGGGCGGCGTGTATTGAATGATGCCCAACTTTTCTGTCTGGCTAAAAACCGTTTGCGGAACGCCTAAGCAAATGAAATGGGCGACGAACAAACCTGAAATGATTTTGGATGCTTTCATGATTTTCCTGTTTTCAAAATACCTTTCTCTGTTTGGACCCGCTCTGCCATCAGTCGGCTCTCCATTCGGGATTATACGCCTGACTGAATAGATAGCCACCCGGATCAGACCGACTGAGCGTGAGCAGGCGCTTAGTCCGCTTTCATCCCCGTGCGGCGGAGCAACTCATCAAAACGCGGGTCGTCGCGCACGCAGTCAAACGCCGGGTGCGCATTGATGAGCAACGCAACGTGATCGCGCGCCGCGACGGATTTTTCCAGCCACTCGATTGTCAAGTCCTTATCTTCGAGCAGGGCGTACACGAAAGCGAACTGAAAAGGTATGACCGATTGATTTCGGCTCATCTGCTTGAGTTCTTCAAGCTCGACTCTGCGAAGATTTTTCAATGCATCCTTAGGATCAGCCAGACCGAGCGCGGCGGCTCTTTTTTTCATCCCTGTCGCTGCGAATAAATTTTTCGCCTCCTGCCTCGCCTCTTCGTAACGGCCCATCTTTTCGAGAGCCTGAATGATGCATATCTCGGCGCTTGAAAACTGAGGTTCGATCTCAAGCACGCGCCTGCATTCCGTGATCGCTTCCTTATATCTTCGAGCGCGATAATAAAACCATCCCGCGTCCGAATTTATTGTGGCCGAAAGCGGTTCCATCTCCTGCGCTCTTTTGACTTCCGCGATAGCTTCATCGTGCCTGTTCATCTCTGAAAGAAAATGAGCATAGCCATGATGAGCAACGGCAAGGCCCGGATTGATCTCGATAGCGCGCAGGAATTCCGATTCAGCCTCTTTGAAATCCCATTCCCAGTAATACTTCACCTGAGCAAGCGCGACGCGGGCTTCAGCAAGTCGGGCATCGAGAGAGAGCGCCTTTTCAGCAGCGTCTTTCGCAAGCGCAAAACACTGAGCCGGAGGTCGAATCCCGTATCGCCCGCTCATCACCCACCCGGCGGCCAGTCCCGCGAAGGCCAGCGCGAACTGATCGTCAGCTTTCGCGGCGGCTTGAAAACTCTCGACGCTCTTTTCGAATCCTTCTCGATTTCCTCGATTCCACTGATAACGTCCTCGCAGGTACGCTTCCACCGCGACCGTGTTATTTGAAATCGTTCGCGCCTGAGATTCGCCGTCGAGCAATCTCGTTCCGAGCGAGAGAGCAACGAGTCGGGAGACATCCTTCTGAACCGTGAGCGCGCCGGGTAGATCGCGGTCATAACTTTCAGCCCACAGATGCGACTGGTCTCTCGTATCGATGAGTTGAGCAGTGACCCTCACCCGCTCGCCTTCTCTTCGCACGCTCCCTTCGAGTATCAAGTCAACATTCAATTCCTCACCTATCTGAGCGATGCTTTTGTCACTCGACTTGAATCGTTCCGACGAAGTGCGCCCGATCACCGCGAGGCTTTCAGGCCGAAGAGCGGCGAGTTGAGTGATCATCTCTTCGGTCAAGCCGTCCGAGAACCATTCCTGCGCTGCGTCCGGGCTGAGATTTTTGAATGGAAGAACGAGCAGTCTTTTCTTAACAACAGGCAAATCAGTCGTCGCGCTTCGTCGCCCGATGAAATAAGCGGCTCCTATCAAACCTACAAACAAAAAAAGGGATACGGCGATTGCAAGCCTTCGACTATCGACGCGAGGCTTTGCCTCCGGGGCAGCATCAGGCGGCTTGCGGCCACCCAACCAGTCGTCAAGTTCGCCTTTGTAGGCATAAACAGTTCCCGATTTATCGTGCTGATGGCGATGGACGGGAAGCCCCTCGCGCTTTTCCCATCGCTGGACAGTGCGGACTTCCCTTCCGAGATATGAGGCTATCTCTTTCCACGAATCGAGTCGTTCTCCGTTCGATGAATCGAGGGTGTCGGCGTTTTCCAGTCTCTTCATATTCACTGATTCTACCGCATAGCGCGCAAGCGGCGTCAAAGAACGACTTCGCGGCGTGTCGTCATTTGTCGCAGGCTTTCACCGAACAGGGATCGTTATTCTATCGAAAGCATTCCCAGTGAAAAAGAAATATTCAAAGGAGCAAGCGATGAATCGTCTTCTTATCTCAGCCTTCGGCGTTTTCGCGCTATCTTTCTCAGCAATCGCTCAGAGCAGCACGTTTAGAGGCAGCCTGACCCGCACAGGCGTATTCAACACGAAAGGCGTCACGGGGCCGGTCGAGGTCAAATGGAAATTCGAGACGCGAGGGCCGATCCGGTCTTCTCCGGTTCTCTATGAAGGCGCGATCTTCTTCGGCAGCAGCGATGGAAATCTTTATGCAGTCAATGCCGAGACCGGACAGTTGAAATGGAAATTCGAAGCCGCACGCGGCATTCAATCGACGCCAGCCGTAAGCGACAGTCTGGTTTATTTCAGCAGCGCGGACGGAGTTTTTCACGCACTCGACGCGCGGACGGGCCGCGAAACGTGGCGGCATACGTCAACCGACAAGCATTATGAAGGGGGCTGGGATTATTACGCTTCATCGGCTGCCGTATCGAACGGGGTTGTATATTTCGGAAGCGGTGACACTCACATCTACGCGATGGATGCTCGGACGGGAAAAGAGAGATGGAAGTTCAAGACTGAAGGCGTCGTGCGATCTTCGCCCGCGATCAGTGAAGGTGTGATTTACTGCGGCAGCAACGATGGGAATTTGTACGCGCTCGATCACGAGACCGGCCAACTGCGATGGAAATTCAAGACTCAGGGCAACAGCTTCTTTCCCAAAGGCGAGATTCAATCTTCGCCCGCGATCAGTGACGGCGTGGTCGCTTTCGGCAGTCGCGACTATCGGCTCTACACGCTCGACATCAACACGGGCAAAGAGCGATGGAGCTTCGAACATGCGAATTCCTGGGTTGTCACTTCTCCCGTAATTCACAACGGCGCGGTTTATGCTGGAAGTTCCGACGGGCGTTTCTTTCACGCGGTCGATCTGAAAACGGGGCGTGAGAAATGGAGATTCAAAACCGAGTCGAATATTTTAGGCTCGCCCGCTTACGTCGATGGGTTGATTTATTTCGGCTGCTTCGATTCCCACCTCTTCGCGCTTGATGCTGAAACCGGAACAGAGCGATGGAAGTTCAAAACCGGCGACAGCGTGATGTCTACGCCTTTGATCCATGACGGCGTGATTTATTTCGGCAGCGATGACGGCTCGCTTTACGCGCTCTCTTCGAAGAGACCGCCCGACGCGCCTGCAAACCTGAAGCGGGCGGTTTTCTGGGACGGCAGAGTGGTCTTCAAATGGTTCAGCGGCCATGAAAAAGTGCGCGATTATCTTTCATCGCACGGCTACGAAACGCTAACTGTCGGGACTCTGACGAAATTCTTGAAAGACCGTATTAGCGACCGTGTTCCGAGCGTCGTCGTTTTCGCCATAGATACGGTGCCGGACACAGCAGCGGGAGATAAGGCGGAGAATTCCGTTCTGAGGCAATATCTCGATGCGGGCGGCAAGGTTGTCTGGATTGGTATCATGCCTTTCGCCGTAAAAAGAAACGCCGATACAGGATTGCCTGTCGGGTACGATATATCGATTAGCGAAAAAATTCTCGGCCTGAAGTTAGCGGAACCGCAAGGCGCATACAGAACCACTGCGACGAAAGAGGGGCGCGAATGGGGCTTGCCGGAATGGTTCGTCAGTGACGGCGGCATTGATCCTAAAGAGGTGACTACTGTGCTTGCAACGAACGAAAACGGGCGCGCAGTCGTGTGGGTGAAAAACTATGGCGGACGACCGGGAACAGGCTTCGTTTATCTGTGGGCAAGACGCGAGCCGATAGACAATCTCGATATGATCAGGAAGGTCGCCGAATACGGATTGTAAAATCCGAACGGTGACGACTCCGCTCGTGAATCACTGGTGGAACACGCCGCTATACGTGAGCGCACGCGGGCTTACATCGTCGCCGATGCCTTACGGGCAGGACATCTTCGAAATCGAATTCGATTTCATCGATCACAACCTCGTCATCAGGCGAAGCAACGGCGCGATAAAAACCATCGGTCTTTATCCCCGCTCTGTCGCTGATTTTTATGATGAAGTGATGCGGACGCTTCACGGTCTCGGCATCGATTTGAAGATATGGACGACTCCGGTCGAGATACCCAACCCGATCCCTTTCGAAAAAGATACCGAGCATGCTTCTTATGATGCCGAGTATGCGAATCGATTCTGGCGCGTTCTGGTGCAGGTCGACTCTGCGCTCAAGGAATTCAGGTCGCGATTCATCGGCAAGGTCAGCCCCGTGCATTTCTTCTGGGGAAGTTTCGATATGGCGGTGACTCGCTTTTCAAGTCGGCGCGCGCCTGAACGCGAAGGAGCCGACGCCGTCACGCGCGAAGCTTACTCGCACGAGGTCATCAGCCACGGATTCTGGCCCGGAAGCGAAGCAACGCCTAAGGCTGCCTTTTATTCTTACACGGCTCCTGAGCCTGCGGGTCTCGGCGCAGTGCCGATTCGTCCGGCCAGCGCATTTTACAGCAAAGAGATGTCGGAACATTTTTTGATGTATGACGATGTGCGGCAATCGGAATCGCCCAAAGCGGCATTGATGGAATTCCTTCAAAGCACTTACGAAGCGGGCGCAAACCTCGCCGCGTGGGATCGCGACGAACTCGAACGCGGGTAAGATCGAAAAACGAGAAATTGTTGTCAGCTTTGCGTCCGCGCTGCGCTGCTAGTAAAATGCCGCCGTTGACTGACGGCACATCATCTGAAAAACTACGGCAATCGAACACGAGCGCAGAGGGCGCGCTCCTGCTTGTTTCAATCGCGGTGCTGCTGGCCTCTGCGACATGGTTTTCCGGCACTGCTGCGGCTCCTCAACTTCGCGCATTGTGGCAACTCTCCGACGGCGAAAGCGCGTGGCTCACCATCTCGGTTCAACTCGGCTTCATCACCGGAACATTTCTTTATGCCGCGCTCAACCTGTCCGACCGCTTCAATGCGCGAAAAGTTTTCTTCGCATCCGCGCTTGCCGGCGCATTGTTCAATGCCGCCTTCGCGTGGCTCTCGCCTCAACTTGCAACAGCTATAGTTTTTCGATTCCTCACAGGGCTGATGCTTGCCGGTGTTTATCCGGTCGGGATGAAGATCGTAGCGTCGTGGTTTCAAACAGGTCTGGGCTGGCGATTGGGAGTGATGGTCGGCGCGCTTACGGTAGGTACGGCTTCGCCTTATCTGATACTCGCCGTCGGCGCTCCCCGTTGGCAACTGATGGCCACAGCCGCGTCTGTCTCCGCCGCAGCGGGCGGCTTTTTGATTTTAGTCGCAGTCGGCGACGGCCCGTATCTCAAAGGCCGCGCTCGATTCGACCCCGCGATGATCGTGAAAGTTTTTCGTCACCCTCCTTTTCGTTACACCGCGCTCGGATACTTCGGCCATATGTGGGAGCTTTACGCCTTCTGGTCGCTTTCGTCTTTTTACCTCACTGCAAAATTCAAAGATCAAACCGGATCGAGCATTCCGGTGATATCATTCCTCGCAATCGCCGTCGGCGTCGTGGGCTGCGTCGTCGGAGGATGGATATCGCGCACGGCGGGAGAAAGACGGGTAGCGCTGGTCTCTATGATCATCAGCGCGTCGTGCTGTCTCGCGTCAGGCTTCGCTTTCGAATTGCCTTCTACGCTTCTGATCGCCTTCATCCTGATATGGGGCATATTCGTGATAAGCGATTCGCCGCAATTCTCCGCGCTCGCCGCGCGCCACTGCCCGCCCGATTACACGGGAACGGCGCTCACGACGCAAAACGGGATCGGATTCGCCGTCACCGTTTTTTCGATTCAACTCCTTCCGCTCATAGCGAGCCGCGTCGAGTGGCGATGGGCTTTTACGTTTCTAGCCATCGGCCCCGCGGCGGGCGCTTATTTCATGAGTCGCCTGCAAAGAGATTGACGCGCGGCGAGAGGTTAAGGCAAAAGTAAAAAGGCAAAAGTAGAAGCACAGTTTGCAGCGATGTGAGAGGTTTCTATATACGGCAAGACTATGGCCCGGACACCTATGAGCAATCAACTGTCTGAAGAAATCGAAATCTTCCGCGATCACAATTGGCGTCGCTCGCCCGATCTCAGAATAGAGAACGGAGTCGATGCGGAATCGTTGATCGAAACGGTTGGCTTTTGCGCGGCTCTGACAGACGCGCGGCGTGGCGGCCCTTCGATCTACGTCGCCGTGTGCGGGCGACGCGATGCGCACATGCCGCGCAATGTTCAGAAAGACCCTGAAGCCAGCCTCGCGTGGGTGATCAAAGATGAAGTGATGAAGCGCGGTCGCGTCTATTATGCGAAGCTGGCGAAAAGCCGCTCGACTTTCCTCGCGCGTCGCTTGATTCCTCACTTCAACGCGCTGTGGGGCATCCCGCGAAAAGAAGAGGCGAGCAAATTGTCGGATGAAGCGCGGGCGATTTTGAAAGTGCTTCGCAAGGAATGGGAAATGGCGACGTGCGATTTGCGTCAGGAATCGGGCGTTGTGGATCGCCCGCGATTCACCCGCGCGATGGATGAGCTTCAATCAGCTATGAAAGTCATACCGGCTGATGTTTTATATGAACCATATTTCACTTACATCTGGATGCTGGCCGAAGGGAGATTCGCTGAAGACTTGAAGGTGAAAGTGAAACGCGATGTGGCTCTCAAAGAAGTCGCTCGCGCATTTCTCGACGGCGCTGGGATGACCTTGCGCGGAGAGCTTGCGCGAATCACAGGACTGTCGCGCACCGACGCCGGGCGAGGCAATCAGATGCTCGTCAAAGAAGGCTATGCGGAACAACTTGACGTCGGCATTTATCGCTTGAAAGATTTTGAAGAACGCACAGAAAGAATGAGCGGCGATCACTGAGCCGATTGCCCTCTCTTCAAATCGCCGCCTTCACAAACTGCAAGTTCTTCTTCGCTCAAGGCAGATAGAATCTTCGCTCGCGTCAGTCTCATCAACTCCGCGACGTTATCCTTCGAATAACTCGTCGTCGGTATCGGCTCGTGGACAGTGATCACGACAGTCGATGGGGTGAGGCGGATTTCGCCTTTCGGCATGATGCGTGAGCCTCCCGATATAGTCACAGGAACTATGGGGACGCCCGCTTCCATAGCCATCATAAACGCGCCTTTCTTGAAAGGCAGCAACCTTCCATCGGGCGAGCGCGTGCCTTCCGGGTAAACCATGAAAGATTTTCCCTGCTTCAGCTTTTCAGTAGCCAGCCGCGCGCTTTCAACAGCCGACACTGAGTTCGTGCGATCAACCGGCACGCATCCCATCAATCCGATGCCGAAGCCGAATATCGGATACTTGAATACTTCCTTCTTAGCCAGATAAGCCGGATTGCGTCCGAGATATGTCACGAACAACGGCACTTCGATGAAGCTCTGATGATTGGGCGTGAGTATGTAAGCCTGCGCGGGGTCGAGCCGTTCAAGCCCTGTGACTTTGACGCGCACGCCGACAAGAAAAAGGCCGAGCCGAATCAACGCGCCCGAAGGTTTATAAATATAGTTTTCGTTCTTTGTGATGAGCGCAGCCGCGATCATAAACGGCGCAAAGAAAATTATCAGCGTGATCCAGAATGTAAGAAGAAACAATCCTCGCAGTCTTGCCATGCGGCCAGAAGTTTAATCACCCCGCCCTGAGTTGGCAAACGAGTAGGGTCGCACGGCGAAATCTCCGAGCGTGACAGTAAAGCTCTGACGTTCGCCCGTCGCGGCAAACCGCGCTATGACTTCCGAAGCGACCGCTACGGTCATCATCACGAGATTTCGCGCAAGCGGATAATCACAATTATCTTCGCCCGCGTTCGAAGGCACGCGATAGTTTTCGTTCCAGATAATTTCCGCGTACTCGTTTGCAAGTCCGACGTGAAGACACGCAACGCTGGAGCTATCACAGTAATCCTTTACCGCCTGACGCGATGCGGAGTTGTCGAAAGCGTCAACGACAAGCGAGACTCCGCCCAACAACTTCGCGGCAGTGGTCGAAGTGAGTTCTTCAGCGCGGGCGTCTACACGGACGCCGAGCGCGCGATAGATGGAGTTAGCGAGTATCTTCGCTTTGAACGCGCCGATATCGGAAGCATAGTAAGGCTGAGTCGAAAGATTGCGCTCTTCGATGCGATCAAGATCGATTGAGAGAAGGTGAGCGAACCCCTGACGTGCGAGATTTTCGACTATGTTCGCGCCTATCGCGCCCGCGCCGCACACGGCTATCGCGAGATCGCGCATGCAGCGCATCGCCTCGTCGCTTCGATGAAGCCACTCGTGATAAAAAGCGTCTCTTCTATTCATACACTCAGCAAGCCGTTTTCCATATAAGCAAGCCTGCGCCTGTTGCGGCTGTGAAGATACAGGAGGCAAAAGCCCGTGGATGAAATCAGAATCCCGCCCACGAGTATGAGAACTGCCTGCATGAAATATCCATTGTACTTGCTCAACTCGGTTTCGAAAAACGCCAGTTCAGCATTGAGCCTTTGAAGCTCTCTGCTCCTCGAATCAAAAGACGCGCCGCTTACGCCCTCCATCCGGCCCTGAATTCGCTTCAAGATTTCTTTGTGCAATAAGACATTTCCTCTCGTGTGCCTTACGGCAAGCGTGCCGAGTATGAGCAGCCCCGGCCCAAGTATCAGCATCAGGATGCCCGCTCTGAGACGAAATCTGCTAACCGTTTGCGATGGCTTGTTATTGAATGTCAGCATTTTATCACCTCGAATTTTTTAATAGTCTGACAGGAGTATTAGTCAACGATCACCTGTCACTTATACTGATGCGATTTATGAAAACATTTCGTAACCATATGGGAAAACATTTCGTAGCTATTCAGCCCCATAGGGGCGACCTGTTTATAGAAACGAGTTGATCGATTTCCTCCGTAGCTCCGTAGGAGCGACCTGTTGCTCATCCATTGACAGACGACAGGTCGCTCCGCTGGAGCTAAACAGACGCATAACCCCGCCTTCAAAAGTATTGCTTCCACAAGTCAGATCGACGGCTGCAACGCTCAATCAGTTTCCAAAGCGTGGATCAGACAGCAATCTCACCATCGCTGTTCTACGACACCAACGAGTGATTGAAGATCGAAATCGCGGTCGCGCCCGCTCAGGCAGATGCCCGCGCTGATGACCGTAAGATCGCGTCGGGCGATGGCCGAAGTGTGAAGTTCGCCGTCCGCGGTCATCCATTCGACTATCCAGTAATCGCCGCGTTCGTGAAACTGCGAGAGCGACCCGCCAGCTATTCGCAGTGCATCTCCAAGCCTCCGCTCATCGCGTTGCTGTTCAGTGAGGGGGTTGAATTCTTCCGCCTTGTTAGGCCGCCTCGCGGGTTTGGCCTGATCGAGCGGCTGAGTCGAAAGAAAATAAGTGGTGCGCATTTCCGGCGTGATTCCTTTGAAGCTCAACTGATCGAAGGGGGTCGCATCGCGCAGAGCCTTTCTCATCCGATCAGCAATCTCCGGGTCAGCGCGGCGATCCAGTTCTTCGAACCAGAAAGCCGTTCCATCCCAGCGTGCAGTGATTTGTTCGAAGTCGGCTGCGGCTTCGACCAGATGAACCATCACAGGCCGGGGCTGGCCCCATCGCTGGCGGGCATCGCTTTCATTGACCGGATAAGCAAGCCACGTTCTGCCGCGCAATGAATGAACGAGTCTGAGCCGAACGGGTTTTAGGAGTTTGAGATATTCGGTGATCAGATGAAGGTCAGCTTCTTCGACGAGGCCCGCGATTTTTTCGTCGAGAGGCAAAAAGACGCCCCAGCCTTCGAAGTCCTGCGGATCGGGCGTAAAGGTGTAGACGAGACCGGCGACTTTAGCTTTGACCAATCCGCCGCGGACGCGGGGCGCGACGAAGTGGGTCGAGCGGAGTTGATCCTCCTGCCGAGAGAGAGAATCGAGAAGGCGTTTTATGTCGGTCATATCGAATAACCTGCGATGACAAGATTCCATCACCAATCGTGCAGAGTCAATACGATTGCGGCTCAGGGGTGTTGCAAAGTTGATGGGAGACCTGTAGGGCCGTCCCTCTGTGGGCGGCCCAGTTTGGAATTTACAGGTTTCATTTCTCGAAATAACCTTCAACTGGGGCGGGCACAGAGGCCGCGCACCTACAAGATGCCTGATCTTTCGAAGATGAACCTGCTTTGCAACAGCCCTGTATTGCGGCTATGCCGCGCAGATGTGCGGGAAGTCTGAGACTTCCCGGAGATATGAATTTCTTTTTTCCTGCGGCTGCGCCGCCCGATGGTTTCGTTTAAGGATGCTGCACTGTCGAGGCAGAGCCTCCGGGCGGCGCAGCCGCCTATTTTTTCGGGCCATCGCCCGGAGAGCCACAGGCTCTCCGCACATCAGCGCGGCACAGCCGCAACGAGTCATCAGATGAGCAAATCAGAAGTCAGCCTTCGAGGTCGAATCGAGAAGGCGTTTGATGTCGGTCAATAGTCAGAGGGAGAAGGATAACATCGTGCGCGCGAGTTGCCGAGCAAAGCAATGATCGTTCGTGCGCGGCTCCGGCTCAAAAATTATTCAGGTGTGTTTTGAAAATGATTTGTGCCGCGAAGCGGCGCGAAGAAGGTAGCCAGAGGTGAAACCTCTGGAACTCGTCAGGCAATCCTTCCCGCGTTGAAGACGCGGCCAGATTCTGGCGCTCTTTCAGAGCGCGGAACCTGACTGCTTCAGACCAGACGTTTCACGTCTGGCTACCTTCTCATTGCGCCTTCGGCGCAACGTCTGAGCTTCAAAACACGCCCTTAAATATCCGTTCATTCTCGGTAGAGTTCAATGAGGTAATTTTGAATGGCTGAGTTTCCGCTCTGGAACCCTCGCACGATCTCTCTTAAATCAGAAAACATTATGAACTTCGTCGCATCGTCAAATCGAGTCAGACTCTCCTTCATGATAATCAAGTCCCAAGTCTCATTCGATACATCAATGGCGATGTATGGTGTACCTTCATGCATGAAAAAGTTCCTGTGTTCATCAAGCAGCTTAAACCAATTCATGTCTTGCCTTTTACTGGCTAGCAGCTTCTTGATAATTTTGCCAACCTTCCCCTCTGGAATCTCTTTTCCAACATGGCGGCAAACGATTGAAAAGAACTTCGTAATAAGTTCAGTACAAGAATTGATCTCAAACAGGAAAGCATCTATATCGATCAAGAGCTTGTATATCAAATCCTCATTGATATTCAAAGCATATCCAGTTTTGACATGGGTGCATACGTGTTCTGATTCGTGTAGTTTGACTAGAGAATATAGCTCTCGTGCCTCAATGTTTATTCTGTGAAATATACGAGGGAGCATAGTCAAGCGTGTCTTTATGTATAAAGGCAGATCTCTCATTTCTTCTGGCCGCTCTTGCACTTTCCCCTTTTTGATTGCTTCCTCAAGCGCAGACAAAATGGGCAAGACCCAAGGATCACCCCCCACATCATTTATGTGTATCCATTTGATAATCATAGAATGCCTCACAATACATCGGGATATCTAACAATACTTCATTAGTGATACACGACAGGCAGCCGCAGTTTTACGACCTGCCGCGCATCACCTCTTCACCCCCACTCTCCCATTCTCCCATACTCCCATTCACCTCTTCACACTCGCACGGGCAGCGGGGTTTCGAGAATCTCCAAAAGAAGCTCAAGACGCGACGGGCGCGAGAGCATCGGAATCAGGTTCGGAAGCGAATAGTAATCGCCCGTGAATGTGAATGTGTCTACCTGCACCTGCTTCTCGCGCGCCTTCACTTCGATCCACTGGCTCGCCTGACCTACCTTCACGATCAGCACCGAAGGCGCTACCTGAAGCTCACGACGATAAACATCGTAAACCTCAGCGAAGTACGGCGCAGTGTTTTCGCCTTCATCGGTCACGAGAATTATCTGCTCGACTGCTCGCCGCTTGAGTCGCATAGCTTCGAGCGCACAGCCGATGCTCGTTCCGCCTTCAGCTTTCATGTGCTTGAAGGCGCGCTCCCATTCGCTCAACTCCCTGCCCTTAGCCTCGATTGGATAAGGCATCGTGTCGAATACGTAAACTATAAGTTCCGCATCAGCGATGCCTGAAATCATCGCCGCGATTCGCTTGCCGACCTCAATCGCGTTTTCCATCGAACCCGACTTGTCGACAAACAACGCGGTCGGACGAGTGATGCGACCGCGCTTGCGAACCTGCTCGTCCGTTACCTGCTCAAGACGCGCCACGGTCTCCGCGTCAAGCTCCGCCGCCGCAGCCGCAACCTGAGCTTTGAACGCAGACACTCGCTCGTCGCCTTGCGCAGCGCCGAGTTTCTCATCGATGAGAGCTTTGACTTCCCTGTGATCCATCGCGCCGCGCGCAGTGAGCGACTTGAGGTTGTTGATGACCTCCTGCGGCGACATCGAGTTGATGAGCGCGACCAACACCACGGGAGTCATCTGTCTGATCGCGCCGACCGCGATGGTGTAAGGAATTTTATGCTCAACGATGAGTCGCGCCTGATCCCCAGCCGAATCAGCCTTCGCCAGTTCCTTGAGCATCAAGGCGAGGCTTCCCTCTGGTGGCGCGTCTTTGAACAGCACCGCGTCAGCGCGAGCGTCGGGCTTGATGTGAAGCGTAGCGTAAAGGTGCTTCATCGCCTTGCGCGCTCTGAGAGCCGAGCGATCAAAGAAAACAGGATCAGCCTCACGGCGGCGCAGGTAATGAACTACCGCCGTGCGAGTCGAGCGGGGCAGCTTGCCGCGCGCACGCTTCAGGAAATCGATGACGCGAGCGACCTCATAGGGAGGAAACTCCTGCAACAAAACAAAGCCCGCGTCGCGATGCTCACTGATATCGGAAGCGAGCAGGTTGCCGACGAAGACTTCCTTGTGATCGCGCACGTCGCCGTTTCGCTGATACCAGACCGCAAGGTGTCCGTAAAATATTGGATCGCGCTCGACCATAGTTTTATGAAGTTGGGCGACCTGATCCAACTGACGATGCGGCGTAGTCAGCAGGCTGTTGAGGATGTCCAATCTGATGTCGCGTTCTGATGGTCGCATAATGCACCTCCGGTGCAGTGGTCGGTGGTCGGTGTTTCTGATCAACGATCAATCATCACTAATCAGCAGTTTCATGGAGTAACGAAGAGTAAAAACCAAAAACTGACCACTGACCACCGACTACTGACCACTGCCGAATGTCTCGCGCAAGTCGAGAAAGCCGTTGCGTAACGCAGGAATCGAACCTGCAACGCCAGCTTTTGAGGCTGGTGCTCTTCCATTGAGCTAGTATGTATGCTCTCTCAGTCCGGGCGCGAGACAAACTCGTACAGGCTCCGCGCAAGTTTGAAAAGCTCTTCACTGATACGCCACTGCGGTTCTTTCGAGCCACAGGCGGGAGTCGAACCCGCTTGAGCTTTCGCTCGCTGACTTTTTATAGTCAGTGCGTCTACCATTGTGTGTACGCTTCTCGCGTCGGGGCGCGGAGAATATAAAAACAGGATCGAGCCGCAAGCCATCTAACATCTGATATCTAACCTCTAACATCTACGGAAATGCCCCGCGCAAGTTTGAAAAGCAGTTTTCACTGGCGCTCTACCTCTGAGCTACGGGCCCTCAAGAGTGGACCCGGTTGGATTCGAACCAACGACCTCCCGGTTATTGACCGGACGTGTGTATGCTTCACAGGTCAGGGCGCGGGGCGAGTCAGGAATGCGGAATGCGGAATAAGGGAATCCCTCTTCATTCCGCACTCCGCATTCGAAAATCATCCGTAAACGGCTTCAGGACGGACTACGAGATCGCCCGTAGAAGCGCGGTCGACGACGTAGCTGCGGAAGCGATCAAGCGAGACATCGAAGTGAGCGGCCAGTCGCTCCTGTATCTCACGGTCGCTCATCGATGCGGTCAGTCCAAGCTCGCGCTCTTTCAAATCATAAGAACGGCCCTCGAAACGAATGTGTATCACGATGCTCACCTCCTGAAAAAAAGTCCCCGAAAATCACAACGCCCGCCTCTGCTACAGTTTGCAGAGGCGGGCGTCAAAACCCAAAAGGATGGCTGTTTCGGTCAGCCTGTCCCCCTCTGCGCGCGGAGCAACTGCGTCGCCTCCGGTGTGATGAATCCGGTTATAGCTGATGACCACTTTGTCCGCTGATTTAGTGTCATTCGAAGTTTGCCTCGAAACTTTCTTAAATTCTTAATCTCTGCTGTCGTCCAGCAAAAAAGGAATGCACATTGTCCACATCCTTGCGCTTCAAGTCAAGAACTTTTTTTTCGAAGCGAGGAGGATCACTGCTCATATTGCCGCCGAAAAAACGAATCGGGTCGATTCATCGCATATATGGTTGCGCCGCGTCGAGGAATATTAGAGTATTACTCCTGCGCCCGACGAGCGATCCGTAGGCAAACGAATTGTTCGGGTCTCTGTCAGATGCCCGCAGGTGGGAAACCGATTCCGGGCGATGACAGGGGGCAACGCATATGTCCTTGTCTTGTTGTTCGCAACGCCCGTACCAACTTTGACTGAAAATCTTTCGAGAAGGAGAAACCTCATGCAAAACAAGGTTCGCAGGTTTGCATTCGTTCTCGCTTTACCGCTCATTCTCAGGATAGACTCTCCGGCGCAGGACTCGATGGCAGGAGTTGCAAAGCAGCGCAAATCTTCCACCACGACCATCGCGCTGAAAATCACCAAGAAAGATCAGAGCGTGATGCTGCGCGCGCTCTCGTCGCTCGTCCCCATCGACCCCAACGCGCACGCCACGGGCTTTTTCGTGGGCGAAGGCCTCGTGATGACAAGCCATCACGTAGTCTCAGGAAAGCTCAGTACACATAAGAAACGTATGCTCGGATTCAAGGCGGAGGACGAACTCCGCGTTCAGGCTTATGTCAATGGGTGCGAGGCGAAAATAGTCAAAGTGGATAAAGAGGCGGACCTCGCGTTGCTGAGGGTATGCTCATCGAAGCCCACTCAAAGGCTCAAATTTCAATCCGCTCCGAACAAGGATGAGCGGATGCTTTTGATCGCGCAACCGGGCGATCAGAAAATGGTGCGTCTCGGAAATTTCAAAGGGCAGTATAATTTCAGAGGCAATGAATACTGGTCAGTGAAGATCGAGGGGCAGGACGGATTTTCCGGCAGCCCGGTTTATAACAGCAACGGCGAGGTCGTCGGAGTATTCTGCCTCTATGACTGGTCGCAGGGAATCGCGCTCTTGAGTCCCGGAGTCAAAGCCCAACAGTTCCTTGCTGATTATGATGCAAGCCTTCTATCCCAACCGTAGAAGAAAGTAAAAAGGCAAAAGGCAAAACAAGAAATCACACCGCAAAGAGCGGCTCTCTTACTTTTTCATTTTGCCTTTTGCCTTTTTAATGCTCATCCGACCGCCTGCAAATTTGCGCGGACGCGGTCGCGATAAAGGAGGCACTCTTCAATCACGCGTCGGTACTCTGTGATTTCGACATCGCGCTCGCAGCAAAGCAGCATCAGGCATCCGTCGTCGCGGAATTCGCCGTCCCATTTCATAACTTCTTCGTCAGTCCATTCCCTCTTGTACTGACGCATCTTTTCATCCGGCATACGGTCGAAGTATGCGCGGAGATTGACTGATGTTTCGTCGCCGGGATCGGCACACGGTTCCTGCTCGAAATTCCATACGGGTTGTTGCATATAAAACCTCATCTCGATATAGGCTCTCGCCGAAACCGACTCGCCCAGACGAGAAGAGGAGCGCATGCGCGCTCCCCTATAGCTCGACTGACTGATTGGCAAAGTTTACTTCGCCGATTCAACTTTGCTGAACACGGCGTTGCCCAATCTTACGAATGGCCCGCCGTCTTCTGATAGCTCTTCAGTCACCGTAAATGAGTGCGCCGCGACTACTGAAATCGTCCGCCTCAGTTGAAGCGACTGCCCCTTGACCTTGAACTGGGGTATCGTGAAGCGAATCGATATGGGCGAACGCCAGTCGCCCTGGGAAACCAGTTCGACGCCGCTCATCAATCGTTCGCGGAAGGTGAGCATCTTCGTCGCTTCATCGAAAGTTACGGTCGCCGATTCGCGGTAATTTCCCGTGTCGGTTTTCCCCGTTGTCGCGCCTTGCAGCGATTTGCCATCGGAACTGAGAGTGAAAGTAATAGTTCCTTCCCTGAGCGAGGGGCCGAGCGCGCTTTCGCGTCCCGTCCATTTGAAGCCCCACGTTCCGACGAAGTATTCAAGCCCCTGTTTCTGCTGTGGCTGAGGCACGCCGGTTCTCGCTCTCTGTCCTCCGCCGGGAGCGCCCGCCGGAGTGCCGCCAGCAGCGGCGCGTTTCAGATCGAAAGTGAAGTTGATCTTGTTGCCGCTGAATTCGAGTTCGCCCCCGCCCTTGAGCGTTTCGCCTTCGAGCGTGAAGTTGTAAGTGACGGGAATATCGCCCTGCGGAGATTGAATCACGCTCTGACCCGTCACCTTGTCGCCTTCGAGTTTGAAATCCTTGAACTCGAGGGGCTGATCGGGGCGCACGCCCTCGATAGTGCCGCTGTAGGTCTCTCCCGTCTTTTTGAAATTCACCACAGCCTGTCGCTCTCCCTGAAAAGACATGACCTTCCCTTCCCATCGGCCTTCGAGTTTGTCCCTCTGAGCAAGCGCAACCATCATCACCGACTGCGCAACTAGAATTGCAGAAAAAATAATCAACAATCGCCGCATCTTTCTTTTCCTCCCGTTAAGATGATGTTAAAAGTCAGACGTTAGCTCTCGTTCCAACTTCTGACTCCTGACTTCTGACTCCTGACTTCTGACTTCATTCTTTCCGAGCATGGCCCTCGACAAGCTCGATGTTGATTTTATCCGGGCCTTCGATGAATGCAAATTTGATTTTGCCTATAGAACGAATCTCCTGCGTCACCTTCACTCCCTCTTTGCGCATACGCTCAAGAGCCTCCGCCAGATTATCGAAACTGAATCCGACGTGATCTACGACGCGCCCCTTGGTCGGGGTCATCGCGGTCTGCCCTTTCCAGTGATCCGGGTATACCTGCTTCGAATACTGAATGGGGTAGATGATCAGGTTGACGTTATCGATCATCAGCGACATGCTCGGCCCCACCTGAATTCCATTGCGAAAGCGCGGCTCGCGCGAAGGCGGAGTCGTCGCATTTCCGCGCCGCGTGGCTCCCATATATTTCATATACCACTCGCCCGCCGTCACAGGGTCTTCGCTGAAAAGATGCAGGTGTCCGAATTGATGATGACTGGCCGTGTTGAGTTCTATCAGCGCATGATCCGGCCCCTCGACATAAGCGTACCAGAAGGTCGGAGCGAGTTGAGTGATGGGCGTGAAGAATTTCGTACCCATCTCAAGCTGCTTTTTGTAAGTGGCCTGCATATCTTCAGCGCCCCAGCCGAAGTGCCAGACCGCCGAAGTCAACTCCCACGCGGGCGCGGCGGAAACCTTTGTGAAGAGCATCCACGATTTCTGCGCCCACACTCCTTCGAGCAACCCGGCGAATCGGGCTTTTTCACAATCGAATTTCGAAGTGTAAAAATCGATAGCCGCACGTGGGTCGGTCGTGTTGAGGTGAAGGTGATGAAAATGCGACTGGTTGCCGGTCTGAGCCGCGCCGCTCTCTGAGACGAGCGAGCAGACAACGAGAGACGCGGCGATGAGAAAGAGGCGGATCAGGTAAGGGCGAAAGATGAGCCGCCGTGAATGCTGCAAAACTGAAATCTTCCGAGTCCAAATCACTCTGCGCGAAACATTCACGGCAGCTATCCTCCTTACTTTCTGGTGGCGCTGGAAGCGTGCAAGTGTTGATGTTCGACGCGCTCAAATACGCGCGAATCCTCAAGGCAGGCAGTCGGCCTGCGCTCCCACGAAATCAATCATCCGCTCTCACCCAGCCGTATGCGCCGTTTGTGCGCTGGCCGCCCCGTTCGAGATAAGCGGTCTTGAACTTCGTCAGCGCGTCTTCCGGCAAAGCCTTGCGCTTCTCTTTCGCGTTGACTTTGTAAAGCTTCGCCGCATTGAGACCGAATATGTTGGCCTTGTCCTGTTTGGTCAGCTTCTTGTAGCCGAACTTCTCGCACATCTCGTCGCTGATCTGGAATCGCTTGAACGCATCGATGACCCACTGAGGCGAACCCCACCACAGACAGTCCGTCCCCCAGATGACATGATCGGAGCCGTAGTGCTTGATGTTCTTTCCGATGCCGTGCATGCATATCACGGGATCGGCGATGGCCAGCGGCCCGAAGAAGCTTCCGATCTCGCAATACACATTGTTGATCTTCGGATTGCGCTTCTTGATGTCCATCAAAACCGAGTGCCACTCGAAGTCGCCAGTAGTCGGATCGTACTTGTTCGAATCTTTCCAGTTGGGTTCGTTCGAGCCATGCTTGATGGCCGAGTGATAGACGACGAAGTTGAAATCGGGATTGTTGAGCGCGGCCTTCTCGACATCCTTAGGATTGGCCAGGTGTCCGAGCGTGCGCGACTGATAGGAATAGCCCTTATGCACGCTGATGAGCTTCAGCCCGCGCTTGCGTGATTCTTCCATGAACCACTGCGAGTTTTCGTCATCCAACTGGAAGCCGCCTCCAGACCTTCCGGGATCGGTGTGGCAGTACCATTTCCACGAATCGATCTTGTAGAGGCTGATTTCGCGTTCGATCTGCTCGATGGTCGCGGCCTTGTCGACTTTGTTGGCCGCTTTGTCCCAGTAATGATTCGGCGCGAGGTTGCCCTGACACAGAGCGCGTTTGGAGCCTGCGATCTGATTTATCTGATTCCGGCTCTCGGCCATCAGCCAGCTTGGCAAAATGCCGTTGCTGCGCGCTTTGCCTTCGAGAACCTGCCCGTCCGTCCCTCGCTGATTCTCGCGCGTAGGCACGCCCGATATTACGACCATCTCGGTTTCCGAGTCGAAGTACATCTCTTTGATGAAATTCTGAAAGCTGTAGGCTTCCTTGTCGTTTTGAAGCGCGAAGCCCATGTTCTTGACGAATTCCATGTTTCGGAAATTGAGCGCGATTCCGTTAGTGAAGTGCGCCTGCACATCGATGATGAAGTATTCGCCTTTGGGCCACTTCTCGTCGTAAGCGGCTGCCTCCCACGTTTCGGCTTCATCTACGTCCCAGCATTTCCCGAATACTTTGTTCTGGGCGAGAAAACATGTCGCAAGCCCCATGGTTGAGGCCATAAATGTCCGCCTGTTCATGCCTAGTTTTTTGGCGCGCACTTCGCTCATCTCGCCAATGAGGTTCTCGACTCTCTTCTGCGGTTCCGTCTGAGGGCGGGGAATGAACTCTTCATTCGACACTACCTGCGTGGGCATTGGTGAATCCACGCCCTTTTTCATATCGCGCACTGCCTTCCTTACCCACATAACATCGCTCCTTTCACATTGCAAAAGCGGCAACACGTCGACCCGGTATTGCCGACCTATTGTCTGCCTTGTTGACTTTGAGGAATTGATCCACCGGATTATACGCAAGCCTGATAGATTGCGTTACAACTTCGCAGCGCGCTGGCGGCGACGCGCACACCGATCAATTATCATCAAAAGCGCGGAAACTGCAACCCGCAAGTGAGCATTTACTCACTTCCTGAGCGTCACCACCCACGACAGCGCAAGATACCCAAGCGGATACGCGAGCGAGATGAATGTGAGCGCAAGTGTGTAGCGAGTCGCCTCGAACAGTATCAGCGCAAGCAGCACAGCCCAGAGGATGCCGCCTATTATCATCACCCGCATGAATGGCCCGCCTACGGATGAATAGAGATAGCGCGCTGGCACGAAGGTCATCACGGCGAGGAAAATTATCACCGACATCGAAAGCCACAAGGGCGGCTGAAGATAGTAGAGATAAAGCGCCACGACGTTCCAGTAAGATGGAAAGCCGAGAAAATATCCGTCATCAGTCTTCGCATCGGATTGAGAAAATCCATACGCGCTTGCCAGCAGCGGAAAGAGGAGCCACCACGCCAGATGGTCAGGCACTATACCTGCCCGCCAGATGAGCAACAGTGGCAATGAAGTGTATGTATGAAAATCGATGAGATCATCGAGCCTGCGCCCATCGAACTGGGGAAGCACTTCTTTGACTCTCGCTTTTCGCGCAAAGTATCCGTCGCTCGAATCGAGTATCGTGGCGGCGAACATCAACACGAACGCCCATCGAAAAGATTCCCCGTCGCCGCGAACTATCAACACAGCCATGCCTGCCGCTGCCAGAAGACCGAGCGAGGTGTAGAGGTGAACTGACCACGCGAGAAGTTTCTCCGTCATGACGGGGAAGCGTAAAACGTAAAACGCAAAACGTAAAGGTCGATCAGGCTGTTGAAAGAATAAGAGAGAGTCGATTGAAAATCGGGTGGCTCATCTGAGGTTAAACTGAACCTACATCATCCGTATCAAGCGGGATTCGAGGCTGGCCGGGTAAGACCGCCAGCGATGACAACTCAGTGGCGGTCAGGGAATTTCAGACTATCGAGCTTACCGAGAGAGCAAAAACACATCCCAGGCCCATCGGCCAAGTTGCGCGCCGCGCGTGTCTCTCACCTTCGCCCGGTATCGGAAGGCGTTGCCATGTTGATCGGTTCTCCTCGACACCTTGTAATCAAGGTCTATCGCTGCCAGACCGAGCGAGAGCAAGGGGTGCAACTCGTTTGCTTCCGATATTGCGTTGTGATTGATATCCTGCCAGAGTCGCAACGATGAAAAGATCGCATCCTGTCTGTTTATCCTGCCGTCACTGTTGCCGCCGTTTTCAGGTCTGTCAAACTCAGCAAGCGCAAGAAAGCCGTTGGGAGTTGCTGATGGAGGCTGCGGCGTCAAATTGCCAAACAATTCATGGCCACTATCAATCAATCCATTACCGTTGCGATCTAAAACTAACCAGGCATCATCTGATTCGCCGGCAGTCCAGGCAAGACGTTTCATAGTTCCATTGCCCTCGAAATCGAAATTAACGCCTCCGTTGATATCGGTGAGGTTGAATCCGTTGCCTTGAATATCTATGAGAATAGGAGTGTCTACGTAACAGCAGCAATTAGAATAATCCCACCACCCATTACAAGCAGCACAAGCGATTTGCCCGGCGCAATTACCGCACCCTCCGCAAACTTCAGGGCAGTTATAAGTGTCCTCCCAAATTATTTCAAGCAACGATGGTTGCCAGCAACCGTCGAATTTGCTCCGATTAGGGCAAGGCCAAGAGCAGCCTACTGTACTTGTATTGCATAAACTTGCCTCTGTGCGTTGTCTGAAGAACCCTTCCCCAACAGAGGGGGGGTGAAACAGGGGCCAGCATTCCTTGGCATAATAGGTACCGCAACAAGAATCTTGAAAACTATCAATCCGCTCGCCCACATTGGATGCAAAAAATCCAAGCGTCTCGTGTCCATCAGGCCAATAGATATCGTAGGTGTCTGTCTTGTAAAGCACACCATTATTTATATTGTGATAAGATGAAACCCAATCATAAGATGGTACACAGCCTTCACCATTGACACTGGCCAAGCTAGAGTATAGGAGAAGACAAAGTGAGAGTAAGCAGAGAAAGCGGAACAGTTTCATCTTGGATTCCTCCTAACCAATAGTTCGATCAACTCATGAAGGCCAGCATCTATAAGTTTCGAGGTTCTTATAGTTCGCTCATTAACAGGATCAAAAATATTGAAATTCAGTCAATCATTACAACCTATCAATAGAGATGATATAGGCTTGAATAAGCACGTCGAATTGCCTTTGCAGGCGTAATTCTGCATCTTGAGAATTTTTTGCAGCAATAGACGGTTCGAGGGTTTGTCTAAGTTCTTTAATTCGCTGAAGGGTACGCTCCCTTTCATCCCCCAGTCCAGAACGTACTTGACGTGGAAGCAGTTTCTCTTTGCCTTCTGACAGGGGAAGCAGGTCAGCCTCCTGAATGTTTGCCAGATAGGTCTGTAAGTCGGAAGACGGCAAAGCCAACGCTTTTTGCAATAAGTGCAAAACATGTTTTCGCTGCATCTTCGTGCCAAGCCTATATTCTTGTATCTCTCGAACATATCGCGGGTCGCCATCGGCAGTCTTATCGTCTAAAATCACAGCGAGTATTTTTATGCCGTGTATCTCTATACCAGGTTGCAAAGGATAAATATCTTGATTTACCTGTCCTGGAAGAAAATACTCTGGCTCTCCTATTCCCGCCAGGTATGCCTTATGCATTGTCGCAACCCCTATAGAGACTTTGTAACCCGTGATGGCTTTAGAGTAATCGTTTCTTAGGGTAACTTTAACCTGATGTGGTACTTTCTCAAGCCCTATAATCGTTAAGCCTTTGGTCTTGTTTTCAACCTTCAATTCTTCTACCGTAAGCTTATCTCTTTCCTCCAAGGTCAAGTTCTTTTTCTGTTGTTTCCTAGAAGACCAGGCAGTGCCACCCATAATTGCCAGAATGAGAACTGCTGTGACAATAATGGTAATGTGTATCAAGCTTTTCCTAAGAATAGGATTGGCCATATTTCAACTCCTCTTCAAGAAAGTCAAATGGTTGGTTTCACTTTACAAAACTTGATCCCGAAACAGGAATTACAAGTGCTTTAGCGGTATGAATGCACCTTATCAACTTTTCAACGGAAAGTATAATTTATTCGAACGTAAGTACCAGCACAGAATTAGATTAAACTATTTTCGTTTTGCCGATGCTTAAAATTCAATGGTTTACGCCAAAGAATAGTTCAATCTAAATTGGTCTGGGTACTTATGTGACTTTACCCAAAATTAACCCGTGCGGCAAGCTATCTGACATTAAATCCAAACATTTGTCCCCCCCCCCCTCCCCGCGGAAACCGTAGTTTCTTTGAGAGGCGGCTTAACTGCTGAGACGCCGCGTTGTCCGGCAAGCTGGCAGCTTGCCGCAGGCTTTCGCCATAAGGCGATGGAAATCAATCCTCTTTTGCTCGAAGCAACGACAGGCTGGCAGATTGTCGAACATACAAGACGCAGAGAACGTGAACTCTGCGACTGCGGCGACTCTGCGGTTTTCACCTTTACAAATCAGACCGGGTGGAAAATGACGGTGGACTCATTTATTCAAGCGCCGTCAGCCGGATTATGCAGAAGTCGCGGAGGATCGCGTCGTGCAGTGAGTCGCGACACCACAGGAAGCAGAATGACGCCTGTCAAAGCCGCCAGGGTCTTGAACGGAAAGAGCATCGCCGCGCTGTCGTACCAAGCGGAAGGCTCGCCCGGAAGAATGACTGAAAAAATTTCCGGGTAAGGAATGAATGAAGGCAATGCAAGCAACGGCTCGCCACCGCCCAATCGCAAAATGAGCGAGACCATAAACGCAACGATTGATCCCGTGCGATTCACTCGTTTGTCGAAGAGCGCAAACACGAGTTGCGGGAATAACAGGACGAAGACGAGATCGCTCGTGAAAAACCATAGCGCCTGCACGCTTTGAACCTTCAACGCCATCACCGCCGAGATTGCGCCAAGAAGGAGTATCGAGCCGCGAATCACTCGCTTCATATCCGTGACGGAAAGATTCGGCCATAGTAGTCGCTTCATGCAGTTCCAACTGAACATCGAACCGGCTGAAAGAATCGAGGAACTGAAACTCGATGTGACCGCGCCGATGATCGCAGCAAGCCCAAGAATGCCGACCGCAGGCGGAACGACATGATGGAGAATGAAGGGGAGCGTCTCCGCCGGGTTCGCCTGAAGCCGTGAAAGTAGCTCCTGCGGCCAGTTGTAGCCGAAGGCCGCCACTCCTAATAGCAGCGGCGGAACCGTGAAACCAATCGTCAGCAATCCGGCAAAGATAGAATGCCACTGAGCCTTTCGCGGAGTCTGACACGACAGCACTCTTTGAAAATAGCAGTTCCACGGAATCCCGCCGAATATGAGCATCAATGAAACATCCCACCACGAGATGATCGATTGCATAGTCCAGAAACTTCCGCTGGCCTCAAGAGGCGGGAGCAATCCTCCGCGATCCGCTCGCGCGGCCATATAACCGGCCCAGCTTTGAGAGAGTCCGCCCGCTTCTCCAATCGCGTAAGGCAAAGCGATGGCAAGCCCCAGGGCGACAAGTCCGAGTTGAAAAGCGTCCGTGTAGGCGACTGACCACATGCCGCCGAGCATCGTGTAGAGGGTGACGACTATGGCCGAAAGCAGTATGGCGGTGCTTAGTTTCATTCCCAAT
>Ga0187893_10002282_pt1 | contig 42660 bp, 37 predicted proteins | sample MA1701074metaG_FD_139574 | JGI IMG/M metagenome (GOLD analysis project Ga0187893, IMG submission 139574) | White microbial mat communities from a basaltic lava cave in the Kipuka Kanohina Cave System on the Island of Hawaii, USA - MA170107-4 metaG ... | reverse complement strand
GTTCAAAGTCTTGTAGGTATTCTTCGGGTATCAATATCTTTAATACCTCTTCATTTATTGATTCTTGTTTCTTGTTTGGCATGATGCTAAGTTACTCATAGCACCTCAAAGTATTAATTAGCCAAAGAAACCAAAACAAGCTACAGCTTGTAAATCTGCTTATAATTAGCTTTACTCTTATTCTCCTTTTTAGTTGTAAAAAACTTGATGTTAAAGAATCGGGATTAGTAGAAATATCACCAGAAAAGCAACTCAAGCAACTCAAAACTGCTCAATCAAGCAGTAGTTGTGATTTAAATGTCACCATCTGTGAAGACTGTGCATTTCAGGAAACAATAGAAAACGACACAACCGAATACCCCACAGTTCTTGGCGGTTCCTATTCAAATCCCTATTCTATCCCAATAATGACGCAGGCTTACAACTATATTCATGGCACTAACATACAATCGGTGAGTACAACGCACTTTTATGTAAAATTTAAACCTCAAACCGTCAGTGATTTAAACAAGCTTGATTCCTTGGATTTAGAACTATATGATTATCCTCTCGATAGGGAAGTAATTCAGGATGGAGATTATTGGCCCGAAGCTTATACTGGTATTGGGCCAAATGAATATCCATGGCTTTATACAGTCGTAGGGTCTAATTTTCAATTTCCTTCAGGAATAAGCTACCAGATACTTGCGTCTCTGAACATTCCTGATGATGATCCCACTTTGGAAGATCGAGCCTTCTTTATTACGGGTAATACGGAATGTGGTGAAACCACAAGCACGAACGCTTCAATATCAGAAAATGAAGCCGGGGAGAGAACAGCCAAAGAACAGCAAAAGCCTGGAGGTGTGGTAAGGCCAATGGTGCCTGATTGCGGTGAGGGGTATCATTGGGATTATACTTTGCGCCAATGCGTAGAGAATGACTGTCCAAATGGCTACCACTGGGATGATTCGCAGGGACAATGTGTACCGGATCCACCGCCGCCACCTCCCACAAACTTATATCCTCATGGAATGATTAATTATAAAACTTATAATGATTATGGCGTAATCCCTCCATCTGCTCCCTTAAAATATACAAGAATTGTAGCAAGAAGATTTTTTAAAATTGACAAAACTTATACTGATGCAAATGGAAATTTTCAACTTTCGAAACGCTTTCCAAGGAAAGTGACAATAGTAGTGAAGTTTAAGACTTCAACAATTTCTGTACGACAAGAACCCAGTAACTTCGGCCTATGGAAAAGATGGTTTCCAATAAAAAAAAATATCGGTACTTACAGAGGGAACAATCTTCAAAATTTAAATTATGAGTTTCAAAAAGGTTCAAATTCGAAGAAAGTTAAAACGAGACGATGGCTCGCAGCAGTTGCAATAAACACTACACTTGAAACCAAGGACTTTCTGTCTTCAAATAGTTTGATTCAACTTCCGGATAAACTTCCTATTTATCTTAGCCCCCCTAATCAACAAACGCAAAGCGAAACTGCTGAGTATGACTTTATCAAAAACTCCCGTTTTGATCCTTTAACTTCTGTTTATTTGGATTGGGTTACATCTGATTTAAATTCTATGACCACATCAAAAGTCACCATGAATATAGCCCAGCAGTTAGGACTTGTGTATTTGTGGAAGGTTAATGAAGCAAGCAATAACAACGTGAATATTTATGGAAATAACTATGTAAATTCAATCAGCTATGCTTATAATCAGAGTTACTCGATAAAATATGTTCGCTTCGGAAATGGCATCCCTTATCAGAATTTTTATAATCCGGATATAATTGCAATGTTTCAGGCATTTGCTCAGCATTTAGGACATACTATTGCTACCAGAATTTATGGTTCGGGCGAAACTGGTTTTCAACTTCAAGGAAAGTCATGGTTATCCAGCGGCGGTATCAGCAGCAGTTCGAAATATCTGGAAGGCTTTGATCCAAGTATCGGAGAACCAAATGAATTATTTAAATGGATACCCGTCGGGTTAATAAATGATTTAATTGATTCCAATTCGGATCAACCACCTGTGGTGGATAATGTTTCAGGATTTACCTATGCAGAAATTCAATTAGCTTATTATACAGAACCGGTGTACATGATAAATTTCAAAAATGCTTTGAAAGCTATCAAGCCATTACAAGCAACACTAATTGATCAATTATTTACCAGTTATGGGTATTAAGGTTTCGAAAATAGTTGCATTGATAGCAGGGATAACCCTGCTATCAATGCATTGTAGAAAAAAGAATGAACCATGCCCCAAAGAAGGGTACGAATATACAAATACAACCTCACGATGCTGGTATTATCCTGATGTGGATAGCATTCCCGTCGGTGGGATTATAACTTTAGAGGCTGCTGTACCAAAAAAATTCGTTGATGATTTTAGTAATTCTATTGTAACTAATACGTCACATATAATCGAAGGATCTTTTGGCATAACCATGTTAAGTCCAACATATCAAGCCGCAGTAGATAATTTTGAAATATCAGCAGAAGTTGGCAAACTAATAAAGGATACGATTAACTTCTCTATGGGAATATTGAAAGGGTTCAGAACAATTCAGTGGGATGGAAACGGATCGGATAGCTTTAGAATGAAGATCGCAATTAAGCCTTTAGTAAAGGGTATATACGATGTTGCGCTCAAACAACAAGGTTATAAGGATATTGATTGTGCATTATATAAATACTTTTTAAAAGTAGGATCAAATCAACATTTACATTATTGGTCAGATTTTAATAATGGCATTGTTGACGATTATGCGAGAAATTATGCCTATTGTTTTAAAGTTTATTAAAATATACATTGGCTGTAAATTGAAAGATGCTAATTCATGAAACATTTATTACTGCTTATTTTCACTACAATCTATGTAATTCATTTATTTGGGCAAACTAAATTTGTCAGGAATAATATTTATCTGGAAGCTGGTGGCAATGGACTTTTTGGTTCCATCAATTATGAAAGACAATTGGCAACACAACCAGGTTTTGGAATAAGACTGGGAGTTGGGTTTCATTCAGAAAATATGTTTTACTTGACGATTCCTGTCGGTATTGTTTATCTTTTAAACCTCACGGGTGACAAATCATTTATTGATGCTGGTCTCGGTGCAACCTGGTCACGCATTGAAGGAAAATTATTTCAATCATCAATCTCTAATAAAGGCGAAGATTTTGTAAGTTTCATTCCAAGTATTGGTTATAGACATCAAACAAAACAAAATCTAATGTGGCGCATAAGTATTACGCCAATTGTGTATAAACATGGACTTGTGCCATGGACAGGTTTATCAATAGGCAAGCGATTCTAAAATTGAATTATAACTCGGAAGAGTATTTCAATATGAATCAATAATTCGTTTAGGACCTCTTAGCTTCAACTGAACCACATTTTCAATATGCAGCGTATGCGGAAACATATCCACGGGCTGTATGCGGGTCACTTCATATTTTTCATCTAACAAATTCAGGTCTCTCGCCTGGGTAGCCGGATTGCAACTCACATACACCACAATAGGCGCCGCCATATCCAATATTTTTCTTACCAGTTTTTCATGCATGCCGGCCCGCGGCGGATCGGTAATGATCACATCAGGTTTTCCATGTGCTGCAAAAAAATCATCATTGCATATATCAATTACATCGCCTGCAAAAAAAGAAGCATCTGTAATATTATTGAGTGCAGCATTTTCTTTTGCATCATCAATAGCCGCTTCTATCATTTCAACACCAATTATTTTCTTTGCTTTTTTACTTACAAAAATGCCAATGCTGCCCGTGCCGCAATAAAGATCATAAACAGTTTCGCTGCCGGTAAGTTCAGCAAAATCCCTTGCTGCTTTATACAACTGCTCTCCCTGCCTGGTATTGGTTTGAAAAAATGATTTAGGCCCAATTTTAAAACTAAAATCTTCCAATCTTTCAACAATATATCCTTTGCCATGATAAGCTATTGGTTCAAGATCATGAAGACTGTCATTTCTCTTTGTATTGATCGTATAAAGCAACGTGGTAATAGAAGGGAATTGCTGCAAAACATGATCCAGTAAAGCTTTTCGTTTTTGTTCATCTTCATTACCAAAAACAATATTCACCATCAGCTCACCGGTAACGCATAATCTTACCTGCATCGTTCGCAGAAAGCCATTGTGATTGCGTATGTCATAAAATGAATACCTGTTTTCTTTGGCAAATTTTTTTATCGCCAGCCTGATGGCATTGGTAGGCTCAGCCTGCAGGTAGCAGGTTTGAATGTCAACGATCTTATCAAAAAAGCCTTTGGCATGGAAACCCACAACCGAAGCCACAGCCTCCTCCCCGAACTGCATTCCTAACCTTCGGTTACCTTCAATAGTAGAGGAGGCCTCCGACGCACTTGCCACGCTTACCGAAGATTCTGATGATTTCGAATTAGCTATCATGTCAGAATTTTCGAATAGCTGGCTTTGTGGGTTGCGAAGCCCCTCCTTTGGAGGGGTTCGGGAAGGCTTTTCTTTGGTAAACTCTTTTGTTCCGAAAGTATATTCTACTTTATTACGATAATATTTTGTTTCGTTTGCTCCAAGTATCGGCATTATCTCTGGCAAAGCCACTTTCCCGATCCGCTGCAGATTATCCCTTACCTGCCGCTCTTTGTATTGCAATTGTTTTTCATACGGCAGCATTTGCCACTGGCAGCCGCCGCAAACCCCGAAGTGAGAACAAAAAGGTTTTACCCTTTCGTCAGAATAAGTATGAAATCGCACCGGCCATCCTTCCGCCCAGTCTTTTTTATTTTTTCCAAGCTGCACATCCACTACATCGCCGGGCACAACATTTTCAATAAAAATCACCTTGCCATCCACTTTTGCAAGCGATTTTCCCTCGGCAGCATAGTCTTCCACCCTGATTTTTTCTAATACGACCCGTTGTTTTTTTCTTTTCACGGCGCAAAGCTAACCTTAGAAGGGGTGCCACGGTTGCGAAACTTTGGTAAATCTGCCTTTCTTTAAAACCGTGGCACCCCTTAACCGCATAAAGCAACCGTTTTATGCGTTGTTACTTCTTTTAAATCAAACCCTTCGCTCTTCCATGTGTTGAGGGTTTTAAATAACTTTACACGACTATTCTGGCTCATGAAAAAAATTGTTTTGTTTCCTGTCCTTCTGGCGTCAGTACTGGCTTTTGCCCAACCGGGGTATGAAATAAAGGTCACATTTAAGCCCTTCAAAAATCAATTCATTTACCTCGGTTATTATTCTGGAAAACAATACCCGGTTGTTGATTCTGTAAAACTGAATGATAAAAGCGAAGGCGTTTTTAAAGGAACAAAACCATTGGGCGGTGGCATATACATTGTTGTTACTCCTGGCAAAGACAGGTTTATTGAAATGCTGGTTGATAAAAAACAGCATTTTTCGGTGATGGCTGACACCATAGATCTTGCTGTAAGAAAATTTGTCAACTCACCGGATAATGATCTTTTTACTGGCTACCAAAAATTTATGTCGGTAAAAGGAAGAGCCATTGATTCGATCAATAAAGCCATCAAGGCATCGCCTGCTCCTGCGGATTCAATTGCATTGAGCGAAAAGGCAAAAAAAATATCTGCAGAGATAACAGGATACCGGAAGGATTTTATAGGCAAACATCCCGATAATATTTTAAGCACATTAATGCATCTGATGGAAGAACCCAAAGTGCCACCTGCAGAGAAACATCCGGGTGGAAAATATGATTCCACTTTTGCCTATCGCTATTTTAAAGACCATTATTGGGATGGCATCAATTTTTGGGATGACCGTCTTACCCGTACACCCGCCAGCCTTTTTGATGAAAGAATAGATAAATATTACAACACATTGGTGTATCAGCATCCCGATTCAGTGATCAAAGAAATGGACTGGATGATGGGCTATGCCAGTGCCAGCAAGGAAATGACTAAATACCTGCTGGTAAAATTTGTGAACCGCTATCTGTCCATGAAATACATGTGGGAGGACGCTGTGTTTGTGCATTTGTTTCAAAAATATTTTGCGCAAAAAGAATACGACTGGCTGACACCGCAGGGCAAAAAAACCATTACTGACCGGGCTTATAGCATGATGGCAAATATCATGGGCAATCCGGCAGAAGAAATTGCTTTGCCTGACAGCTCGGGTAAAATACAGACACTGTATGGCGAATCTTCAAAATTTACCATTGTTTGCTTTTGGGATCCCACCTGCGGGCATTGCAAAGAAACATTGCCGCTACTCGATTCCATGTATCAAAACAAATGGAAAAACCAGGGAGTAAAAATGTATGCCGTAGCAAAAGAAACCGACGGTACCAAAAAAGACTGGTTCGATTTTCTGCACAAACATCAATTGAAAGGATGGACCAATGTCTATTATTCGAAAGAGGAAGAAAAAACAAGGGTGAACAATGGCATACCTGGTTATTCGCAGCTTTATGATGCGCAGGTAGTGCCAACCGTATTCCTGCTGGACAAGGATAAACGAATTGTGGCCAAAAAACTGACATGGCAACAAACGGACGAGATCATACAATTAAAAATAAAGTCGCCATGATGCCGTTATTTTATTTCCAATAACCAGTGTTTAATTTCGTGATACATAACTTAACTGAAGTTCAAACTATGAAGAAAATCTGTCTGACAGCGATCATCCTTTCATTTTCACTGATTGGAGCTTATTCCCAAACTCTTTTTACTTACGGCAATTACAAAGCCGACGAAAAAGATTTTCTGCGGGCTTTTAATAAAAACAACCAGGCTACCAGCAGCGACAGGAACCGGGCAATAAAAGAGTATCTTGATTTGTACATTAACTCCCGTTTGAAAATACGTGAGGCTTATGACCGGAGATATGATACACTTCCCGGTATTCAGAGTGAGATTGAAAATCTTCGAAACCAGGTGATCGAAAATTATATGAGTGATCCTGATGCCATCAATCGTTTAACAAAAGAAGCGTTTCAACGAAGCCTGAAAGACATACATGCCGCACATATTTTTATTTCGTTGAAAAATGCTTCAGGTACAGCAGATGCAGCGGCGACACAGAAAAAATTAGATGAAGTAACCAGCCGTCTTTCAAAAGGTGAAGATTTTTTAAAAGTAGCACAAGACCTTTCTGACGATCCTTCGGCAAAAACAAATAAAGGTGATCTGAACTACATAACTGTTTTTACACTGCCTTACGAATTTGAAAATATTATTTATAACACAGCCCCCGGCAAATATTCAAAACCTTATACATCCAAAGCAGGCTTTCATATTTTTAAAAATTTGGGTGAAAGAAAAGCATTGGGCAAAATAAAAGTGCAGCAAATATTGTTAGCCTTTCCGCCGCAGATAGATGAAACAGGAAAAAAAAATATAGCAAGGCTGGCTGACTCATTGTACAAACGAATACAGGCCGGTGATGATTTTGCAAAACTGGCTTCTGCATTTAGTAATGATTATATCAGCGCCGCCAGCGAAGGAAACATTCCCGATATTTCAGTTGGTCAATATGATCCTTCTTTTGAAAAAGCCATCTGGGCATTAAAGGATGGAACAGTAACCAAACCTTTTGCTACTGCACATGGCTATCATATTGTAAAAAAGATCGCATCTAAACCTGTAATCACTAATGCAGCAGATAAGGCTAATATAGAAACACTGCAACAAAAAATAATGGCTGACGATCGCTGGAAAACTGCGAAAGATTTTATTTATGATATTGTAAAAAATAAAGCAGGAGTTAACAAGTTGTATAATGAAGCTGCTTTATGGGCTTTCAGTGATAGTCTTCTTGACTTCAAACCTGCAGGCATTGGAAAAAGCATTACTAATGAAACAGCATTATTGAAAATTGGCGACACCACTTTTACCGCCGGCGAATGGATTGGCTTTGCTCAAATAAATCGTTACAAAGCCGACAGAAGTTTGAAAACTTACCCGGAACTGATGGATGAGTTTGTTAAGAATGGAATGCACCACTACTACCGTGCACATCTTGAAGATTTCAATGAAGATTTTCGCTACCAGATGGCGGAGTTTCGGGATGGCAATCTTTTCTTCGAGATCATGCAACAAGAAGTATGGAATAAAGCACAAACTGATTCTGCAGCATTGCTTGCTTTGTATGAAAAAAATAAAAACAAATATTACTGGCAACAAAGCGCCGATGCGGTTATTTTCTTTTGCGCTGATGAAGCAACAGCAAAAACTTTGCATGCCCAGTTAAAAAAAGATCCGCTGAAATGGAAAATAACTGTAGAGCCACTAAGCGATAAAGTTGTTGCCGATTCTTCAAGATACGAGTGGTCGCAAATACCGGGAATTGATAAGACGCCGAAAGAAGGCAGCATCACACAACTTACCGGCAACCCAACGGATAAAACGGCTTCATTTGCTTACATTATTAAAGTATATGAACAGTCTGCGCCACGTTCTTTCAATGAGGCAAAGGGATTAGTGATGAACGACTACCAGGCTCAACTGGAAGAAGAATGGATACAATCGCTGAAAAAGAAATATCCTGTAGTGATAGATCAGAAAGTATTGCAGGAAATCATGAAATAGGGCTAAGAGGATAAAGAGAAAAGGAGATAAAAAGCAGGAACTCTTTATCTCCTTTTTTATTAAAATAATTTTGAAAATGAGTACGGGCTTTTCTCCTTTCCTCTTTTCTTCTTATCTCTTAGCTTACAATTGCTTCACCACATTCGCCACCATCATCGGCCGTCCGAGTGTATAATAATGAAGCACCGGCACGCCATTTTTTTTAAGATCTCTTGATTGATGAAGCAGCCATTCTTCACCTACTTTCTCCACATCTTCATCGGTTTTACATTTCAGTATTTCATTGGAAAGATCGGTGGGCAGATCAATATGAAATGTTTTGGGCAACATGGTTAGTTGCTTTTTGCTGTACACCGGTTTCAATCCCGGAAGGATCGGAACATTGATACCAACCTCACGGCAGGTTTTTACAAATGCATAATATTTGGCATTGTCAAAAAACATTTGCGTAATGATATAGTCGGCGCCGCCATCTACTTTTGCTTTCAGGTAAGCAAGATCGGTTTCCATATTCGGCGCTTCAAAATGTTTTTCGGGATAACCTGCTACTCCAATGCAGAAATCTGTTTTCACCGTTCCCTTCAAATCTTCTTCGAGATAAATGCCTGCGTTAAGATCCATTACCTGCTTCAGCAATTCGCTTGCATACTTATGTCCATCTGATTCGGGCTCAAATGCTGATTCATTCTTTGCAGCATCCCCTCTTAATACAAGCACATTGTCAATACCGAGATAACGCAGATTGATCAGTGCGTCTTCTGTTTCATTTACACTAAAGCCACCGCAGATAAGGTGAGGCACAGTATCTACGTTGTATTTATTCATAATAGCCGCACAAATACTCTCTGTACCTGGTCTTTTGCGAACGATCACCTTCTCAAATGAACCATCGGCTCTTTTTTTAAACACATGTTCACTGCGGTGATAGGTGACATTGATAAATGCCGGTTTGTATTCCATCAATGGATCAAGATGTTTATACAAAGCCTCAATGCCCTTTCCTTTTAAAGGTGGCAGTACTTCAAAAGATACAAGTGTTCCGTTCGATTTTTTGATGTGATCAATTACTTTCATTTCTGTTAAATAACCGGTTTATCACGGTCTTATTATTGGGGTGCAAAGCTAAGGCAGAAAGCCATTAAAAGTTTAAAAGGTTTAAGGGGGTTCAATGGGTTCAAAAGGTTTGCATTTTAATTACAAAATCGGGAAAGCCTTAGTTCCATTTGCCATGCTTGTGTAACCTGTTAAACCTTTTGAACTTCTTGAAGCTATGAAGCCCAAACCTTAATTTTGCCCCCTATGTCTTTCAGCATTTATGCCAAAAACCTTGTAAAAAAATATGGCAGCCGCACGGTTGTGAACCATGTTTCGTTTGAAGTGAACCAGGGAGAAATTGTTGGACTTTTGGGGCCCAATGGCGCCGGCAAAACCACATCCTTTTACCAGGTGGTTGGATTAGTAAGGCCCGATGAAGGCGATGTATTTCTCGGCGAAGAGAACATCACTAAGCAACCGATGTTCAAAAGAGCCAAAATGGGTATCGGTTATCTGCCGCAGGAAGCTTCGGTATTTCGCAAGCTGAGTGTAGAAGACAATATTACTGCAGTGCTTGAAATGACAAAGCTTTCAAAACAGGAGCAAAAAGAAAAAATGGAATCGTTGCTCGATGAGTTTCGTTTGCATCATGTTCGCAAAAGCAATGGCGATGTATTAAGCGGCGGCGAAAGAAGAAGAACGGAAATAGCAAGGGCATTGGCTGTTGATCCCAAGTTTATTTTATTGGATGAACCTTTTGCAGGTATTGACCCAATAGCCGTGGAAGATATACAAGCCATTGTTGCAAAGCTGAAATATAAAAACATAGGCATCCTCATCACTGACCACAACGTAACAGAAACTTTATCTATCTGCGACCGAGCTTATCTTTTGATTGATGGAAAAATATTCAAGCATGGCACTGCAGAAGAATTAGCCAAAGATGAACAGGTAAGAAAGCTTTATCTCGGAAGAAATTTTGAATTGAAGCGGAAAGATTATTTGCATGAAGAAGCAAGAGGTAATAAAGGTATATTGAACTTTTTGTCCGATCTGATTGATAAGATTGATTCAATTCTATTGGATGCAAAAGAAAAAAAAGTTGATAAGCCAGGTTTTCAAATATTGCAAGATCCCGTTCTTTTCAAGGAGTTTTGTTCCAATTGGTATTCTGTCATAGATCAAATTGAACTGTTACCTCTTTATAAAACCGACAAAAAACTTTCCGGAACTGTTGATGAAATCAAGGAATTAAAAATTGAAAAACAGTTTGGGTTAAATATGTTGCAACAAATTGCTTTAACCACATTCGATGAATTCGGCTATCAGTCAAACTTGGCCAAATCAAAAGCCTTTGAAGCATTAAACAAAGCAAAGCCGTTATTTGAAAAATGCAAATTGATCATTGAAAATCCGGAGTTCAGTAAAGTGTTGTCTTAAATTTTTGTAATTTACAATATGCCTGTCAACATAGACGATATTAAAAAACTTCCAAAAGAAGAAAAGCTCAGGATCATTGATGAGCTTTGGGAAAGCATTGATGAAAATATAATAGATGAAGCTCTCGAATCAGAAGAAAACCTGGTATTGAGAGAAGAATAGCTGAATACGAAAAAGGCTCAATGACTTTCCGTTCGTGGGAAGAAGTGAAAAAAGAGATAGAAGAGAAGCTACGCCAGCAAAGAAGTGAAAAAAAATAATATGCTTCTTACTATTTCTTTAGAAGCCTCACATGATACATTGGAAGCGGCTGCCTGGTATGAGAAAAAAGCTCTTTTTCTCGGCAACCGTTTTCTTGACGACCTGCAAAAAGCTTATGATACTATCTCACAATTTCCCGAAGCATTCGGCTTTTTTAATAAACCATCCAGAGTAAGACAAGGACCCCTGCATCATTTTCCTTATATAACGTTTATTACATTGTTGAGAAAACGGAAATCAGGGTTATAGCTATACTTCATTCATCAAGATCGTCCAGGTTTGTAAAACGTCGTCTTCAGTGATTTAATGATTTCTTCTTTATCTTGCCGTCATCAATGAGTATCCTTAGCCCGGCCATATCATCGCTTGCCCGTATGCGCCACTGGCGCATCGAAGCCTGGAAGAAAAACCCTGTTGATGCACAGCGGGAAGTATTGCAGGATCTTGTTACTTCAGCCCAATACACCGAGTTTGGCCGTAATTACAATTTTCATGAGCTGTTCAATATAAAAACATTCAAGCAGGCGGTGCCTGTTCATGAATACGACGACCTTAAGCCTTATATAGAACGCATCATGCAGGGCGAACAAAATATTTTATGGAATACGCCTATTTACTGGTTTGCCAAAAGCAGTGGCACCACCAGCGATAAAAGCAAGTTTATTCCAATCAGCGAAGAAAGTTTGGAAGACTGTCATTTTAAAGCGGCAAAAGATGTACTGACTTTATATTACAATTACAATCCTGATTCAGCGCTTTTAACAGGTAAAGGCTTGGTATTAGGCGGAAGCCACAACATCAATCCAATGAATAATGAAGCACAGTACGGTGATCTAAGCGCAGTATTGCTGCAAAACACTCCCTTCTGGGGCCATTGGCTACGCACTCCCGATCTTAGCATTGCATTGATGGATGAATGGGAAAGCAAAATTGAAAAGCTGGCCAACAGTACCATTAAAGAAAATGTAACATCTATCTCCGGCGTGCCAACATGGACATTGGTTTTATTCAAACGAATTTTAGAAATCACGGGTAAAAAAACAATGACAGAAGTATGGCCATCATTGGAGCTGTACATGCACGGCGGTGTTTCATTTACTCCTTACAAAGAACAATTTTTCAAACTGATCGGCAAAAAGATCAATTACCTTGAAATGTATAATGCCAGCGAAGGATTTTTTGCTGCACAGGAAAATCCGGATGATGATGGTATGCTGCTGTTTACCGATCATGGCATTTTTATGGAGTTCATGCCAGTAAGTGAATACGGCAAAAAAAATCCGTATACTCATGGACTACAGGACGTAGAAGTGGGAAAAAACTATGCTCCCATCATCACTACCAACGGCGGCCTATGGCGATACTTATTGGGTGACACTATTCAATTCACTTCTGTTTATCCTTTCAGAATAAAAGTTTCCGGCAGGTTAAAACATTATATCAATGCATTTGGTGAAGAAGTGATCGTTGATAATACCGATAAAGCAGTTGCGATTGCCTGTGAAAAAACAGGAGCCGTAGTAAATGATTATACTGCAGCGCCGGTTTATTTTTCTGACACATCCAATGGTGCACATGAATGGCTGATCGAATTTGAAAAAGAACCGCCTGATTTAAACGCTTTCACCAATGAATTAGATGCAGCATTAAAAAGCATCAACAGTGATTATGAAGCAAAGCGGCATAAAAACATTGCATTGCGATTGCCCGTTATTCATTTATTAAAAAAAGGAACATTTAATCAATGGCTGCAAAGCAAAGGAAAGCTGGGCGGGCAGCATAAAGTGCCGCGATTGAGCAACGAAAGAAAATTCATTGAAGAGATATTGCCGATTGCAAGCATTGAAACCACACAATAAAATTGCTTTCACCTATTTTTGCTGACCAATTAATATTAATAATAAGCACATGAAATTATTGGAAGGAAAAACCGCTATTGTAACCGGCGCTGCCCGTGGTATTGGAGAAGCTATTGCAATCAAATTTGCAGAACACGGAGCCAATGTTGCCTTTACGTATGTAAGCGAAAGCAGCGCTGAAAAAGCCACAGCTCTTGAAGAAAAATTAAAGGCATCAGGTGTAAAAGCAAAAAGTTATAAAAGCAATGCCGGTGATTTCGCCCAATGCGAAACATTTGTAAATGATGTGCTGAAAGAATTTGGGGCAGTAGATATCTGCGTTAACAATGCCGGCATTTCAAAAGACAACCTGCTTTTGCGGATGAGTCCTGAACAATGGGATGAAGTGATCAAAGTGAATTTGAACAGTGTATTCTATATGACCAAGCAAGTGATAAAACCCATGATGAAAGCAAGAAACGGCGCCATCATCAATATGAGTTCGGTGATTGGTGAAATGGGAAATGCAGGACAGGGCAGTTATGCGGCCAGTAAAGCGGGAATTATTGGTTTTACTAAGAGTGTTGCCAAAGAATTAGGCAGCCGCAATATCAGATGCAATGCAATAGCTCCTGGTTTTGTAGAAACAGATATGACTTCTTACTTAAAAGAAGGTGATGCAGGTGACAAATATAAAGCGGGTATTCCATTGGGGCGTTTTGCGAGTGCAGAAGATATTGCCAATACTGCTTTATTTCTTGCTTCCAATTTAGGCTCTTATATCACGGGGCAAACGATCAGTGTTTGCGGTGGGCTGAATATTTAATCGCCGAGGTTTGTTCATAGGCAATCCCTTTCTTTGCAGCTTATATAACCGTGCATATTTTAGGAAATGATACTTTGTTTGGTAGTATGTGATCATCATACCATGATAACCATTTAAAAAACCTCTTCTGAATATATAGTCGTTTAAAAAAAACCAAGACGGACTTACCACTATCTTCAGCCAGTTTGTTTTTTTTCCCATGCTATACAAAGAAAGGGCTGCAATAGAGCTGAACCGGTCAGTTCGTTGTTTATGTTCTTCTGCAGTTTGACAGATATAATGCAACAAGTCGCCTTTTAAAGGATATACCGCTACTGTAGACGGTACCATAATCTTATCATGCGGATCAAAACCGCCCCATCGCAAATAACGCTTATCAAACAACCGGACTTTTGACTCAGGATACCAGGCGCCGTGCCTTATAAACTTACCGCAATAGTTGGCACAACGATTCATTTTATATGCTTTGAATGCAAACCCTTTTTTTGCTTTTAATATCGAAGCCTGCAATACATCGTCCAACGCTTCATCAGCATCTATGCTCAGTACATAATTGTTACTGGCAAATTCCAGCACCTTATTTTTTTGCGCTATATAACCGGGAAATTTTTGACGGTAGACCTGCGCCCCTTTTGATTCAGCTATTTTTACCGTATTATCGGTGGAAAATGAATCAAGCACTATTATTTCGTCGGCCACTTCCTTTACTGAATCAATGCACCTGCCGATATTTTTTTCTTCGTTATATGTGATGATAACAACTGATAGCAGTTCCATAGCAGTATTATTTAAATATTTTTACAGTTGGTTCAACTTTTATTGCATGCAATCAAAATTTCAATTCGTCAGTCACCCGCAATTATCTTTGCCATATAATCTTTAATTCGTCTTCATGAAAAGAAAAGATATTATTGCGTTGGTCTTTTTCCTTTTTTTTATTACTTCTTTTTTTCTTTCGTTTTTTGTTGCCTTAAAAGTAATCCTTATGGGATTGCTTGTTGTTTATGCATTTGCAGCAAACAGTCTGAAAGAAAAAATTAATTTACTCAGACAGCGCAAACATCTTTGGCTGATGCTGGCATTTGCACTTATAATACTCGTCAGCTTTTTTATGTCTTCCAACCGATCAGATGGTCTGCGCTTTCTTCAGCTTCGTCTTCCGTTGTTATTATTTCCAATCAGCATCGGGCTGTTGCAATTCAGCAAAGAACTTCGTAATAAAATATTACTTGGCATTGCTATCATTGTTTCTATTGGCTCATTAGTGAGCCTTTGCTGGGCTATTTATCGTTTTATTCAAACTGACAATGCAGCCTGGCTTTACAACGATGCACTTTCTTATCTTATCGGTCAGCAGTCCATTTATACTTCGCTTCTTGTCAATATTTCCATTTATATCTTTTCATACTTTCTTTTCTTTCATCCTTTATCGCAGGGTCATAAAATTCTTCTTTCTTTGGCCATTGTGTTTTTGTTTATCATCAGCTACCTGCTTGCCAGCCGCAGCATGATGCTTGTATTATACAGCAGTGTTTTAATTTTTTCTTTTTATTATGTACTTAAAAAGAAAAAATGGCTGGAAGGTGCTACCCTGATTATGGGCCTGTTCATTGCCGGTTTTATGATCTTCAAATTTTTTCCCAAAACGATCAATCGCTTCAGAGAATTGGCTTATACACAGTTTGATTATAAAAGCCAGGAAGAAGAAAGCCATTATGCCGGAGAACTCACTTCCGATCAGTGGAACGGCGCCAACTTTCGGTTGGCGGCATGGCGCTGCGGCTGGCAAATATTCAAAGAGCATCCTGTAACAGGCGTTGGCCTTGGCGATAAAAAAGATGAACTATTCAAAGTGTACCGGCAAAAAGGATTTCAATTTGCCATCAGCACCAACAAAAATGTTCATAACAACTATCTCGATATTCTGTTCAGCATGGGCATCATTGGGCTGTTAGTGTTTATCACCGGATGGATATTTTTACCACTTCTTCAATTCATTCGCAACAAAGACGGTTTAGCCTTACTCATGCTGATCACCTTCAGCATAGCCATGCTTACTGAAAACTATTTTGACCGAAGCATCGGCGGCTTGTTGTTTGGCTTTTTTATTCCTTTCTTACTTACAACAAATAGCAAAACAGTCACTGAAAAAATGGATTAATTATTATCGGCCAGATACAATTCAATTGCTTTTTCTGTATCGCCAAAAAATTTCATCTCACCATGTTTCATAAAGCCTGCTCTGCTGCAATACTTTCTTATTACATCCATGCTATGACTAACGAGAATAACTGTTTTTCCCTCGATCCATGAACTTTCAAATACTTTGATCGCTTTTTCCTGAAATTTCATATCGCCCACTGCAAATATTTCATCAAGAAACATAATATCTGCACCTGCTTTTACGGCAATAGAAAAACCAAGTCTGGCTACCATACCCGATGAAAAGTATTTGATCTTTGTATCAACAAACTCACGCAGCTCCGCAAAATCAATGATCTCATCAAAGATGGCATCCACCTCTTTGATCTTTAAGCCCAATACTGATGCTGACACATAGATATTTTCTCTTGCTGTTAGCTCATGGCTCATGCCCACTCCCAGGTTCATCAGCATGGTAGTTCCATTTATTTTCATATAGCCTGTATCGGATGGATAAACTCCAGCCAGGAGTTTTACCAGTGTGGATTTGCCGCAACCGTTGCGACCCAACAAGCCGATACATTCTCCCTTTTTTATTTCTAATGAAACCATCTTAATAGCTTCTACTCTTTTTCTTCTTGGCGGGTTAAAAAGATTGAATAAACGGTGTTTTACCGTGTTGTGGCTATCTTCAGATATATGAAATGTCTTACTGATATTTTTTGCAGCTAATGCAATTCCGTTTTCCATCATATTCATTAAAGTTTTTCAGCGGCTTTGGAGCCAAGTTTGTTAAGGATTATTAAGCCGGTTAGTAAAATGAAGACAGCATAACCAAAATCCCAGGTCAGCAATTCAATATCAGGTGGTTTATTTTCCATCATTACTCGTCTTGCATTGATTATAATGCCTGCAATTGGATTGCCATAATCGAAAGAGGGTAATGCTTCCTTAAAGGTTTTGAGGTTATAAAAAATAGGCGATAAAAAGAAAAGGAACCCCGTAAATACCTGCCATATCTGGGAAATATCTTTAGCGACAACGTAAAGGTTGGAAAGAATTAAAGACATTCCCAATGAAAGAATAAAAAGATTCAAAAAGAGCACAGGCATCCATGCATTATATACCGACCAGCCCAAAGATTCCCCTTCGAGAAAATTGTAAAACACCAGGAACATCACAAAATTGAAAAAGAAACCTATTGTATTGCTCATTAGCTGTGAAATATAAATTTCCAGCTTATTCATATTGCTGTATTCGTAAAGAAATTTTTTTGTGCTCAATACCTGAATCATTCCGGTTGTTGATTCCACAAAAAAATTCCAAAGAATTAAACCGATAAAAAGATAGGAAGCAAACGCCGGAACATCTGTTTTTATAATGATTTTGAAAACAACATAATAAATGCAGATGTCCATAACGGGCTTTAACAATGCCCATAATAAACCCAGCTTATTTTCATAGTACCTTAATTTAAATTCAATTTTGGCCAAAAGCCAAAGTCTTTCAAATTTATTGGATCGTCCCATCCAGTCATTCACAATTCTGAGAAGCATAGTTCATTTTTTTATATAAGAATACAATTTATAAGCAGCCTTCCTCGCATGCCTGTTTTTCTTTATTAACCTGATAAGCTTTAACGACACCTTTCCTCCAAAAGGAATATTATCCGCCAGGTGAAGGTCAAGTGTTGGATTATCGAATAAAATACCCGACCCGTTTGCTGTGGACAGATTAAACACTTCCACGGCATAATCTGAGTAAAACTTTTTGTGCTTTTGACTAATGTGCTGATACAAGTATAGCTTTTTATTTTTTGAAATAGCTCTTATCATTGAATCGTTTCTTACCCTGTAATTAAAAAGTAATTCAGGTATTACTACTCCGCTGTATCCATTTGCGGTCATCGCAATCACACTCTCGTAGTCTTCAAGACCAGGAAAAACCATATTTGTATCATTGAGCCCTGCGGCAAGAAAACCGTCCCTTTTATAGACAAGTGCACTTGAATTGACAAGATTGTGATATAGAATAAGCGGGGGTTCTGGCAAGAATCCTGGCCACTTTCTGACAGATTGATCAAAGTACTGTGTCCAGCAGCCTGCGAAGTGCACATTCTCATATTGATTCAACACTGTTATTGCCCTGGAGTAATAATCGTGATGCACCGTATCATCGGCATCTAAGAAAGCAAGAAATTCACCTGTGCATTCCCTGGCTCCCAGGTTTCTGGCTGAGGCCAACCCTTTATTCACAGTATCAATAATCCGTATACCCGGCGTATGACGGTATTGTTCAAGTTTTGCTATACTTACTTCGTCACTACTTCCATCATTGATAATAATAATTTCTTTATTGCTGTATCCGGCTTTTGTTATAGATTCTATTGTTTCATCAATGTATTTTCCCATATTAAAATACGGGACGACAATAGACAGCTTTCCGGTTACTTCCTTAGCTTTCGAAAAATTTAATTGCAAGGAATTATGTGGTCTTACAAATGGAAATTGTCGTTTCCTAATATTTCTTTCTGCAACAAGGTTATCCAACACCGGTTTTTTTTGTTTATATACCGCTTCATAGCTATATTTATTAGCGACTGTTTTAACTGCCCTTTCAGATACTGAACGGCGTTCTTCCGGCGTAAGCTGAAGAATTCTCCGGAGTTGCAATGAGAATGTTTCAGGTTCTGTATGATCAAATACAAAACCGTTTACGACGTCTTGTACAACTTCTGATTGCCCACCCTGTTTTGACACCAATACAATTTTCCCTAATCCCATCATTTCAAAAACGACATAAGGAAGATTATCATTGTTACTCGGAATGATAATCAATTCAGCTCTCGCTAAACGTGTGGCTACAGCGCCAGGAAGAATTTTATCTTCTATTTTTAAAAGTCCCTTTTGGATATAAGCCCCGTATTTTTTCTTTACTATATTCCCCATAGAAAGGCCTTCGGGATGATATACTATATCTATCCCGCCAAGCAGGTAAAGGGGCCTGTTAAAACCCTGATCCCATAACTGCTTAAAATAAGTCAGCAATTGAAAAATCCCTTTTTGCGCAGTAAGCTTTCCATAAAAAACAATTTCATCGGCTTGGCCATCTTCAGGCTGATGATCATTTTCTTTGGATACATAAGGATTTGGAACAACGGTTATCTTTTCATTTGTTAGTTTGTACCTCTGTCCCAATTCTGCAATAATATAACTGCTGGGAGATATGATATGATCCGCTGCCCGCAAGCAAAATCTTTCCATTTCGCAAACCCAAAAATTAGGATACCGGAACTGTGACACATGATTATACTCCATGTATAACAGGGAAGGGGAATGCATGGTAATAAGCACAGGTACATCCTTACACCACTCATACAGCATGAGTTTATATTGAAGCAAATAATATGCAATGCCCAGGTATTCTTGTGCTTCGATTATATCAGGCTTCCCTTCTTTTTCGACAAACTGTTTTATAATATGCGCAAATTCATAACTGATATTGGTATTGTGCCCCAAAAAAGAAGATGAATTGGTTTGCGAGGGATTGAAACGAATGATACGAATATTTTCTTGTTCAGTGATTTCAATACTGTCAACGGCTGCATCATTAACAAATACAGAAACATCATAGCCTTTACCAGCAAGCATAGCTGCAGTATGAAAGCAGTAAGTGCTGATGCCACCACCAAAAAAGGGTGGATATTCTGTTGTTAATAACCAATACTTCAATTCCTGTACATTTAAAAAAATTATTCCCTCTTCCCAGTTAAAAACTTGATGACATGGCCAAACTTTTTATACCAACCCGGTAATACTTCGTACTGCCGGTTATAAAATTGTTGAATCTGAGCCGCCTCTCCCTTTTCGTTCCGTGCATGAAGGAATTGCTCAATAAAATCATTCTTTAATTTATAGGCAAGCAACTCCCGCTTATAATACTCTATTTCCTGTTGTTTATTGTTTATTTTTTCAATGAGGGCCATTTTTTCATATTGCAGCCCGATGAGAGCCTTTTCTCTTGCAGTTGCTAAATGCTGAATTGACAGTGCTTCGTCAATTTCATTTATTCTTACAGCCCACATTTTTTCACCTATGATAGCATTCATCCATTCCTCATCAGATACTCTAAGCAACTTGCTTTGGTCATCAAATATTATTAAGTCGTCGCTCTGGCATATACCTGTATAACCAGATTGAATAAACAAATCCTCCGGAAAATCAGTCTTCCAGTTCTGTTCATCTGCTTTGAAGAAAAAAACAGGGCAATTCAGTCGTTTTAAAAATTTCGGAAGATAAGTAACGGCAAGAACATCATAGCTACAATTTTTTACTAACGAAATATCCCGAAAATAGAAACTTAGTTTTCCGGGGAAATTTTCTGCCGCAGCGTAAAAGTTATTCTTACCAATGAGGTTTAGTGTCTCTGGATAAACTTCCCCCAGGAATACTAAATCATTAAATTGCTCATTTTGCCTATTTGCGAGTGAGCAGATAACAGCATAGTCAATGATATAGTAAATAGTTATCATCATCAGAAAAAAATTGCTTTCCCCCCATGTGATTCAACTATCCGCCCAAAAAGCCTCTCCCAGGCATGTGTAACAGTTGCTCGATCATTATCCAATACATTACCCTTCTCCAGTGTAGCTCTTATAGCAAGTGGATTCCACTTCGAAAAAAAAGTTCGGATGATATCGGCCTTCATCCAAAACATACCACCCGCGACGTAGCAAAATTCAACCTTATTGATGTTATATTTCTCGCTCAGTTTATCAACCAGAACGATCATATCCGAACTGTCGGTTTCATTTCGGCCCCATTGATTTTTACAGCTCTTCGGACCTATCATTGCTATATCGGGGTTGTTTGAAATTGTAATCAACGCCTGTTCAATAAATTCTTTACTAATAATTTTCCATAATTTTTTTTTCCAGGCTTCACCAGTAGATTTATGAAGGCTTTTTTTATCATGCAGAAAAATGATCCAATCGCTTTTATCATGCTTCCGTAAAAAGGAATCAATCAATACCATCTTACCCCCGATGTCCTTGCCGCAATTTGGAGAATGCCGAAGCAAAACTCCTTTAGGCAAGTCCTCACCGATGACATTCCGGTTTTCACCCATTACTCTATTAATATAAATACCGCCTATTATTCTTTTATCAGCAAGCGGTCTCAAATCCGGCATGACTACATCGTCATAAAATGAATGATACATTACCACGCAAGACAACATAACTCATTTTATCGCGACAATTAATATTTGATGCCCCCCGAGGTATCCAAATTCTCTTGACCAATACAATAAGGCATAGGTGTCAGAGAATCCCGCTGACCTTAATTCATCCAGAATTTGCCATCCAAAATTGGTAAAACAAAGACATCCGCCGGGGTCAATAGGATCCTGGTGATATTCAGGTTCAAGCAAGTGAATAATTTGATTCTCTTCATTTACCTGGGCCCTGATTGTGTTCCATTCGTTGTGAAGTATAAAAGGAACACTTATCATTAATTTACCTCCCGGCTTCAAAACACGATAACATGAGGAAAAACCTTTTTTGTATAAAGGAATATGCTCAAAGCACTCCAAAGAAACGCAATAGTCAATTGATTCTTCTTCAAAAGAAAGATTGGTAAGATCTTCATTTCTGATATTATTGTCGCTGATAGTTCCTCCAGACATCAATGGATCAAGATATTCACTACCTATAAGATTTACATATCTAGCCTTCATAAATTTATAAAAAGCCGTAGTTTGTTCAGAAAGATAGATTACAGCCTCTCTGTCTGCGCCAAATTCCATATCAAAAAACTGATGAGCTGCACGTAAACGGTTATTCAGGCTCGTTTCTGGACATACGAGGGATTCTCTCCAGTCTATTAAGTCAGCTCCTGGTCTCTTATGAACGTACAGTTCGGCACTCTTTCCGGCTGAATAAGAGAATGCAGGTACAAAAAAATCTTTCCTTCTATTAGCTGAAAGTTCCTTTTCGGTTTTTTCAATTTCCGAATACTCACGATCAAGTCTTCCACGTAGATTATTAAAATTTTTAAAACTATTAACTCTGCAAATTTTCATTATTCGATTTTAAATTTTTCTTTGAGGAATATATTATAATCAAAGCTTGCTATCTAATGCTACAGAATTGATTCAAGAATGTTCATAGCCGCACTTTCCGAAAAATTTTCCTGTATGTATTTAACACTCTTGTCACTCATCATTACCAAGGCCTTCTCGTCGTTATACAACGCAAGCACCTGGTCTGCAAAAGAAATCGCATCATCTGTTGGCTCCAAGAAAGAATAGTCTCCTGGAAGTCCTTCAATTCCCACTTCAGTTGTCACCATTGGCAATCCATGTTTCATGGCTTCTACTGTTTTTCCTTTTACACCTGCACCATACCTCAGCGGTACAACAACAAGCTTTACAGTATCATAAAGTCTTTCGAGTTCATGATCGGTTATATATCCTTTGACGATGACGCGGCTATTTGACTGCTCCCTGATAATATCTGGCGGATTTGATCCAGCAACAATAAACCGGATTTGACTATTACTTTTAATTATCGGTGGCCAAACTTCCTTTATGAACCACAAGACAGCATCAACATTTGGACTGTGATTAAATCCTCCCACAAAAAGGATATCCTTCCTTTCGGAAAACTCAGTAAGAGCCTGACCTGTACTTTTATATATGTACGGCCTTATAACCCGTACATTATAAGAGGAACTAAGAGCCGCTATGATTTTCATTTCTTCAACGCTTGGGGTAAGGATCACGTCGCTTTTTTCAAAGAGGTTTAATTCTATTTCTTTCCACTTTTCTATTGAACTTAAAATTGATTTGTCCTTTTCGACCTCGAATCTTTTCTGCTCACGAAGAAAATGGAGATCATGACCATAGTAAAGAATTCTAGCCCGTGAGTTTGTTTTGAAAAAATCAATGAACTGTATCGAAATATGCGGCCTGTTCAAATAGATGTAGTCAAATTGCTCTTTATTATCCAGGAACCATTGTCGCCAATTATCTCTGTACCATGGTCCATAAAGCACCTCAATGCCCATCTGCTGCAAAGCAGCGGTATAAGGCTGATGGCAGTAAAAATTTTCGCCGATAAACTTAATGTTCAACCCCATCGCACTGAAAAGCTGCAGGTATTGAAATGTGGTTTTTGAACCGGCATCCTTATCAAATTGCGGAACATAATGATCAACCATTAAGAGAGTTTTTTTTCCGGACGACCTATCCCTGGAACGAAAAACATTTTCTGCATTCGGGTAATGGTCTTTCTCCAGCACAGTTCTCCATTTTTCAAAAAACTTTTGGCTATTCTCAATCTGGTATTTTTTAATGTTGCTGATTTTACTGGCCTGGTGATCCCTTCCGTGTGAATAACCCTCATAATGTATAACTTCAGATTGCGGCTGATAAACAACTTTATAACCTCTCTTCCTGATTTCAAACGATATATCGGAATCTTCGCAATATGCCGGTGCATAACGTTCATCAAATCCGCCTATCTGCTTCCATAAGTTAGCCCGAATTAATATACTTGCTCCTGATATATAATCAACTTCTTTTACGTAGTTAAATTCAGGCAAATCCGGGCTCTGTCTGTGACCAAAGTTCCACCCTGAGGCATCGTTCCAGATAATTCCGCCTGCCTCCTGCAACTGACCATCAGGATAAACCAACTTCGATCCTGCTAACCCAATGCTTGTGTCTCTTTCCATCAACATTACAAGGGATGAGAGCCACCCGGGTTTTACTTCAGTATCATTATTCAAAAAATGAATGTATTTGCCCTTTGCCTCTGAAGCAGCTTTATTACAGTTGAGAAGAAATCCTAAATTTTCTTCATTTCTGATATGGTGGATATTCTTAAACCTTTCCGAAAGATTCTTTGTTTCGTCAGATGAACAATCATCAGCGATAATGACTTCATAAGAAACATCCCCTGTATTTTCGAGAATAGAAAGAATACATTTTCTATTCATCTCCCAGGCGTTATATACCGGAATAATTATCGACACATCCGGGTTTTCAAAATAGGGCAACTCGGCGATAAATCCACTTTTTGTTATACTTTCAAAAGGTGATTCACCATTCATTTTGCCTTTTTCGCTGAATAAGCTTGCGTTTGAAAGTGTCGCAGTACCATCCTGTTTCTTTTTATAAAAATTTACAACCTTCTTCAACAATTTATATCGCTGGGAGTTTTCAGGAAGCATTTTCCCTTTAACACGGTAATACTTTTGAAGAAATTTCCAACCATCAGAATCGTAGATGGTGAGCAGCTTTCCATTTATTTCGTTAAGCTGTTTCCGAAGCATAGATATATCGCTAATTAGCGCATTGTTCAAGGACTCTTTTTCACTGAGCTGAGTTGCCAATAAATTTATGTCTGTTTTTAGCTTTTCATTTGCATCATTTAATCGGCTTAAACTTTCAGACTGTATCTTAAGCGCAGCGTTTTTCCCATCAACTTCTCTGTCGTGATTACTTTTAGCAAGAGCATTATTTTTTTCAGTATCGGCAAGTTGTACCGTCAGGGCTGTCACCTGTCTCTTATTTTCTTCTGCTATTCTCTTCCAATCTTCAGATTCTCTTTTTCTCTCTGAAAGAAGCAAGCTTAAGGCATTAATTTCTTCCGCCTGCTTGATTTTATATGTTTCGTTTTTACCTCTGAGCTCGTCTTTTTCTCTGATTATCCGATCAATAGTTTCACTTTGAATTTGTAATGTTTCATTGACAGTTTTTGACTGATGTTCTAATTCTAATTTACCTTTATCTAAATTTAAGCCCCAAGCTGATAACTCTTCCACTTCATTCTGCAATTCCACGATTCTATCTACTTGCCGGAAGTAGCTCTTATCTGTCTCTAACACTATTGAAGACAGATTTCCAATTGGTATAGTACCGTCTGACCCGATTGCGATGAGGTATTTTCGGTTTGCCGGCCTTTTATCTTTGTGCCATTGTACAGTCAGGATCGGTTGTCCTGCCTCCATCTCACCCGGTGTGATAAGGCTCACTATGTCAAAACCCTGTCCCAACAAGACCACATTTTTAAATTCCGATTTAATCAGATCATAAAATTCATCCCGTTTCAATTCGGCTTTATGAAACAGATTGACGTGGTTGTATCTTTCACTGTAGTTTTCCTTATCAGGAGTTGAAATGATAGCCATTCCGTCACGAGTCAGAACCCTTTTTATTTCCTGCAAAAACTTCTTTTGAGTCACAGCATCTACATGCTCAATTGTTTCAAAGGAAACCACCATATCAAACTCAGCATCCTTTGCCGGCAGTGCTGAAACATCACCATTTTGAAAGTGAAGATTGGGATATTCCTCGTTCTTATATTTTTCTTTGGCACAGGTGATACATTCCCTATCTATATCAACACCCAAAACTGAAGTGGCTTGCTGTGAAAGAATAGCTGAGCCATAACCCTCGCCACACGCAATATCCAAGACGGTTTTATTTTTGACCAAATTCAAAAAAGCATAATATCTATGCATATGCTCTATGCTTAGCTCAGTATTTTCTGCAACAGGTATAAATCTTTCACCAGTAAATTCCATAATTTTTTTCTTATACTTCAAACAAAAACAACCTGATTACAACAGCGTCCTTCCTGCTGTCATCCGGATAGAAGAAAATTCTAAAGCGACTGCATACTTGTTAAAATAAAAGTTTGAATGCATCATCTGTCCGCCCATTTTTGATTTTAAAAACCATTTAATTCTGTGATCATATTATTTAAGTCTCAGTGCAAAGCAGGGACTGGATTTGAAAAAAGTTGTTCCTCTACTAACTGACAAACAATATGGCCCATCATGATATGAGCTTCCTGTATCCTGGGTGTATCCTCCGAAGGAACCGCAAATAATAAATCAGAAAACTCTTTCATTTTACCACCAGTCTCACCGGTAAACCCGACAGTTCTAATGTTTTTTTCTTTTGCCACTTTAAATGCTGCCACAATATTGGCCGAATTACCTGATGTGGAAAGACCTATCAACATATCTCCACCTTTTCCTGTTGCCTTTACCATCCTTGCATAAATTTCTTCGTAACTATAATCATTTGCTACCGCGGTTAAATAAGAAGTATTTACATGCAATGCTTCCGCCGGCAAAGGTTCCCTGTCAAAATAAAATCTTCCACTAAATTCTGCAGCAAGATGCTGCGCATCGGCAGCACTTCCTCCGTTTCCGCAAAACATTATTTTATTTCCTGACCGGAAGGCATTCGCAATTTCCTCTGATAGCTTTGCTAAGGCGGCAGGTATTAGCCTGTTTGTTAGTATTTCGGTTTTTACTTTGATTGACTCTTTTATTATGACAGAGATTTTGTTCTCCAAACTATCCATAGGTTTCTTAGGCGATTTTTCTCTTATTTGAAATAATGTGTTTTAATTTATCTAATAAAACCCCCGCTAAACTCCGGTTTTCATAGGTCTTTTTATACCATTCTATATCCTGATTTAACCTGTTTATATCACTGATCAGCTTATTAATCAACTGCCGGTTACCTTCACTATTTCGCATACATTCAGACAGCTTTTCACTTTTTTCAACAATAGTTTTATTTTTTTCTTCAATAACTATCCAAAGATTCTCAATTTCCTTTTGCTGCCGCTCAATGGTAATTTGTTTTGCCGAAATTTCGTCGTCAAGTTTCTGCCGGATCGCTTCCAGCGATCGCATTAATTCATCCTCCAGCTTTCTGCCGTTGACAGGCTGCAATGGGATCAAACTTGAAAGATTCATAGATTAAGGTATAAGGTTTATCCAAAACTCCATTTTATTCCTTTGTTCGAAGTTTCCACTCCTGCATATAAATCACGATACATTTTAAAATTTTCATTTACATTAAATTCTGTTCTGCATATCTCTTCCGAAAAAACACCCATCACATGCAGCATCTCACGGTTGTTGTTATATTGAAGTATTTTAACAATCGCTTCATTAACTGTGTCAAACAGATCACCGTTTATCCCATTCTTTACAATATCCATATTACCGGTGCAATTGCTCAACAATACCGGCTTTTTTAGGGCCAATGCTTCCAATACTGCAAACGATAATCCCTCGTACCTGGAAGTAGATAAATAAAGGTGCGATGATGAAACATAATTGAGCACTTCCCGATTGCTGAGCCAGCCGGTAACTACAACGTTTTTTGACGTAAATAATTGCTTATACTTACCATCTCCAACCCATACAAATTCTATCTGCTCCATATCTTCAAAATAAGAAGCAATAGCATTGAATAAAGCCGGGTTTTTCTGCTTTTCAATCCGCCCGCTTGTTATCACCCTGAATTTTGATGCTAAGTTTGCTGTCACAGGAGCATCATGAAGACTAATGCCATTATTAATGTAAGCTGCTTTGATCCCTAATTGCCGGTATTGATCTAATTCGGAAACAGAACAGCAAACTACGCTACCACCAAGACGGTGAGCAGCCTTCTCCATTTGCTGATAAAAATATTTTGCCAGTTTATTGCGTGCAGACAGGAAAGAGGCGCCATTAGGTGTGTAAAAAACATTATTAATTCCTGCCATGCGACAGGCTGCTCTTCCCAGTAACCCGCTCTTGGAAGAATGAAGATGAACCGCATCCACCAAGTTTTTTAACTTAAGTCTTCTAAGTATTTTATAAAGTTCAGTGAGGGCTAAAAAATCCCTGAATGGATCAATAGAGCGTTGAGCAGAACGCCACCTGATAAAACGAACATTATGGGCTGGAAATTTTCCTTTAACCTCTGCTGCCGCTATTTCATCTTTTCTTTCCCCATGCACCACTATATGGATGTCATCCGGCATTGCCTCCGTAAGAGATTTGACGAATACCGCTATACCGGAAGCAAAAGGTTCTACAACATGTACGATTATCATAGGTGGTTTTGGTTTCGTCATTTGGAGCAGCACAATAATAACCCCTCCAAATAGCTATGGTGACTATTTAGTTACATTGTTAATGCGGCAAGCTTTGCTACTAATTAAGATGCTGGTAAAACAACCATTGACTAATGGTATCTTGCTTGACAACCTGAGCGTACAAAACGCTGCACGGTCATCCTTTCCATTTTTTCAGATGTAAAAGTAACTCTTTTGGCAAAATATACAAGAGCAATAATCTTATAAATGCGAAAGATTGCATTAATTTATTTTTTCCGAAAGCTCGTACTACCTTCCACCTTGCTTTTAATTGTTTACCCTTATTGCTATATGAGAGGCCCCCCTTATTTAATTCACAAATCACGAGAAATTTATCTAAGACAAACGATTGACTGACTTTTATTAACATCCAAAAGAAGGCATAGTCTTCAGCATATTCAAAGTTTGTGGGATAATAGCCTGATTTTTTCAGCAAAGATGCCCTAAACATAACTGTTGCATGCATAAACACATTACGATAATACATCTCTTTACAGATATCATCATGCTGCACGGAAGTTTTATATGAATAGCTAAAAGAAATTTCTTTATCTATTATCTGGCACCAGCTCCCGGTAAGGCCAACACCAGGATGATCATTCATATATTGAACTTGTATAATAAATCTTTCAGGATGGCAAATATCGCTGCAATCGAGACGGGCAATATACTTTGTATTAGTATTTTCGCTTATCCATGCTAATCCCTTATTTAGTGCTGCGGTTATCCCGCTGTTTTTTTCATTTCGCAAAACGACAAGCGGCTTTGCTTCTTTCAATTCATTTTTGATCCTTTCGAGGCTTAGGGGCTCATTACTGCCGTCATCTACTATAAGCACCACGTAATTACCCGAAAAATAAGTCACACTCTCAAGCGATCGGATCAATCCATTGAAATTATTGTAACATGGAATAAGCAAACAGAAATCGAGCACACTGGTATTCATGAAAGCAAGGTAGGGCAAAATGAATAATACCGGCAACGGAGAAGCTTATGTTTGAATCTTTATATTTCTTTTCTTTATATATGCATGCCAAAGAATCATTGAAGCAATGGTTCGATAGGGCCGCCATGGCTCGGCTATGGCAAGCAGTTCTTCTTTAGTTATAGTATGTGACAGTTGTTTTATTTCTTTCAGGCTTTTGACAAGTGCAATATCTCCCAGCGGAAAAAGATCTGTTCGCTGCAGGGCATGCATCAGGTAAACGTCAACCGTCCAGTCGCCAATACCTTTTATCTTTTTTAATTCTGTACGTATGGTTGCCTCATCAGCTATCGAAAGTTCTTTCAGATCGAGTTGTTTATTTACGATGGCTTTAGCCAGTTCTCTTGCATATATAATTTTCTGCCGGCTGAAATAACAGGCCCTTAATTCTTCATCAGTTAATGAAAGAACTTTATCAGGAGTAACCAGTCCAATTTTTTCTTTTAATTTTTTAAACGCAGCATAAGCAGATGCCAATGAAACCTGCTGCTCCAGGATGGTGAGTATTAATGTTTGAAAACTATTGGGTCTTGTCCACATGGGCGGATAGCCATGCTGCCTGATGATCGCTTTGAGATGCTTGTCTTTTTTAGAAAGCTTATCGCACAAAACTGAAAAGTTGACTTCATGAAATCGTTCTTCTCTTTTCTTCATACGCACCGGTCATTCTTATTTTTTTGCCTTAAATTTTTCAATAGCATTTTTTGTAAACTCACTTAACACCAGTTTTCCGCTGATGGCGGCTCTTTCCATTAGCAACTGATCCCAGTGTTCAGTACCTTTCCAGAATATTCTTTTCATTTCGGCCATAGCTTCCGGGCTTGAATGCATTAATGCTTCAGCAAGCCGGTTTATTGATTCATCCATGCTTTCAATATTTGAATGCAATTCTGCAAACAAACCCTTTCTTCTTGCCCAATCCCCGTTGCGCCACATTGAAGCATCAATAGCAAGCTGAGTAAAAGCAGACAAACCAATTTTTCTTTCAATAGCAGGGCCTACTACAAATGGCCCGATGCCAACAGAGAGTTCACTTAACTTTATTTCCACTGATTCCAAAGCAATAGCATAATCAACTGCCGCCGCAATACCAACACCGCCGCCTACACATTTACCATGTATCCGGCCAATGATAAACTTTGGACATGTGCGTATGGCATTAATCACATGAGCAAATCCGCTGAAGAATTGAAATCCCTGCTCCTTATTTTTTATGGCCTTTAATTCATCAAAAGAAGCGCCGGCGCAAAACGCCTTGTCACCTGAAGATCGCAAAACGATCACTCTTGTCTGATCATCATTACCTGCTCCGTGAATGGCATGCGTCAATTCTTCAAGCAGCTTGCCGGGCAGTGAATTGCTTTGCGGATGAAAAAATTCTATTGTTGTAACTCCTTTATGGAATTCTGATCTTACATATCCTGCCATAGTCGCCGTTGTCATATTATTCTTTTCTTTTTACCATCGTTAATATTGTTGCTATTCCAACCACAGGGTCATCCGTATCATCCAATATTTCTACCAACCATTTTACGATTCCTTTTGAAATATCATTTTCATCTTTCGGATCTTGTGATAATTTTTCTTTGCAGGTAAACCTGATATAAATTTCTGCACCGGGATAAACTGGCTTGGTAAACCTTAGCTCATCAATGCCGTAATTCAGCAATACCCGATTTTTTTCATAGCTGTCAACAAACAAACCTGCTGCTGCACTCATGATAAAGTATCCGTGAGCTACCTGCTGTTCAAACATTGTCCCTGTAAAATTAGTGGTTTTGATATGTGCATAAAAATGATCGCCGCTCAGGTCAGCAAAACGATCAATATCTTCTGAAGTGATCAATCTTTTTTGCGTGATGATCTGGTCGCCTATTTCCAGTTCTTCAAAATATTTTTTAAAAGGATGTTTACCCGGATCTTTTCCTTCAGCATGTGGCTGATAAACATTGGTGATAGCAGTGATAGTTGTAGGCGAGCCCTGTATAGCCACCCGCTGCATATAATGTTTTACACCGCGGATACCACCCATTTCTTCACCACCGCCTGCACGGCCCGGGCCACCATGAACCAATAACGGTAGTGGAGAACCATGACCCGTGCTTTCCTTTGCACAAGCTGCATTCAACACTAATATTCTTCCATGATGCGTGGCAGCGCCTAACACATATGGTTTTGCAAGCTTATTATCGGCCGTTACAATAGAAGAACATAAGGAACCTTTTCCCTTTTTGCTTAGCTCAATTGCTTCATCCATGTTTTTATAGGGCATGATGGTGCTTACCGGGCCAAAAGCTTCCACTTCATGCGGCTCATTATTATTAAATGGTTTTTCATTCAGTAATAATAATGGAGAAATAAAAGCACCTTTATCTGCATCTGCATCTATTACTTCTACACTATCCAATGAGCCATAAACAATCTGTGAAGAAGCAAGCAACTTCTGAATCTGACTTCTGACTTCAGACCTCTGATCCTGTCCTGCTAATGAACCCATTCTTACTTTTTCATTCAACGGATTACCAATAGTAGTTTGTGCCAGTGATACGGACATCGCTTTCCATACATCTTCCATTTTATTTTCCGGAACAAATATTCTGCGAATGGCAGTACATTTTTGCCCGGCCTTTGTTGTTATTTCTTTTCTTACTTCTTTAATAAAAATATCCCATTCAGGTTGACCGGGAGTTACATCATCGCCCAATACAATGCAATTAAGTGAATCTGCTTCCATATTAAAAGGCACCGATTCGCTTAAAATATTTTTATTTGATTTCAACAATAAACCTGTAGAAGCAGAACCTGTAAATGTAACCACATCCTGCGAGTTAACATGATCGAGCAAATCACCTGCGCTGCCGCAAACTAATTGTAATGCGCCTTCAGGTAAAATCTTTGAAGCGATAATTTCTTTTACTACTGCTTCAGTCAGGTAAGAAGTAACAGTTGCCGGTTTAACAATAGCAGGCATTCCTGCCAATAAATTCACAGCAATTTTTTCAAGCATTCCCCACACGGGAAAATTAAAAGCATTGATATGAACAGCCACTCCTTCTTTGGGCACTAAAATATGTGTGCCCATAAAAGTATTTTGTTTGCTTAGGTTATGCGGCTCTCCGTCTATGCAAAAAGGATCGTCGGGAAATTTTCTTCGCAGCGATGCATTGGCAAATAAATTACCGATACCGCCTTCAATATCCACCCAGCTATCGGCTTTGGTAGCGCCGGTTTTATAACTTATTTGATAAAATTTTTCAAGATGCTCTCTTAAGTGCAGGGCCAATGCTTTCAGCATGCTTCCTCTTTCACGAAAAGTCATTTTACGCAATGCCGGATTGCCAACCTTTCTTCCATATTCAAGAATAGATCTAAAATCGAGGCCCTTGGTAGAAGCAGCAGCAATGGTATCACCGTTTACCGCATTGTATAATATCTGTCCATCTCCATCGCCGGTGATCCATTTGCCGATGACATAATTTTCTAATTTATTCATAGCAGCAATCTATATTTTTCAAAGACGAAATTACTTGAAAACAAAGATCGCCATTCTCCATTTCCTATTAATAAAGCATACGGGTATCTTTGCAATCTCTGTTTAGTAAATCAGGTAAAAATGAAAAAGACCATTCTGCCATTCATTATTTTATTAGTTATCGGTGTGGTGTCGTGTAATAACCAGGGCAATACCCACGGCGGTCATAATGAACCCAAGACACAAGCCGACAGCCTGATGAATGATGTGATGGATGGTCATAATGTTGGTATGGCTAAAATGGGCAAGCTCACAAGAGCTGAACAAACTACTCAACGTATTCTTGATTCTATCTCCAAATTACCAGCTAAGGCAAAACAAGCGACGGAGCCTTTAAAAGTCAGACTCGACAGCCTGCAAAAAGATCTTCAATATGCTGAATTTGCCATGAACAAATGGATGGAAGAATTTAATATGGATTCAGCAATCAATGATGCTAAACAAAGAGTGAATTACCTGGCAGAAGAAAAGTTGAAAGTAACAAAAGTAAAAGAAGCAATATTAAACAGCCTGCAAAAAGCCGATACACTATTGAAGCAAAAGTTTTAAACATCTAAAGGCTCTACACCAAACTGGCGAAGGTGATGAAGCGAATGCTTATAGAGTAATTGCACATTTTGATCAAAATTCAGATCACCAAAAAAAGGATTGCGTGTAATAAGATTGTGATCCCTTTCAAAAGCCTCAAAAAAATAAATCAGCTCCTGTTGCAAAGCGCCGATAGCAGCTTGCACAGTTTTATACCGCAATGGTCGCGGCTCTTCGCCTAACAATGGATTTTTTGTATTTTCTTTAAAAGGCTTATCACTCACCAGAAAATCCCGCATACGCTGCAAGGTTTCAGATGGTACAAGCATCTCTTCAAACTTCAAACGGCCACTGGCAACACGGGTGACATCGCCACCCAAATGCTCGATCATTTGCTGCACATTCATCTTTCCCCATCGTGGCGGAGTATCAGGATTCAATTGCTGCAGGTGTTTGACCAGTTTTGTTCGCAGGAAATTTTCTTTCTCAAAACTCATACGGCAACCTTAAAGGAAGTTTTAGAATTGCTGTATTGAAAACAGCAGGCAGCGGTTTTTGTTCAAATTTTCAAGGATAGGTCGCATCTGTTATTTTATTTTTTTATCAATATGAGAGCAAAGTCTTGCAAAAATTTCATCAATAGTACCCATGCCATTTACATTGATCACTTTTTTTGCTTTAGCATAATACGCAGCCACGGGCAGGGTCTCATTTTTATATACGTCCTGTCTTTTGCGTTGAATGTTTTCATCGGCATCATCAGTACGGCCCGAAGTTTTAGCCCTGTGTATAAGCCGGCTTATCAATTCTTCTTCATTTACTTCCAAAAAAAGAACCAGGGATATCTCTGATTTTTTCAGATCAAGCAATTTATCCAACGCTTCAGCCTGGGCAACAGTGCGGGGAAACCCATCAAAAAGAAAACCTATAGCACTTGCATTTTCGTCGAGAGCCGAACTGATCATACCAATGACAACTTCGTCAGGAACCAATTGACCCTTGTCCACAAACTGCTGGGCCTCAATACCAAGAGGAGTTTTTAAATGTCTCTCTTTCCGGAGCAGATCACCTGTAGAAAGATGTACTAACCCATATTTTTCAATTAGCTTTTCTGATTGTGTACCTTTTCCGCTGCCGGGGGGGCCAAACAGGATCAAATTAAACATAACTGCTGACTAATCTTGGTAAAAAAACAAATATAATGTACCCTGTTTAATTACTGATTTTTTGATTGAAATTTAAAGTACACAATGATATGTTAAGTCTTTGGATATATCATTCGGATGACAAACCGTCCAAACAAGCCTAACGTAAATTTGTTAAACAAATAAAAGATGCAAAGTTTAAAGACAATATTGATCGTACTGCTTGCCGGCCTGCTGCAGCAATGCAGTTACTCGCAAAACAATTCAACTTTATCTAAAAAAGAAACTATGGATAGTACGCAAAAAAAACACTCCGTGTATTCCAAAACTGATACATCCAAAGTGAATGTAAGCGAAAGCGAATGGGAGAAAATATTACCAAAAGATATTTATTATGTCGCACGGCAAAAAGGTACCGAAAGGCCCTGGACAAGCCCGCTGGAAAAAGTTTTTGACAAAGGAACTTATTATTGCGCCGTATGTGGCAATGCCCTCTTCCAAAGCGATACAAAATTTGAAAGCGGATGCGGGTGGCCCAGCTTTTATGAACCTATCAGCAAGAGTAGTATTATTTACACTCCCGATCATTCGCATGGCATGACAAGAACCGAAGTGCAATGCGGCCGATGTAAATCACATCTCGGACACGTATTTAATGATGGCCCGCCACCAACAGGACTTCGATACTGCATCAATGGTGTAGTGCTGGACTTTGAAACAGCAAAAGAAGCAGAGAAAAAATATAATGAGAAATCATAGCTAGAAAAATTTGTGTTTGGATAAGCTCTCTTTTATGGGAGCTTTTTTATTTCCTTTAATCTGGGAAAAGCCATCGCTCATCATTTTTATTACAAATTTTCATCTCGCTGAATCATTCTATTTTTGCCAGTAACAAGTACTGTATTCTTTTTCCATCAAAACGCCTGCAAATGAAACTATCCCATTTATCTGAAACATTAATTGGTTCTGAAATTGTAAAACTCGGTGGTGATATAAGAGAGAAGATCAGGCAGGGTGAACGAATTTATAATTTTACCGTTGGTGATTTTGATCCATCCATTTTCCCTATTCCAAAGGAGCTGGAAGATGCAATAGTAGAAGCATATCGCAGGCATTTTACCAACTACCCGGCGGCAGAGGGCAATCTTGATTTGCGTGAAGCGATAATTTCTTTTACAAGAAACATGGAAGAGCTTGACTATAGTTTAAACGAAGTCTTAGTTGCTTCCGGCGGCCGGCCATTGATCTATTCCTTGTTCAGAGCAGTATGTGATAAAGGAGATAAAATAATTTATGCCGTGCCAAGTTGGAACAATAATCACTATACTCATTTTGTAGGCGGAGAACATATAGTGGTGCAGGCAAAGGCTGAAAATAATTTTATGCCTTCGGCAAATGATATACAACCTTATGTAAAAGATGCTACGCTGATCGCATTATGTTCACCACAAAATCCAACAGGTACTACATTTAAAAAACACGATCTTGAAGAAATATGCGACCTGGTTTTGGAAGAAAACAAACGCCGCAGCGATAAAGAAAAAAAATTGTTTGTGATGTATGATCAAATGTACTGGCATCTTACTTATGGTAAGATTGAGCATTACAATCCTGTTTCATTGCGGCCGGAAATGAGACAGTACACTGTTTTTATTGATGCTATCAGCAAAGTATTTGCTGCTACAGGAGTAAGGGTAGGATGGAGTTTTGGCCCCGCAACGATCATTAGCAAAATGAAAGCAATCATGACCCATGTGGGAACATGGGCGCCAATGGCAGAACAAAAAGCAGTTGCCTATTATCTTGGTCAAGGAGATGCTATCAAAAGATACCTTACAAAATTTAAAATTGAGATTGAAGAAAGATTGCGCAGCATTTATGACGGTTTCATGTCATTAAAAAATGAAGGTTTCCCAATTGATGCCATTACACCTGAAGCAGCCATTTATTTAACCATCAAAATAGATCTAACGGGAAAGAAAACCGCTGAAGGAAAATTATTAAAAGATCAAAGTGAAGTAACCGATTATATTTTAAGCGAAGCAAAGCTGGCTGTTGTTCCTTTTTATGCTTTTGGCGCTGCTAGAAATTCACCATGGTATCGCTTAAGTGTTGGCACTTGTAAAAAAGAAGAGATTGGAGAAATGCTTGGAAAATTGAAAGAAGCTTTAAGCAAATTGAGCAGCTTTAAATAACCTCATAAGAAAAACAGGTAATAGATTTTTTCTTCTCATTTTAATTATCTCGGTTTTATAGCATTTGGCTTTTGTTCGAGATAGTCAGTGTACTCCAATGAACCAAGTCTTATTCGTAAAGGAATAGAAGTGGCTTTTTCGAATTGCAATTCCCTTTTGCAAAAAAAAGAAAGTTTTTGTGCATAAAAGTTTTTTGTTACTGGGGCTACGCTTAAGACATTGAAGAATGATAATTTTTTAAATGAACCAGGACTGTAAGAAGATTGTTTTATTGAAACTCCAATGGCACAATCACTCATAGCCAAGTTGTTTGTTGTCAATGTAGTTATAAATTTTTCCACCTGATAATTTGGAAAGTGAATATCCTTCTTTAAATGTGGAATTAATTGTCCAAAAATTTCCCCTTTAAAAAGAAAAATAAACACAACAACTAAATTAAAAAACCGTTGCACAAATGTTTCTGCTTTAGTTTTGTAAATTTACGGCCTGATTTTTGATAAATGGCGGGATTTTTGTCAAAAGGCCTCTGCCGGGTTGATCCGAATAACCTTGTGCAAATCTTCAGCCACATAAACGAACTGATTAATTATGGCCCTTAGCCAATCGTTACAGCAGAAATTATTACAGAAGCTTTCACCACAGCAAATCCAACTGATGAAATTGCTGCAGGTGCCTACAGCCAACCTGGAAATAAGAATAAAAGAAGAGCTTGAAGAAAATCCTGCCCTTGAACTAGATGAAGAAAAGCATGAAGAAGATGAAAAAGATGAAGTAACAGATGAGTTCAGCGAAAATGAAGAAGCAGAATATGAAGACAGTGGCAGCGAAGAAGAGTACGATAATGTGGATGTAAGCGAATATGTACAGGATGGTGATGATGAAGTAGCTGATTATAAACTGAGAGATGATAATTATCCTGAAGATGATCAAAAGCAGGTGCCTTTCAAAACGGAAACGAGTTTTTATGAAATGCTTTTGAATCAGTTGGGGTTATTGAAGCTGGATGAAAAAGAACAAGCCATTGCTGAACAAATCGTGGGTAGCATTGATGAAGATGGTTATTTAAGAAGAGAAACATCAGCTATAGTTGATGATCTTGCTTTTCGTCAAAATATTTCAGCTACTGAAGAGCATGTAGAATCATTAATACAACGCATACAGCAATTTGATCCACCTGGAGTGGCAGCAAGGGATCTGCAAGAGTGTTTGCTGTTGCAATTGCAGCGTCAAAAAAATGAAGGCAAAGATGTTGACGTAGCCATCATGGCTATTAAAAAATACTTCGACGAGTTTACCAAAAAGCATTACGAAAAAATTCAAAGAGGATTGAATATTGATGAGGAGCAGTTGAAGAAAGTAATGCAACAGATCATTCGGCTCAATCCAAAGCCCGGTGGTCTTGTTGGCGGCATGAGCAAGGCCGAAAGTTATGTTGTACCAGACTTTTTTATTTTTAACAATAACGGTAAGCTTGAACTCACCCTTAATTCTCGCAATGCACCGGAGCTTCGCATCAGCGAAGGTTACCGGGACATGATGAAAGAATACGACCGCGGCGCTAAAAAAGATAAGCGACAAAAGGAAGCTGTTATTTTTATCAAACAAAAAATTGATGCAGCTAAATGGTTCATTGATGCCATTAAGCAACGGCAGCATACATTGATGAGCACTATGACTGCCATCATGAATCATCAGTACGATTTCTTCCTAACAGGCGATGAAACCATGCTGCGTCCAATGATCCTGAAAGATATTGCTGAAAAAACAGGTTTGGATATTTCAACAGTAAGTCGTGTCGCCAATAGCAAATTTGTACAAACTGAATTTGGTACTTATCGTCTTAAATTTTTCTTCAGCGAATCCTTAAGCACAGATAGCGGCGAAGAAGTATCAACCCGTGAAGTAAAAAAGATACTCAGCGACCTAATAGAAGGTGAAAGCAAAAAACATCCATTGAGTGATGAACGCCTTACTGAGTTGCTGCAGGAAAAGGGTTATAATATTGCCCGCCGTACGGTAGCTAAATATCGTGAGCAGCTAAATATACCAGTAGCACGGTTGAGAAAAGAACTGTAAAAAATTTTCACTTCACATTTTACTTATGCAAACTCTCCAGCAACTTTAAATGAGGCTGGAGATTTTTTAATGTGCTTTCCTGTAAAAACTGTTTCAGGTGTTTATAAAAATGGCTGTGATCGTAATATTGATACAAGGAGTAATGAAAATCATGCGGTGAATTAGCAATATGTGCTGTTGCTTTTCTTATCCGCATTACCTGTAATGCTTGTTTGCTGGTGATGCCTGTGCATATTTCAAAATATCGTTGCAATGTGCGGGAAGATATCTTGAACTGTGCAGCCAATGTTTCAATAGAAACGGTGAAGCGATTCCGCTGAAAACAATCTTCCAGTATTTCGCTTACAATATTCACAGGATGCATGGGACCGTCAAAGTTTGCAAGCAGCGATAAAAAGTATTGGGATAGTACATCAATTCTTTCTTCAAAGCTGGCTGCCTTTTTTACTTTATCAATAATAGACTGATCAAGCAGGTAGCTCAAGGGAAAAATATATCCTTTGTATTCCGAAAAATCTACCTTCTTTTCAAATATCACCGGTGAAATGCGAAACTTAATACCAAATAAATGATTGCCGGGCTGATGAAAACATTCAATGGCATTGTACCTGGGCAGAAAGCCATCTGTCTTCATTGGAAATTTTTTATCACCAATCTGCATCACAAACAGAGTTCCCAAATTGATGATATAGGTATACCCAATATTGGGGAATTGAGCATCTGAAAAGCCTTCAGGATACTGTTGCCACAAGTTATCAAAACGGGTTTCCCAAAAAAATTCAACAAGGTGAGAAAGTCCGGCCGGAGGTGGAATGCGGTGATAATTATTCTCAAAATGATCAATATGAAAAAACTCGATATGCTGCATGTATCGGATAAAGCATAAAGATAATCTCCCGTACGGTTTTGACAGGTAGCTCGTAACCATGCACAGCCGATATAAATGATGTTTTTATCAAAAAAAGTTAAAGAAAATTAACAGCGAATCGTAATTATCCCCTATTTTAGCGGGCCTTTAAACAAAAAAAGGTCCTTCCGTAGAAACGGACTGACCTCTAACGATTGCTTGCCATATGAAAAATTTTCGAAGTAGCTGTTGGATCCCGCTGGGCGGGAGTTTTGCAGGCTTACTAAGTTTCGACCTCTAACGACGATTGCCCTCTATAACGATTGCCTGCTGTATGTAACTTTCAAAGACATAACAAATGTAGTTCGGCATAAATTACTGTTCAAAACAACTTAACCCTGTTTTGAGCATGTCAAACGGGTCAAAAAAACCCTCAAAACCTTACTGATGGCTTATTCCATGAAAATTTCTGCACGATGTCCAACCGCCCGCCCGACATATTATTTCAGTTGATAAAGTCCCTTGAAAAGGCCGAAAAAAGGCATTTTAAGCTCTACATAAACCGCAGTTCCGCTAAAGAAGACCTCAAAATAGTTCGGCTATTTGACGCTCTGGATAAGCAGGAAGAATACGATGAAAGATCGTTACTAAAGAAACTCCCCGGCACCGAAAAGCGCCAGCTTTACAATCTCAAAACCCATCTTTATAAGCAGATCATGGCCAGTCTTCGCTTGCTAAAAAGTACGGATAGCCTCGACCTGCAGTTAAACGAGCAATTCGACTATGCTCATATTCTCTATAAAAAAGGACTTTTTTTCCAAAGCCTGAAAATTCTTGACCGGGCCAAGGAAATAGCTAAGACACACCAGAAATTTTATTACCTGGCCCAAGTGATTGCATTGGAGAAAAGAATAGAAAACCTGCATATTACCCGAAGTCTTCAAAGCCGGGCAGATCTTTTGACTGTTGAAGCCAATGAAGTAAGTCATCATATTGATGCCGTAGCCAGGTTAAGCAATCTTTCGTTATTGCTTTTTGGATGGTTTACACGCAATGGACATGCACGCAATGAAAAGGATGAGGCCGGAGTAAAAAAATTTATGCAGGAAAACCTGCCTGCTGATACGCATAAGCTCACCGGTTTTTATGAAAAGCTTTACTTATATCAAAGCTTTTGCTGGTATGCTTTTATCCGTCAGGATTTTTTACAGTATTACCGCTATGCACAAAAATGTGTTGACCTGTTTCGTTCTCAACCATTGATGATAAGAGTAGAAACAAGCCATTACATCAAAGCATTGCATTACCTGATTAATGCGCATTTTGATTTACGTAATTACAGGCAGTTTGCCATCACCTTGAAAGAGTTTGAAGCTTTTGCGCAAACCAGCCGTGTACAAGAGCATGATAACTTTCGCATTCAGGCTTTTGTTTACATCAGCACGGCAAAGATCAATCAGCATTTTATGCTCGGCACATTTAAAGAAGGATTGAAAGCGGTGCCCAATATTGAAGCGCAGTTAAAAGAAAACGAAGTGTTTCTTGATCAACACCGCATCATGGTGTTAAACTATAAGATCGCTACCCTGTATTTTGGAAGCGGTGATTACAGCACCTGTATTGATTACCTGCAAAAGATCATTAATGAAACAGGTGAATTGCGTACGGATCTGCAATGTTATGCCCGGCTTCTTCACCTGATGGCGCATTTTGAACTGAACAATTTTGAAATACTGGAATCACTGACCAAATCGGTGTATCGTTTCATGGCCAAAATGCAAAACCTGACCGTAGTAGAAGAAGCGATGTTTAGTTTTATCCGCCACTCTTTTCATAATATACCTGCCAGAAAATTAAAACCGGAACTGGAAACATTTCTGCAAAAAATAAAACATCTCGAGAAAAACAGGTTTGAAACCCGTGCCTTTGCTTATCTCGATATTATATCGTGGGTAGAAAGCAAAGTATATAACAAACCTATGAGTGAGGTCATTCATAACAAATACTTACAAAGCAAACGAAGTATTAAATCATAAGCTTACAGTTAATTGCCGGACAGAGATAATAATTTACAAACAGCCATTCAGCTCCGGTCGGCTCTTCGTAAATTGCAGCCTTGCTGTCCTTCTACAGTTAAGATGGCATCATATTATCATGCAGGATTATTTAAAGGGATTGAATGAGCGGCAAAAAGAAGCCGTATTACATAAAGACGGGCCGATCATGATCATTGCCGGCGCCGGCAGCGGAAAAACAAAAGTACTGACCACACGTATTGCTCACCTGATGGCACAGCATAAAGTTGATGCTTTCAATATCCTTGCCTTGACGTTTACCAACAAAGCGGCAAAGGAAATGAAAGAAAGGGTGGAGCATATTCTGGGAAATAACGAAGCAAGAAATTTATACATCGGTACTTTCCACAGTGTATTTGCAAGGATATTAAGAACAGAAGGACCACGACTTGGATACCCCAGCAACTTTACTATCTATGATACTGATGATGCCAAGAGTGTAGTGAAGACAGTGGTCAATGAACTGAACCTTGATGATAAACACTACAAACCTGGTACAGTTTACAACAGGATATCTGCTGCAAAAAATGCATTAGTAGGGCCGCAGGAATATGCCACCGATTATTACCTGCAGCAGGAAGATATGCGCAGCAACCGTCCGGCCATTGCGCAGATCTATGATGCGTATGTTAAACGCTGTTTCAAAAACGGCGCCATGGACTTTGATGACTTGTTGCTGAAGTTTTATGAATTACTAAAAACCTATCCTGATAGCCTGAGCAAATACCAGCATAAGTTTAAATACATTCTTATAGACGAATACCAGGATACCAACCCTGCGCAGTACGAAATTGTAAAGCTGCTCGGCGCCATGCATGAAAATGTTTGCGTAGTTGGCGATGATGCACAAAGTATCTATAGTTTTCGCGGAGCAACTATTCAGAATATTTTACAATTCCGCAAAGATTATGATGAAGTTAAATTGGTAAAGCTGGAACAAAACTACCGCAGCACTAAAAGCATTTTGCATGTAGCCAATGAAGTGATCAGTAATAATAAAGGGCAAATTGAGAAAATATTATTTACTGAAAACACCGAAGGCGAAAAGATAAAACTGGTCCGCACGTCAACTGATAATGATGAAGGAAAATTCGTAGCCGATACCATTCAGGAGCAAAAGCTGCGCAATCATTATAAAAATAAAGACTTCGCCATTCTCTATCGTACCAATGCACAAAGCCGGGCATTTGAAGAAAGCCTGCGACGAATGGGCATTGCTTATACCAT
>Ga0187893_10002281_pt1 | contig 42669 bp, 41 predicted proteins | sample MA1701074metaG_FD_139574 | JGI IMG/M metagenome (GOLD analysis project Ga0187893, IMG submission 139574) | White microbial mat communities from a basaltic lava cave in the Kipuka Kanohina Cave System on the Island of Hawaii, USA - MA170107-4 metaG ... | reverse complement strand
TCACCCGCACGACGTACGACCTTGTGCTCGGGGAGTCCGCGGCGGCCGACGCCATCGTTCGGTCGGTGCAGTTCAAGCACCTCGACGTGCTGCCCGCGACGCCGGATCTCGCCGGCGCCGAAGTCGAGCTGGTGGGGAAGCCGGGACGCGAGCACGCGATGGCTCGCGGACTGGCCCCCGTACGAGACCAGTACCGGTACATCCTCATCGACTGCCCGCCGTCACTCGGCTTGATCACGCTCAACATGCTGACGGCCGCGGACGCGCTGCTGATCCCGCTGCAGTGCGAGTACTACGCGCTCGAGGGTATCTCCCAGCTCCTCAATACAGTCCATCTCGTGCAGCGCGGACTCAACGAAGGGCTGGTCATCGATGGCGTTCTGCTCACGATGTACGACGCCCGTCTCAACCTCTCGCGCCAGGTGGCGGCCGATGCGCGTGAGTACTTCGGTGACGGCGTCTTCGAGACGGTGATCTCGAGGAACGTGCGGCTCGCGGAAGCACCGAGCTTCGGCAAGCCGATCATCCTTTACGACGTCGCGTCTGCCGGCGCGCAGGCCTACGTCAAGGTCGCGGAGGAACTGATGCAGCGGACCCGCACGGGCAGCAAACGCGTTGCCATTCCAGCAGCGAGCACCACGTGAGTCTCGAACGCCAGCCCCGCCGCCTCGGTCGCGGCCTCGAGGCGCTGATTCCGGGGCCCGCCGGGGTCGCCGGCGCGGGTGCCGCCGTCCTGCCCCAGACAGCCCATGTCCTGGCATCGGATTACCAGAAGCTTCCGATTGCGACGATTCGCCCGAATCCATTCCAGCCGCGACGCGAGTTCGACGAAGCAGGACTCGCTGAGCTGCAGGCGTCCATGAAATCGTCGGGCTTGTTGCAGCCGATCACCGTTCGCAAGTCGTCCGTCGGATATGAGCTGATCTCGGGCGAGCGGCGACTCCGGGCCGCCACGCGTCTCGGCTGGACCGAGATCGCCGCAATCGTGAAGGACGTCGACGACCGAACGGTGCTGACACTGGCGCTCGTCGAGAATCTGCAGCGCGCCGACCTCAACGCCGTCGAGGAAGCGAAGGGCTATCAGCGCCTGTCTGAGGAATTTGGCTTCACGCACGCGCAAATCGCCGAAGCGGTCGGCAAGGACAGGACATCGGTCACGACGTCGTTGCGACTCCTGCAGCTCTCCGTCCCGGTGCTCGAGCTGGTCGCCAGGGGCGCGCTGACCGCCGGCCACGCGCGCGCCCTGGTCTCGATGAGCGACGACCGTCGCGCGCTGGCGCTCGCCAATGAGGCGGTGGCGCGACAGATGAGCGTGCGCGAGCTCGAGGGCCGGGTGCGTTCGCTCACCGACGCGTCGACGAAGAAACCGGCGGCGAAGGCGGGGGCTTCGCCGGGGTCGCCGGTAATCCGCCGCCTCGAGGACGAGCTGCGACGGCGCTTTCAGACCGACGTGAAGATCCGTCTCACCGGTCCGGAGCGGGGGATGCTGGATATCTCGTTCTATTCAGCCGACGATCTCGAGCGCGTGGTAGACATCATCCTCGGGCCCAACCGGGAGCGCGAATGAGGGCGTTCCTTGCGCTGCTCGTCGTGCTCGGCATCGGTTGCGGCGGCGAGCGGACTCCGGACACTACCTCGGACTTCAAGGTCGCCCTGCTGACCCCGGGGCCGATCTCGGATCAGTCGTGGAATGGCGGCGCCTATCAAGGGCTGCTGCGAATTCGTGACAGCCTGGGAGCACAGATCAGCCACGTGCAGACGAGGACGCCGGCCGATTTCGAGGAGAACTTCCGCGAGTACGGCGCCCGTGGTTACAGCGTGGTGATCGGCCATGGGTTCGAGTTCCAGGAGGCCGCGAAGCGGGTGGCGCCGTCGTTTCCCCGAACGATGTTCTTCACCACCAGCGGGAACTCGTTCGGCGACAACGTCGCGGGCATCTCGTTCAACTTCTCCGAGGCGTCGTATCTCGCCGGGATGATGGCAGCCGGCGTGAGCAAGTCCGGCGTGCTCGGCGTTGTCGGAGGAACCGACCTGCCGCCGGTACAGGAGAGCTTCACGGCATTCGAGGCGGGTGCACGAAGCGTTCGGCGAAACGTCCGCGTGCTGACGGCATACGTCGGCAACTGGGACGACGTGAGCGCGGGAAAGGAGCAGGCCGTGGCGCAGATCTCGCGGGGCGCCGACGTGATCTTCCAGAATGCCGATGCCGCGGGCCTCGGGGTTTTTCAGGCGGCGCGCGAGCGGCGGGGCGTCTACGTCGTGGGTTCCAACTCGAACCAGAACGCGGTGGCGCCGACAGTCACGCTGGGGAGCGTCGTCATCGACCTGCCCCATGCCTTCCTGTTGATTGCGCGGGAGGTCAAGGAGGGCACGTTCAAGCCGCGGGTCGTGACTTTCGAGTCGAAGACCGGCGTTGTCGATCTCGTGCTCAATCCGGGCCTGCAGGCGCACGTTCCCGCCGACGCCCGGGCCCGACTGGACTCCGTGCGCGCCATCATGATCGCGGGCCGCTTCACACTTCCCGTGAAGTGACATCGCTCGCCGACGTCGTGCGGTTCCTCGACACGGAGCTTCGGACGTCCGAGGTGCCGGACTACGACGCTGCAAAGAACGGCCTGCAGCTCGCGAACGCCGGCTCGGTGACGAAGGTGGCGGCAGCGGTCGACTACTCCGTGCAGACGGTGGCGGGTGCATTGGCGAGCGGGGCCGACCTCCTGCTGGTACATCACGGAATGTTCTGGCCGGGCGCCGAGCCGGTCGTCGGGGCAGCGTACGAGCGGCTGAAAGCCGCCATCTCTGGCGGCCTGGCGGTTTACTCGTCGCACCTGCCGCTCGACCTGCATCCGACCCTGGGCAATAACGCGCTCCTGGCGCGTGAGCTCGGCCTCGCACCCAGCGAAACGTTCGGCGACTACAAGGGGATGGACATCGGCGTCATGGGCGCGGGCGACGTCGAAACCGCGACGATCTTCGAGCGGCTGCGGTCGTTCTCGGAACGGTTCAGGACCACCGCCGTAGCGACGTCGCTTGCCGCCGGGCGACGAACCAGGCGGTGGGCCGTCATCACCGGCGCCGGGGCAAACTCCGAGTCGATAGCCGAGTGCGCCGACCGCGGCGTGGACACGCTGATTGTCGGCGAGGGGGCGCACCACACCGCCGTCTCGGCGATGGAGCGCGGCCTCGTGATACTCTACGGCGGACATTACGCCACGGAGACCCTGGGCGTGAAGGCGCTGGCCGACCACGTTGCGTCGCGCTTCGGCCTCGCGGCCACCTTTGTGGACTTTCCTACGGGACTGTGAACCGGGAGTCGCCGGGCGTCGCGCTGGAGATGCGCGGCGTCACCAAGCGCTTCGGTGAGCTGCTGGCGCTCGATGGCGTCGACTTCACGGTGCGCAGCGGCACCGTCCACGCCTTGCTTGGGGAAAACGGGGCGGGCAAGAGCACCCTGATGAAGGTGGCGTTCGGGTTGACGACGGCGGACGCGGGATCACTCGCGCTGTCCGGCGCGGTGAGGCGCACCCCGACTCCGCGAGCGGCGATGGCGGCGGGGCTCGGCATGGTGCACCAGCATCTTTCGCTGGCGCCGGCGCTGCGCTCCGAGGAGAATCTCGTTCTCGGCGGCTCCGGCGCCTACAGTCCTGCGGCAGCGACCGAGCGACTCCGGCAGGTGTCGGCGGATTCCCGACTCGAGGTTCCGGCCGGTGTCGCAACGGGAGCGTTGTCGATCGTCGCGCAGCAGCGGCTCGAAATCCTCAAGGCGCTGGCGTGTGGCGCCCGCGTGCTGATCCTCGATGAACCCACCGCGGTACTCGCGCCGAGCGAAACGGCCGAGCTGCTCGCCTGGATTCGGCGGTTCGCGGACGGCGGTGGTTCCGTCGTCCTCGTCACGCACAAGCTTCGCGACGCGCTCGCCGTCGCCGACGACGTCACGGTCCTGCGTCGCGGACGTGTCGTATTCAAGGGCGCGGCGGGCGAGACGTCCGAGGAGGCGTTGTCGCGCGCGCTCTTTGCCGAAGCGCCCATGACGCGGTCAACTGTTCCCCGCAGCGAGGCGGGGGAGGTGGTGGTCGAGCTGCGCAACGTCACCGCTCGCCACGGAGCGCTTGCGATTCGGCAAGCCAGTCTCACGGTGCGGCGTCGCGAGATTCTCGGCGTGGCGGCGGTCGAGAACTCGGGCCACCGCGCGCTGCTGGGAGTGCTGGCGGGACTGGCTCCCGTCGAGGCGGGCACGGCGACGCTGCCCGCAACGAGAGCCCTGATTCCGGCAGACCGGTTGCGTGACGCCCTGATTGCCGACTTCACGCTCGTCGAGAACGTCGCACTGCGGGGAGCAGGGCAAGCGCACGGGCTGATGGACTGGCGTGCGCTGGCAGGTCGTACCGCGCGGCTCGTCGCGCGCTTCAACATCGCCGCAGGCTCCGGGTCCGCGATGGCGGGATCGCTCTCGGGCGGCAACCAGCAGCGACTCGTGGTCGCGCGGGCGCTGGAGACACCGGTTGACTTGCTGGTAGCCGACAACCCGACGCGGGGGCTCGATCTCGTGGCCACATCGTTCGTTCACGATCAACTGCGTTCGGCTGCGGCCGGTGGTTCCGCAGTCGTTGTCCACTCAAGTGACGTCGACGAAGTGCTGGCTCTGGCGACGCGCGTGATCGTGGTCTTCTCCGGAGCGATCGTCGAGTGCCCAGTGGACCGGGAGACCGTGGCTCGCGCCATGGTTGGCGCACGGAGCGCAGCGTGACGGGAGATCGCGCTCGTACGGCCGTTTGGCTCGCCGGGGCGGTTGCCGCCGTCCTGGCGACGCTCTGGGTGTTGTCGCCGACTCACGACATCAGCGCCGTCTTGACGGCGTTCTGGCGCGGTTCGCTTGGCACTCCCAGCGCCCTGATCTCGGGAACGATGGTGCGCGCCGTCCCGCTCGCGTTGCTGGGCGCCGGGCTGTGCATCGCCTTTCGGGCAGGTGTCTTCAACATCGGAGGCGAGGGCCAACTCCTGCTTGGCGCGATCGCCGCCACGGCGGTGGGACTCGGACTAGGGCAGTTCGGGCCGTTGAGCCTCCTAATCGCCCTGGCGCTGAGCGCCGCGGCCGGAGCGCTGTGGGCCGGCGTCGCCGCCGGCCTGAGGCTGCGTTTTGGGGTGCTGGAAGTCATCAGCACGATCATGTTGAACTTTGTCGCCGCCAACATTGTCGCGTACCTCGTTCGCGGACCACTGCAGGAACCGACGGACACGTACCCGCAGACCGAGCTGATTCCTGCCGCGGCGCGCCTGCCGCAGCTCATTCCTGACACGCGGCTGCACGCGGGCATCGTGCTGGCGGTTCTCGCCTGCTTGGGCGGGTGGTGGTTGCTGCAACGCACGGCGGCCGGCTTTCGCGTGCGGGCAATCGGGGCGTCACCGACGGCCGCACTGGCGGCCGGCCGGATCAAGGTGGATCGCGTCGCTGCTGGCGCGTTGATGACGAGTGGAGCGCTCGGCGGCCTGGCCGGGGGTGTCGAGGTCACAGGGGTAACGTTCGCGTTGTACGAGAACCTGACACCCGGTTACGGCTTCGCAGCCATCGCTGTCGCGATACTGGCTCGTCTGCGGCCCCAGTGGGTGCTGGCGTCTGCGTTTCTTTTTGCGGCGCTGGAGACCGGCGCGCTCGGTATGCAGCGGGACGCGGGGGTGCCGTCCGTGGTGGCAACGGCGATCGAAGCTGTGGTCATCCTCGCGGCCATCGGTGCGGGACGAGCGTGGCGCCGTGTGTCGCCGGTTGCGGCCGGAGCGGCCTCGTGACTGATCTTGTGCCGTTCTTCGAGGCTGCAATCCGCACGGCGGCTCCGCTCCTGATCGCGTCAATGGGCGAGAGCGTGTCGGAGCGCGCGGGCGTCATCAATATCGGGCTCGAGGGCAGCATCATCGCCGGCGCGTACGCCGCCTTCGTGTTTGGCGCGTTGTCACCGGTGCCGGGCTACGGAGCCGCTCTCGGCGCCGGCCTCGCCGTCGGGGCGATCTTCGCCCTGTTCGCCATCGCCCGCGGCCACGACCAGATCATCGTCGGGACGGCCCTGACCATGCTCGCACTAGGTGCGACGGGCGCGCTTTTCCGGGCCCGTGATGGCGGAATGGTTTTCGTGACGACCGAGCCCGTGCTGCGCATCCCGCTGCTGGCGGACCTTCCACTCATCGGGACGGCGCTCTTCGCCCAACCCGCGACAACGTACTTCGCGTACCTCCTGGCTCCCGCAGTGTGGTGGTGGCTGCACCGGCGACACGCGGGCCTGTCCCTTCGTGCGGTTGGAGATTCGCACGAGGCCGCCCGGGCCGCTGGAATACGCGTGGGCTTCACGCAGGCCGGCGCGGTGCTGTTCGGCTCGGCAATGGGTGGCCTCGCGGGCGGCGCATTGGTGCTCGCGCAGGCCGGGTCGTTCGCGGAAGGAATGTCTGCAGGGAGGGGGTTCCTCGCGATCGCGATAGTCGCGCTGGGTCGGTGGCGCGTTGGCGGCGTGGCCGCGGCAAGCGTCGTTTTCGGCTCCGCCATGGCGCTTCAGTACGTCGTCCAGGCACTCGACTGGAGCGTGCGCTATGAGTTCGTGCTCATGATACCGTATGTTGCCACGCTCGCCGCGCTCGGAGCTTTCGGGCGCGGACAGGCGCCGGCGATGCTGGGACGCAGCCGGTCACACTGAGCGCGCCTTCGCCTGACGACGCCCCTCGTCAACGTTGACGGCGAGGAGCATCCCACCGCCGACCACGAAGAAAGCGATCACCGAGAGTATGGCGTTGCGACTCGACCCCGTCATGGTGATGGCGACGTCGAAAAGCAGCGGCCCGAAGATGCCGGCGAACTTCTCGAAGATGCTGTAGAACCCGAAGAACTCGCCGCTCTTGTGCGGCGGAATCATGCTGGCGAAGAGCGATCGGCTGAGCGCCTGTGTGCCGCCCTGCACCATGCCGACCAGCCCGGCCAGCACGAAGAAGTGCGTCGCGGTCTTCATGTTGTATGCGAGCACGCTGATGAGCGCGTAGATCACGAGCCCGATGAGGATGGACCGCTTCGCGCCAAGACGTCCGGCCAGCCACCCAAAGAGGAAGGCGAACGGCACGCCGACGAACTGCACCATGACGACGGCGGTGATCAGCGAGCTGCGATCGATTCCGATTTCGGTGCCGTACGCGGTCGCCATCTTGATGATGGTCGAAATGCCGTCGTTGTAGACCAGGAAGGCGCCGAGCATCAGGAACGCCTGCTTGTAGCCGCGGAGTTCGCGGAGCGTTTCGCCGATTCGCGTGAACGCGGCCAGCAGCGGATTGGCCCGGGGGGTTTCGTCGGCCTCGATGGCGCGCGGGGGTTCGGGCACATGGCGGAACAGCGGCACCGCGAAGACGATCCACCACACGCCGACCGAGACGAACGCGAGGCGGGTCGGGAGCGTCGTGTCCGGAAGGCCGAACATGGCCGGCTTGAGGATCCACGCGAGGTTGAAAAGAAGGAGCAGCCCGCCACCGAGGTAGCCGAGGGCGTACCCCGCAGTCGACACGCGGTCCATTTCATCGCCGCGGGAGATGTGCGGCAGCAGCGCTTCGTAGAAAACGGTGCAACCCGAGCCACCCAGCAACGCAATGACGTAGAGCCAGAAGGCGAGTGTCAGGTCGCCGTGCTCGATTCCGTACATCGCCATGGTGGCGAGCGCGCCGATCATTGTCGCGATGGCGAGAAAGCGCTTTTTGGCAGCCGAGAAGTCGGCCACGGCGCCGAGCACCGGCGAGACCGCCGCCACCAGGAGCATGGCGACGGTGTTCGCCCGGGCGAGCTGCTGTGTGGCGGCCGAGCCGGCCAGGCCGGCGCCGGCGATACTCACGAAGTAGATCGGGAACACGGCCGTGGTAATGACCGCCTGCAAGCCCGACAGCGCCCAGTCGTACATCGCCCAGGCGCGCAGTTCGCGGCGGTGGAGGCCCAGGGCTTCGAGGTTCATGATCGCGCCTTCGAGCGAGGCGGCAGCAGCGGGCCGCCGAGGTCCCAGTGCCAGGCGTCGCGACGCTCACCGGTGCGCGGGTCCTTGAGCGGCTTGTGCTGAAGGCGCCGCGCCGGAATGCCGACGCGTGCGCCGTATCGGAGCAGCTTGTCCTTGTCGGTCGAGACGAGGTGCGCCATCGGGTTGCCGCGCCACACGTGGCGGTGAAGCCAGAGCCCTCCATCCATGGCGTAGATCATGCCGTCGCGTCGCGACCTGAACTCGCGATACGGCTCGTCGTCACGCATACCCGAAATGCTACTTGGACTCGAGCCAATTGGGGCCGACGCCGATGTCGACGGTGAGTGGCACCTTGAGCCGTGCCGCGCCCTCCATCTCGCGTCGCACGATCGCCTGAAGCCGGTCGATGTCGGCCTTGGGCGACTCGAAGACGAGCTCGTCGTGGACCTGGAGCAGCATCTGCGCCTTGAGCTTCTCCTTCCTGATCGCGCCTGCGACGCGGATCATCGCGATCTTGATGAGGTCGGCCGCTGAGCCCTGGATCGGCGAGTTGGCGGCGGTTCGCTCGCCGAACGCGCGAATGTTGAAGTTCCGTTCCCGGATCTCCGGGACATAGCGCCGCCGGCCAAAGAGCGTTTGCGCGTAGCCGTTTTCGCGGGCGAACTCGACGCACGAGTCGAGGAATTTCCTGACGCCGCTGAAGCGCTCGAAGTAGCGCTCGATGAACTCCTTGGCCTGCGCATGCGGAATCCTGAGCTGGAGCGAGAGTGCGTGCGCACCCTGTCCGTAGATCGTGGCGAAGTTGATGGTCTTGGCCTGGGCGCGCATGTCGGGCGTCACCTTCTCCACCGGGACGTCGAAGATCCGCGCCGCCGTCTGCTTGTGGATGTCGCCGCCGGCGCTGAAGGCCTCGACGAAGAGCGGGTCGCCAGAAAGGTGCGCCAGCAGCCGCAGCTCGATCTGCGAATAGTCTGCTGAGACGAGTGACCACGCGGGACGGGCAATGAACAGGCGCCGGATGTTGCGGCCGAGCTCGCGCCGGATCGGGATGTTCTGGAGGTTGGGGTCGCTGGAGGAGAGCCGTCCGGTGGCGGCCACGGTCTGGCTGTACGACGTGTGCAGTCGGCCGGTTCTCGGATTGAGCAGCGCCGGCAGGGTGTCGATGTAGGTGCTCTCGAGCTTGGTGACTTCGCGGAACTCCATCAGGAGCGCTGGAAACTCGTGCCCCATGTCTGCGAGCTGCTGCAACACGCTCGCGTCAGTGGACGGGCCGCTAGGCGTCTTCTTGAGCACCGGCAACTGGAGTTTCTCGAACAGGATTTCCCGAAGCTGCAGCGGCGAGTTGATGTTGAAGTCGCGGCCGGCCGCCGAGTGGATCGACTTCTCAAGGCGATGCCGCTCTCCCTCGAACCGCTTCTTGAGCTCGGCGAAGCCCTCGACGTCGATCATGATGCCGGCCCACTCCATGTCGGCGAGCACCGGCATCAGCGGCAGCTCGACTTCCTGCATGAGCCTCTCAGCGGCCATCTCGCGGAGTTGCGGCTCGAACTGCTCGCGCAAGCGACCGGCGTAGTCGGCTCGCTCGTTCGCGTACGCGCTCGCGGTGTCGACCGGGACCTGGTCGTACGGGATGAGGTTCTTGCCCTTGCCGCAGAGTTCGTCGAAGGCGATGACCTTCTCCTGGAGGAACTCGAGCGCCAGGACGTCGAGCCCGTGGGCCCGGCGGCCGGGGTCGAGCAGGTAGCTCGCGATGGACGTATCAAAGGCGACACCGGCCAGCGTGATGCCCGCATTGCGCAGCGCGAGGAGGTCGAACTTTGCGTTCGGCGAGCTTTTTTGCACCGACGCGTCCTCCAGCAGGTCGCGCAGCGGCTTCATCGACGCGTCGGAGAGCGACGGCAGGTTCACCACGGTCGCCGAACCGGACGCGAGCGCCCGCGCCGCAAGACTTTCGGGCTCGGCAGTCTTCGCCTTCGATTTCTTCGGCGCGGGCGGCTCGTCGCCAAGGCCCAGCGTGGTCTGTGACGGCTCCCAGCCGCGATGCGCGAACGGCATGTAGGTGGCAGAGCCGGCCCGGCTCGACATCGCGATTCCGACGATGACCGACCGCATCGGGTCTGTCGCGATCGGGGCGCCCGGCTCGGGAGCGGTGAAGACCGACATGGCAAGCCTGCCCGCCTTGCGGGCTGCGGCCACCACCGCCGAGGCTGCGGCGGCGGTGGTGGCGACCCTGTAGTCCCTGGCCGTGGCCGGGCCCTTGCGATCTTCCACCCTGGCGGCAGCCGCGGGCTCCTCCGTGGTGTCGATCTGGCGCGCGAGCGTATGAAACTCGAGGTCGACCAGCAGCGCGCGCAGCGCGCGGTTGTCGGGGTCCTGCGTCTTCATGGTTTCCGGCGCGAGCTTCACCGGGACGTCCGTCTTGATGGTCACGAGCTGCTTTGAAAGGCGGGCTGCGTCGGCCTGCTCGAGCAGTGCTTCACGGGGACGTTTCTTCGTGATCTCGCCGGCACGGGCGAGGATCGACTCGATGTCGCCGTACGCGTTCACCAGTTCGGCGGCGGTCTTGTCGCCGATGCCCTTCACGCCCGGGACGTTGTCTGACGAATCGCCGACGAGCGCCAGGTAGTCGGTGACGAGCGCGGGGGGGACACCGAGCCGTTCGGTGGCGTTGTCCATGCTGACCCAGTGCTCCTCCACGTTCGCCGGGCCACCGCGGCCCGGGTTGAGCAGCCAGACGCCCGGCTGCACCAGCTGCTGGAAGTCCTTGTCGCCGGAGACAATGACGACGTTGATCCCGGCGTCGACAGCCTGGCGGGCGAGCGTGCCAATGACGTCGTCGGCTTCGAAGCCCGGGACGGTGACGACCTTGACCCGATACGCTTCGAGCAGCGCGCCGATGCGTTCCATCCCGCGGTCGAAGTCCTGCTGCAGGTCGGACGTGAGCTTCTCGCGGGTCGCCTTGTAAGCCGGGAACGTCTCCTTGCGGAAGGATGACCCCGAGTCGTGCACCCACCCGATGTACTCGGGCCGGTGGGTGCTGAGGAGGCGAATGAGGAAGTTGACCACACCCCACGCGGCAGACGTGTTCTCGCCGTGGCTGGTGGTGAGGGGGCGTGAAATCAGCGCGTAGAAGGCGCGATAGATGAGGGCATAGCCGTCGACGAGGAACAGCGCGGGCTTGCCGGGCAGTGAAACGGCCACGCCTTAAAAAACATCACCGCCTGCCAAGCGAAAGCCGGGCAGGCGGTGGTTCAGCATGAAGGCGAGGAACGACTCAGGCTCTCGTCACATTCGCGGCGTGCAGACCTTTTTCACCGGTCTTCACCTCGAACTCGACTTCCTGACCTTCGGCGAGCGTCTTGAACCCGTCCATCTGGATCGCCGAGAAGTGCACGAACACGTCTTCGCCACCTTCCTGTTCAATGAACCCGTAGCCTTTGGCATCATTGAACCACTTCACCTTCCCTTTAGCCATTTCCCCCGCCTCCCGCGAAGAGCGGCCCGAGAGCTCAAAACAGGTCTGGGCGCCGGGCCGTCGAACGCGTTTATATGGGGGTTTTTCAGGATTTTTGTCAAGAAAAACGGAGGGTTCTTGAGGGCATCCTGAGGCCGCGTGAACACCCGTTTCCGGGGGGTCGGAGCGAAAGCCCGCGTCCTCGGAATTCGTGAAGTACCAATCGCTTGCCGCACCTCCCGGCCGCGATTAGGTTCGCCGCGGTGCCACGGGAGAGCATGGTCGGACGCACGCTTTCCGGCTATACGCTGGAAACGGAAGTCGGCGAGGGCGGGACGTCGGCGGTCTTCAAGGCATCCCATGCGGCGCATGGCGTCGTGGCGGTCAAGGTCCTTCGCGAGAAGCTGCGCAACGACAAGACGGCGGTTGCGCGGTTCCTCCGTGAGGCACGGTTCGGCGAGCGCGTCGTTCATCCCAACGTCGTGAAAACGATCGAGATCGGCGAGGCCGGCCCCGGCCTGCACTACCTCGCCATCGAGTGGGCGTTGGGAGAGCTGCTCGAGAAGTACGCCAGGCGGCACGGCCCGCTGCAATTGCCGCAGGTTTGCGCCATTGTCACGCAGATCGCCGCTGCCGTCCATGCGGCACATGAGGCCGGCATCGTCCACCGCGACCTCAAGCCGGAGAACGTGATGTTCGACGCCGCGAGCGGCGCGGTGAAGTTGCTCGACTTCGGCATTGCCACCGACACGGACACCGCGCCGGAACAACGGCTGACTCGCGCCGGGTTCTTCGTCGGGACGCTCATGTACGTGGCCCCCGAGGCGTTGTCCGGCGAGCTGGTGACGCCGGCGGCCGACCAGTACAGCCTGGCAACGATCGCGTACTTCCTGCTCTCGGGTTGCCTGCCCTACAGTGCCAAGACGCCGCGCGAGATGTTCTCGCAGTTGCTGTCACAGCCGCCAATTCCGCTCAATGCAGCCAAGGCCGGCATGCGCTTCGCCAATGCCGTGGAAGAGGTGATCATGAAGGGGCTGGCCAAGGATCCGACGAAGCGGTACGCCAGCACTGTCGAGTTCGCCGACGCACTGTGTCGGGCGATCGGACAGCCGGTCGAAGCCGAGGGTGGCGGGTTCCTCGGGAAGCTCAAGGGCCTGTTTTCGCGCGAAGATCGCGACTAGCGGGTGTCCCGTCGGCTGGCTCGACGAGCGGCAGCCAGATGGTGAACGTGGAGCCGGCGCCCGGCTGGCTCACGACGGTCAGGTCCCCGCCGAGCAGGCGTGCCAGCCGGCGGGAGATCGCCAGGCCGAGCCCCGCGCCGCGGCGTGCCGAGTCTGTTCGGGCGCCGGCGTTCACTTGTTCGAACTCGTCAAACACGCGTTCGTGGTCCTCCGGGGCGATGCCGACGCCTGTGTCAACCACCTGGAGCGCGAGCCAGTTCTCCCGGGAGTTCGCGTCGAGGAGCGCTCGCGGCGGCTGCTCGTCCGCCGGCGCGGCGGCGGCGCCCGATCGCCGAACCACACGGCCGCGCACCTGTATGCCGCCCCGGTTGGTGAACTTGACCGCATTACCCACGAGGTTGATGAGGATCTGGCGGAGGTGTGTCGGGTCCGTGTGGAGCTTCGCCGGCGACGCGCCAAGCGCGATCGACAGCGTGAGGCCGCGCTCCGCGACCAACGGTTCCATCTCGGCCGCGACGTCGAGCACGAACGGCTTGAGCGAGATGTCCTCGCGCTGCACCTCAACGCGGCCGGCCGCGATGCGCCCGATGTCGAGCAGGCGGTCCACGAGAAGCCGGAGGTGCTCCGCCGAAGACGCAATCCGCTCCACCGGGAGGGCCTGGCGCGGCGTCAGCTCTCCATACGTGCCGTCGGTGAGCATCTCGGTGAACCCGACGATCGCGTTCAGCGGCGTCCGCAACTCATGTGACACGTTGGCGAGGAACTCGCTCTTCATCCGGTTCGCCCGCGCAACTTCCTGGTAGAGCCGCTCGAGCTCCTCGGTGCGGGACGCAAGGTGGATCGCTTCGCGTCGTCCCCGGACCATGCCAACCCAGAGCGCGGCGATGGCCAGCGCGCTCAGCGTCCACAGGGTCACACGAAGCGCGCGGTCCGTTGCGATCGCGGCCCCGAAGAGCGAGAGCACGACGATGCCCAGCAACAGGGCGAAGATTCCGGAGCGCGCAGGCGCCCGCGAGAGCCACATCGGCCGGTGTTGTGCGATTGACGGTCTGTCGGCGCCGGACTAACGTGCGCGCCCATGACCGAACACGAGCGCCTCGTGCGAATGCTCGCGACTCGCTCCGCGCGTCGCGGCAAGTTCACGCTGGCATCCGGCCGAGAGTCCACGTTATACATCGACGCCCGGCTCACCACAATGACGCCGGACGGCCAGCAGTTGGTCGGCAAACTCGGGTGCGACGCGCTGGCCGCCGAGAACTGGCGTCCCGTCGCGGTCGGCGGTCTGACAATGGGAGCGGACCCGATCGCCTACGCGATTTGCCATGCGAGCGCCTCGACACCGCACCCGGTGCGCGCGTTCGCCGTCCGCAAGGAGGCCAAGGCGCACGGCACGGGCAAGCTGGTCGAGGGCCCGGTCGCCAACGGCGACACGGTCGTGGTGATCGAGGACACGGTGACGACCGGCCAGAGCGCGGCGAAGGCGGTGGACGCACTGCGCGCCATCGGCGCCGTTCCCATCGGCGTGCTGGCGCTCGTCGATCGCGAAGAAGGCGGCCGGGAGCACCTCGAGACGCTCGGCCTTCGGGTGCGGGCGCTGACCACGGCGTCGGAGATCGTGCCCCACATCAGCTGACCGGGACCCGCGCGGAAGACTGCGATGGCGCCAAGGGTGTGAGTCGCCGCAGGCGGTCGAGGTGCGGAAGCACGAGCTTGGCGCGGAACGCCTCCACCATGCGCGCGGCGTCGTATTGATCGCGGAACTCCACCGCGGTCACGCCGAGCAGCGCGCGCACATGGCGCCCGAAGCTCTGCGGCGAGGAGTATTGCAGGTGATTGGCGATGTTGGCGACGCTGAACCCGCGGTTTTCAAAGAGGTGCGCGGCACGCACGAGCCGCGCCATGGCGAGGTAGCGTTTCGGCCCGGGCAACCCGAGCCGGAAGAACCGGCTCATCATCGTCGACGGGATGACGTTGAGCCCGCGCGCGAGGCGGCGCACCGTGACGACGTGGGGGGCGCAGAGGAAGAGCGCCTGGAAGAACTTCCAGCAGTCGTCCGAGGCGCCGGCAAGATCCTTGGCGAGGAGCGAGAGCGCGAGCCGCTGGGCCGAGTTGCCGCACTCGGTGCTGAGCGCCGAGCGAAGCTGGGTCCAGCCGGACGCCTCGCGGACGTCAATCAGGCGCCGGACGCCGGTGGTGCCGAGCTGGAGCAGCGTTTGCGGCGTGCGTGGCCCGAGTTCGCTCAGGAGCGCCAGGGTCGGCACCCGCGGGAACTCGCGCACCATCGTCGCCAACGTGTCTGCCGGCCCGCGCTCGCAGCGGGTGACGCTGAGGACGACGGCTGTCGCGCGCGCCTCGCGCACGTCGCGCGCCACGTCCTGCATGGTCTCGCGGTGTATCGACCGGTACAGGCCTTCGCCGGCGGCGTCGACGCGCATGCGCTCGGCCGGTGTGAGGACCGTGGTGACTGAGGTGATCGGGAACGCGGCGATGCCGCGTGGCCGTGCTGGGGTTTGGGTTGGCATGATGACCTCGACTGGAATTGGCCGGGCGACGGCCCCCGGTTTCGCTGCGGCCAACCTCGTGATCATCGTCATCGCCACGCCACGCGTGCGGTCACGCGCATCATCCGGGCGCCGGATCCGTTTCGGGCCGGCGCATTTCAACGCGGCCGGGAAGTGGAAGGGGGACGGGTTCGCCGCCCCCTCCCTCAGACTCGCCAGCGGGGGTTCCAGCCGATAAGCCGGGTTCTGTCGAGGACGGTCATTCCTCTTGGAGTGAGGTCGCCCGCACTCTCTAGCAGCCTACCCGCGGCGTCTTGAGCGAGCCGGGCCGACTCTCGCCGCTTATTTGGCCTTGCTCCGACCGAGGTTTCTCGATGCCGACGCCGTTACCGGCGGCGCGGTGGGCTCTTGCCCCACCTTTTCACCCTTGCCTGATCCCGCTTGCGCGGGCCATCGGCGGTTGTTCTCTGTGAGACTGTCTGTCGCGGCTCGCTCGCGCTCGCCGCGCCCAGGCGTTACCTGGCGATCTGCCCTGCGGAGCCCGGACTTTCCTCGGGATTGCTCCCGCGACCGTCTGGCTGGAAACCCAGAGTGGAATATACCGCGGTCAGTCGACCAGGCGCAGCGGCATGACCAGCGTCAGGTACGACGCCGGATCGCTCCACCCCTCGGGCTCGAGCGTCGCTGCGCGCTCCGGCGCCTTGAACGTGAGCCTGACCTCGTCCGTCGGGATGTAGCGCAGGATCTCGAGCAGGTAGTTGGCGTTGAACCCGATGTCGATCGGGTCGCCGTTGTACTTCACGGGCAGTTCGTCGTTGGCTTCGCCAAGGTCCGGTGTCTGGACGCTGAACTTGAGCAGGGCCTGGTTGAACGACAGGCGGATGCGATGCGTCTGGTCCGACGCGATCACGGACATGCGCTTGAGCGCGCTGGTGAGCGCCAGCTTGTCGGCGATGGCGTACTTGTCGTTGTCCTTCGGAATGACCTGCTGGTAGTTCGGGTACGGCCCTTCGATCAACCGCGTGAAGACGGAGGTAAACGGCGACCGGAAGCCGAGATGGTTGTCGCCGCGCGCGATTTCGAGCTCCTCGTCTTCCGGAAAGAGGCGCCGAATCTGATCCAGGGCTTTGGGCGGAACGATGAGGTCATTCGAGGTCGCGCCCGCCGTCGCGATCGGAACCTCCATCTTCGCCAACCGGTGGCCATTGGTCGCCACCATCCGCATCAACTCGGCTCGGAGTTCCCAAAGAACGCCATTCAGGATCGGCCGGCTCTCCTCCGTGGAGACAGCAAAGGCCGTGTGATCAATGAGCTTTCGGAGGTCGCCGGCGCGGACGCGCCAGCTGTCCTTGAATTTGATGGCCGGGAAGCTCGGGAACTCGTCCTTGGGGAGGCCGAGGATCTTGAAATGAGCGCGACCGCAGTCGAGCGTCACCCGTTGCTCACCGGCTGACGCGAACTTCACCGGCGAGGGCGGCAGCTCACGGGCAATCTCCGCCAGCTTCTTCGCGGGGATCGTCGTGGCGCCCTGGGCATCGACGTCGGCAGCCACCTCCGTGCTGACCGCGATGTCGAGGTCCGTGCCCGACAGGCGGATCCCCTTGTCCGTCGTCTCGATCAGGATGTTCGCGAGCACAGGAAGCGTGGTCTTTGCCGGCACCGTAGCGGTGACTGCGGCCAGGCCTTCCTGGAGCTTTTCGCGCGAGATCGTGAAGCGCATCAACGAGTGGCGGGGAGTGTTGATAGAGCGGAGAACTGCACTTCTAAAGCCCTGTTAAGGAATTAACCAGTAGCAGTAGTAGCAGACGTCGGTATGTGGACGACCCGCACAACATAATGCGGTGCAACTGGTTCGTCAGTCAAAAACGATGTGTACGGTTTGTGGAAGTCCTCCCGTGTCCACAGGGCACGACCGAACGCCGACACGGCCGAAGCCCGTCGTGTGGAACGATGTGGTCAACGCAGCGCCTCCAGCGCACTTCTCAGCTTGGCAATCCGTTGAGCCGTCGCGGGCTCCTCCGCCATCATCGCGAGCGCGCGCTCGAGACTGTGAATGACGGTGGAGTGGTCGCGACCGCCGAAACCGGCGCCGATTTCGACAAGCTGCATGCCAAGCATCTCGCGCATGAGATACATCGCGATTTGGCGCGGCACTGTCAGGTTCTTCGTACGCGTCTTGGACCGTAAACCTTCGGCGGTTACTCCCCATTCCTTGGCAACCGCGTCCTGGATGGTGTAACCGGTGAGGCCGACGGTGGCGGACGCCGCCAGCGGCCGGAGCTTGTCGCGCAGCGCCTCGCGGGCAAGCTCGATGGAGATCTCCTGGTGCTTGAGCGATGCGTACGCGAGCAGCTTGATGATCGACCCTTCGAGCTCGCGGACGCTCGACCGCACGTTCTCGGCGATGAACCGGATGACGTCCTCGGGGAGCGTCATCTCGAGGTGGTCGAGCGCGGCCTTCTCGCGCAGGATCGCAATGCGGTGCTCGAGGTCCGGGGGCTCGATATCCGCCACCATGCCCCACTGGAAGCGGCTGACCAGGCGGGCTTCGAGGCCAGGGATCTCCGAGGGCGGACGGTCGGACGTGAGGACGATCTGCCGGCCGGCCTCGTACAGCGCGTTGAAGGTGTGGAAGAACTCTTCTTGCGTCGTCTCCTTCCCCTTCAGGAAATGGATGTCGTCGACGAGCAACAGGTCGGTCTCGCGAAAGCGCCGTCGGAACTCGCCGGTGGTCCGGTTCTGGATCGCGGCGATCAGCTCGTTGGTGAACTGCTCAGTGCCGAGATACGTGATGCGGGACGCGGGGACTTCGCGAACGATCTCGTGCGCTATCGCCTGCATGAGATGCGTCTTGCCGAGGCCCGTTTCCCCATAAATGAAGAGAGGGTTGTAGACCTTGCCCGGTGCTTGAGCAACAGCATGCGCCGCCGCCGCTGCCAGCTCGTTGGACTTGCCAATGACGAAGTGATCGAAGATGTACCGATCACTCAATGGTGGCGCTGTGGTGCCCCTATTGTGGCCCAAAATCGGATCGGAACCGACCTTCGGTACGTCAGCAACAAAGAAGTCCATCTGTGGCCGCCGGCGACGCTCCTCCTGCACTTGGAAGACCACGCTCATCGGGTGACCAAGCGCGACCGGGGCCAGCGATTGCAGCAGCTCCGTGTGCTTCGACTCGTTCCACTCGGCGGCGAAGCGATCGGGTGCGCCGAGGATGAGTTTGTCGCCTTCGACTTTCAACGGCTCGAGAGGATCGAGCCATGTCTTGAAGGTTTGCTCCGGCAATTCCTGTCGCGCTCGATCCATCAGGCGCGACCAAGCTTCCTGAGCAGTGAGGGTCACAAACGAATTGCTGTGTGGAAAACCGGAGGGGACGCGAAGCTACCTGTGCTCTCTGCGATGCGCAACGACATGTTGAAACTTGAAGTATCTCTCGGCGCGCGATACGTTTAGCCCGCCGCAAGAGGAGAGAGGAGTTGTGGCGCCCGGCGCCGCGTACTCGTCTCTCCTCTCGCTTCTCTCCTCCTACTCTGGTTGATCGATGGGCAAGCCTAGTTACCGTCCCCGTAACAAGCGCCGGATCCGGACGCACGGGTTTCGCACGCGCATGGAAACGAAATGGGGGCGCGAGGTTCTGAGTCGCCGTCGCAAGAAGGGCCGCAAGCGCCTGACGGTGAAGCTCCCGAGCAAGTACGAAGGCGTCTGAGCCGCCGCTCGGGTTCCCGCGCGATCGACGCATCACGCGCGGTGCCGACATCGAGCGACTCGCGCGCACCGGGCGGCCAATGCGGGGTCAGCGGCTCGACATCCGGCACCTCGCGTCCGACGCCGGCAAGGCGCGGGTAGCAGTGGTGGTTGCGAAGTTCGGACACAGCGCGGTGGCGAGAAACACGCTCAAGCGCCAGCTCCGGGAACTCGCCCGGGCGCGACTGCTTCCCAGAGTCGGAGAGGTCGATGTGCTGCTGCGGGCGAAGCGAGAGGCGTACGGAGCGGAATTCGCGGAGTTGCGCGACGAAGTGGATGCCGCGGCCGCACGGCTCGCGCGATGAAACAGCTCTTGATCCTCGGCGTACGGGCGTACCAGGTCGCTATCGGCCCGTTGCTGCCTGCTTCCTGCCGGTTCTACCCGAGTTGTTCCCACTACATGGTTGAAGCCCTCGAGCGACACGGTGCGGTGCGCGGCGCGTGGATGGGAATCCGCCGCATTTTTCGCTGCCACCCGTTTCACGCCGGCGGCTACGACCCGGTGCCGTAGCGCGACGCCATGGACAGACGAACGCTGCTCGCGCTGGGACTGACAGCGCTGGTGATCATGGTGACGCCGATTCTTTTTCCGGCGCCGCCGCGACCACCCATGCCGGTGGATTCAACGTTGGACACCACCGCGCGCGCGCCCGCAGCCGCGGTCGCCGCACCCTCCGCCACTCCCAGCCCTACGCCGCCGCGCCGCGATACGCCGCGCGCCGCGGCCGTGGCACCGGCGCCTGCGGTGCGCCCCGAGACGACGACGGTGGAAACCGGTCGCGCCATCTTCCAGTTCGTGAGCCCGGGCGCGACCCCCACCGCAGTGGTCCTGCCAGAATACCGATCGCTGCGTCCCGGAGCCGTGCAGGGAGCGCCCGTGTCGCTTGTCGAGCCGGGCGACCGGCTCCTGAGTCTCGCGCTCCAGACGGGCAACCAGGTCGTGAGTCTCGACACCGTGCGGTTCCGCTTCCAGGCGCCGCGTCGCGACGGGGCCACGACCATCCAGTCGCTGACGAGCGTCGGCCTCGCGCGGCCGGTGTCGCTCACATATCGGTTTCTGGCCGACAGCTTCATCGTGACGGTCGACGGCACGGTACCGGGCGGCGCGGGCAGCCGGCTTTTCGTCTCCCTGCCCGCCCGCATTCACAGCGACGAGGCCAATCTCGCCGAGGACGCGAGCCTCCTGGCCATTGCGTGGCGCAACGGGACGAACGATGCCGAGAGCGTGCGATTCGGCGACCTCGACACGATCCCGCAGGCCGACAGCGGGTCGATTCGCTGGATCGCTGAGCGGAACAAGTACTTCGTCGTCGCGGCGTTTCCGTCGGGCCCGGACACGGCATTCACGATGTTCGTCATGCGCACGGATTCCGTGCGCAAGGTGAACACCATCGGGCAGGCGACCGCGATGCTGCCATTGACCAGCGACCGCTTTTCGCTCCGCGTCTACGCCGGCCCGCAATCGTGGAAGCACCTGCTCGCGACGGCGGGAGGCTTCGAAAACGTGAACCCGTACGGCGGCTGGCTCCACGGCGTCGTCCAGCCATTTGCGACGATCGTCATGCGCCTGATTCTCTGGACGCGCGACACCCTGAACATCGGCTACGGCATGGTGCTGGTCGTCTTCGGCGTTGCGGTACGCCTGCTGATGTGGCCGTTGAACCAGAACGCCATGCGCTCGAGCCTCCAGCTGCAGCGCATCCAGCCACAGATGCAGGAGATCCAAACCAGGTACCGGTCGGATCCGGAAAAGCTGCGGGCGGAGATGATGAAGCTGTACCAGGAGCACGGGATGAACCCGTTCGCGCCGATCCTTGGCTGCCTCCCGATGCTGCTGCCGATGCCGATCCTGTTCGCGCTGTATTTCGTCTTCCAGAACACGATCGAATTGCGGGGCGTTTCGTTCCTGTGGCTTCCGGATCTCTCGCTCAAGGATCCGCTCTACGTCACGCCGCTCTTCATGGGCATCTCGATGTACGTGCTGTCGTGGATCGGCATGCGCGGATTGCCGCCGAATCCGCAGAGCAAGATGATGCTCTACGTGATGCCGGTGATGTTCACGGTGCTGTTCTGGAACTTCGCCAGCGGCCTCAACCTCTACTACGCGGTGCAGAACGTGGCCGCGCTGCCGCAGCAATGGCTGCTGGCCCACGAGCGCGTGAAGCAGGGGGGCGGCGCCGTCAAGAAACCGGGCGGCAAGGGCGGTGGATAGGCATTCCGACACGATCGTCGCGATCGCGACGGCCCCGGGCCGCGCGGCGCTGGCAATCGTTCGGATGTCGGGCCCGCGGGCGCACGAGATCGCCCGTTCGAGGATGCGCCCGTGGCCTGAGACCGCTCGAGCGTCGCGCCTGGCGCGCGTCACCGACGAGTCCGGCGCCCCAGTCGACGAAGGCCTGGCGACCTGGTTCGAGGCGCCGGCCTCGTTCACCGGCGAGGACATGGTGGAGTTCACGTGCCACGGCGGCCCCATCGCCCCTGCCATGATCGCCGCGGCCTTCGCCGGCGCCGGTGCGCGGCCGGCCGAACCGGGCGAGTTCACGCGGCGCGCGGTCCTGAACGGGAAACTCGACCTGCTTCAGGCCGAGGCGGTCGGCGACCTTGCCGACGCGGCGACACGGCCGGCGCTCAAGGTCGCGCTGGCGCAGCTCGACGGAGGGCTGTCGCGCCGGGTCGCCGCGCTGCGCGAGCGCGTGATCGAGGTTGAGGCGCTCGCCGCCTACGACATCGACTTCCCGGAGGAGGACGACGGCCCGATCGCGCCGGAGCGGATCGTCTCTGCGGCGCGTGCTGTCATGGCTCAGCTCGACGCGCTGCAGGCCACCGCGCCGGTTGGCGAACTGGTTCGGGAGGGCGCGAGCGTCGTAATCGCCGGCGCGCCGAACGTCGGGAAGTCGTCGCTGTTCAACGCGTTGCTTGGCCGGCGCCGCGCGATCGTGACCGACATCCCGGGAACGACGCGCGACGCGCTGGAGGCCGTGACCGAGGCTGACGGTTGGCCGGTGCGGCTGGTGGATACGGCGGGCCTGCGCGACACCACCGACACGGTCGAGCGGCTGGGAATCGAGGTCAGCCGCGAATACCTGGAGCGCGCCGACGCCGTGCTTGCCTGTGGCGACAGCGACGAGTCGCTGCGCCTGGTGTCCGACGCCATCGCCAGGCTATCCGAGGCGCCCGTAATCCGCGTCCGTACGAAGTCGGACCTTCCGGGCCGGACGCCTTTGAACGACGGGGCTGTTCCGGTGAGCGCCGAGACCGGCGAAGGCCTCAGGGCACTGTCCGTGGCGATCGCGAAAGCGCTCGAGTCGTCACGCGGCCAACTCCAACTCGACGCGCCGCTGATCACACGCGAACGGCATCGCTCGGCGCTCACCGCGGCCCGATCAGAGCTGGCCGGGTTCGTCGACGCGTGGACCACAGCGAAGGTGCCGCCGGTTGTCGCCGCGGTCCATTTGCGCGAGGCGACCCGGATCCTGGAGGAGCTGATCGGGTCCGTGGACGTGGAAGACGTGCTTGACCGCGTGTTCAGTTCGTTCTGCGTCGGCAAGTGACCACCGGAGGGTCACCTGCCGGCACCGACGGAGCGCGCTATGCCGAGACGGCCGCGGCTGAGGCGGCCTGCGACAACTCGGCGGCGCTGGCGCGGATTGCCCAAGGCAACCCCTTCGCGATGATCGCCGGCTCCACCAACCTGGCCCCCAGATAGTAGCCCGCGCGTTCAGGGAGGATGTACCGGTCGACAGTGCGGGCTTCCTCGCTCATGCCACCGGACAGGTAGCGCAGTCGCAGCCCGAGCCCCGCGCGCGACAAATCGGGCTCCACCAGGCGTCGCATCGTCGATTCCAGCTCGCGCACGCGCGTGAACTGCTTGCGACCGTAGCCAAAGTACTCCCACGCGGCGTGTCCGGGGCTCAGTTGCTGCGACACGTGCACCGCGAGCCCTTCGTTCATCAGCAGCTCGCGCAGCGTCGCCAGCCGGCCTGTGTCCCAGTACGAGTAGTCCCCGCCCGCTTCGGACACGAGTGTCCGCATCTCGCTACGGCTGTCCGGCGCGGTGTAGCGCACAATGTGCGCCAACTCGTGCGCCAGCCACATGGGGATCAGTTCGGGATCGAGGCCGAGGCCCTGGGTGTCCGGGTTCGTGACGCCCGTGAAGTGCTCGAGGCAGACGAATGCCACGCCGCGGGATCCGACGACGAGTTCGCCCGCGTTCGCGGCGCCGACACCCACCATGACGACGACGTCGTAGTCGGCATCAACCTGGAGCAGCTCGCGACAGCGGGCTTCGGTGTCCCGCATGAGGGACACGACGTCGGTGCGCTCGAGCATCGCCCGCAGGTCGTTGCGGTCCGCCATCACGGTCGACCGCACGACGTCCGTGAAATGCGGACTCTCCGGGTCGATCACGTAGTTCTGCCAGTACGCCTGGAGCAAGCGGCGGTGGCTGTCGTAGAACCTGCGGTAGGCGGCGATGCGATCCGTGCTGTCGAGTACGGCGAAGAAATCCGGCAGCAGGTTGATCAACATTCGATTCGGCCGATCTCCAGGCGCAGTGTCCGGGCCGGTGCAGTGCGCAGCGCGACGCGCGAAGCGCGCGAATGATAGCGGCGACGATGCGAGGGCGACAAGACCTTTTTCGCTTGCTGCGCCTATCAACCGCGTCGATCGCGCGCTGGCGCACTCGCCGCGGCGCGATCGAGCTCGTGCGAGGCGCGCGCGGCGCGCGCGGCGCGATCAGCGGGTGCCGAACAAACGGTCGCCCGCATCGCCCAAACCGGGCAGTATGTAGCCCTGCGCGTTCAATTCCCGGTCGAGCGCGGCACAAAACACGGTCACATCGGGGTGCGCCGACGCGAGTTTTCGCACTCCCTCGGGCGCCGCGACGAGACAAAGGAAGCGAATTCGCGTCGCGCCGGCGCGCTTCAGTGAAGTAACCGCCGAGACGGCGCTGCCGCCGGTAGCGAGCATCGGGTCGAGCACGAAAAAGTCGCGACCGGCCGCATCTCCCGGGACCTTGAAGTAGTAGTCGACGGGTTGGAGCGTGTCGTGATTGCGGTAAAGGCCGATGTGACCGATGCGGGCGTTGGGGACCAGCCGGTAAATACCGTCGACCATGCCGAGTCCGGCGCGGAGAATTGGCACCAACGTGAGCTTCTTGCCGCTCAATTGACGGCCAATTGTCGATTCGAGGGGCGTTTCGACGCGGGTTTCGTCGAGTTGCATGTCGACCGTGGCCTCGTAGGCCATCAGCAGCGCGATCTCCTCGACCAGTTCCTTGAAGATCTTGGTGGGCGTCGCGCGGTCACGAAGGATCGTGAGCTTGTGCTGCACCAGCGGGTGGGTCACGACGCGAAGCGTCGGGTATTCTTTTCGGGTATCCATACTGCGGGGAAAAGGGAAAGGGGAAGAGGGAAAAGGGCAACTGCAACTGCGACCGTGGGACTGGGACGCGGTGGGAACACGACCCTGCATTCCCCCTTGCCTTTCCCAATCCGCACCCCGCAGTTGTTGCTTGCCGTTTCCCCCAACCATTGCCCTCTTCTGCGCAGTGAAGGTCACGTTCTCCGGCGCCGCACGCGAAGTCACGGGTTCATGCCACCTCCTGGCGGTCAACGGGCACGTCATCCTGCTGGACTGCGGGTTGTTCCAGGGGAAACGGGCTGAATCGCGGGAGAAGAACGGGCGGCTGCCGTATCCGCCGGACGAACTGAGCGCGGTCGTACTGTCGCACGCGCACATCGACCATGCGGGCCGCCTGCCGTTTCTCGCGCGGAACGGCTACTCCGGTCCGATCTGGTGCACGCCGGCGACGCGCGACCTGTGCGCGATCATGCTCGCCGACTCGGCCCACATCCAGCAAAAGGACGCCGAGTACCTCGGGCGCCATGGCGGGGTGGCGGTGGAGCCGCTGTACCTGCCCGAGGACATCGCGCCCTGCATGCGGCAGTTCCGGACCGAGCACTACAACCGGCCGTTCGACGTCGTGCCCGGCGTGCGCGCAACGTACGTGGACGCGGGGCACATCCTGGGGTCGGCGTCGGTGATCCTCGAGTGCACGGAGAACGGCAACTCGCGCCGGCTGGTGTTCTCGGGTGACATCGGTCGCTGGGGGCAGCCGATCATCCGCGATCCGCAGACTCCGGGCGGCGCCGACGCCGTGATCATGGAATCGACGTACGGCGACCGCGACCATCCCGGCCTCGAGGACATGCGCGAGCGGCTGGCGTCGATCGTGACGGACACGGCGGCGCGCGGCGGCCGGGTCATCATCCCGGCGTTCGCCGTGGGCCGGACGCAGGAGATGGTCTACGACCTGCATGCGCTGTCGCGCGCCGGCCGGATTCCAGCGATTCCCATCTACATCGACAGCCCGCTCGCGTCTGAGGCGACGAGGGTCTTCGACGGGCATCCGGAGGTGTTCGACACCGGCGAACACATGGTTCGTACCGTGCGCGACCTGTTCCAATTCGAGCGCTTGCACTACACCACGGACGTCGCGGAATCGAAGGCGCTCAACACCCAGCGCGGGCCGATGGTGATCATCTCGCCCTCGGGAATGGCGGAAGTCGGCCGCATCCAGCACCACATCAAGTACGGCGCGCCTGACGCGCGCAACACGATACTCATCGTCGGGTTTCAGGCCGAACACACGCTGGGACGCCGCATCGTGGAGCGTCGCGAAACGCTCAGAGTGCTCGGCGACGAGGTGCCACTGCGTGCGCGGGTCGAGGTGCTCAACGGCTACAGCGCCCATGGCGACCGCTCGGAATTGGGTCGCTGGCTGGCGAGAGTTCGCGAGGCGAGCCCGAAGCCGCCGCCGGTGTGGCTGGTGCACGGGGAGCCGCCGGGCCAGGAAGCGCTGGCGGCGCGCTTCCGCGCGCAGGGGCACAAGGTCCACATCCCCGGCCCCGGGGAGGTCGCGACACTATGAGCGCCGCGCCGGCCCGGGCACGCGCTTCAGCGCGGACGCGGATCCTGCACGCGGCGCGGCGCATCGTGCGGCGTGGCGGCGCCGGCGCGCTGAGCATCGGCGATGCGGCGACCGAGGCCAACGTAAGCAAGGCGCTCGTCCTGTATCACTTCCGGGACAAGGACTCATTGCTCACGGCGCTGGTCGATGATATCGGCGCGGACGTCCTGCGGCGGGCGGGCGCTCCGCTCGACGCGAGCGCGCGGGCCCCGCTCGACGCGCTGTGGGCGTGGACCGAGTTCGAGCTTCGTGCCGGTGACATCCAGGCGCTGGCGTCGCTGGCCGCCTGCGAATCGGAACCCGCGCGCGCGGCGTCGCGACGCCTGGCTCTTGCGCGACGCGACGCAATGGCCGCGCAGGTCGGCGTCGTTTTCGGGCGGCTCGGCCTGTCCCCACGAATGCCGGAAGCACTCGTCGCCGAGAGCCTCCTGGCTTTCGTCGACGGCCTGGCATCGCGCGTCGCGCTGGACGCCGTCCCGGATCCCCGGGCGGCGTACGACGTGCTCTGGCTCGCGCTGCTGACGCTGGTGGAATGAGGCGCCCGTCGACGTCCGTGGGATGGCGGGTGGCGAAGCGGGGCCTCGCGACGCTGGCGGGTCTCTGGTTCCTGTCGCTGGTGCTGGTGCTTCTCTGGCAGGGACGCGACACACGCGCACACGTGAGCGCGATCGTGGTGCTTGGCGCGGCGCAGTACGACGGCCGGCCGTCGCCGGTGCTCAAGTCGCGCGTCGACCACGCCATCGGACTCTGGCAGCGCGGCTTCGCGCCGGTGCTGGTGTTCACCGGCGGCAGGGCGCCCGGCGACACGACGAGTGAAGCAGCGGTGGCGCGCCGCTATGCGATGTCGAACGGGGTTCCGGACTCGATCATCGTGGTGGAGGGCGCCAGCCGGTCAACGAGCGAAGCCCTGCGGCGGGTGGCCGGGTTTCTCGGCGACGGGAGGCGCGACGTCATCCTCGTGAGCGACCCATTTCACATGCTGCGGCTCGCGATCCAGGCTCGCCGCCATGGGCTGCGGCCGCGCACGTCACCCACGAACACGAGTCCCATCTCCGCGAACCGCGTCGAGTTCTGGCGCTATGCGTTCCGCGAGTCATGGAAGGCGCCCGCCGCGTTGCTGTTCGAGTTTCCGGACCGGCGCTGAGGCACCGGCGACCGCACTGGCGAGCCACCGCCAGTAGTCCTCGCCGCCGACTTCGGGCACGTCGTTGTGGCCGGCGCCCGACACCAGCAGCAGCTCGCCGCGATTGCGCGCCGCCTCGTGCACTTCCCGTCCCATGCGCGCAGGAATCGTGATGTCGATCCGGCCGTGCGCGACGGCAACGGGCACATCGAGCTGCGCCACGCGCTCGCGCGTGTCGTAGTGCACGCGCGAAATGCTCGTCCATACGATGCGCACGGCCGGCACCAGCATCCGCGCGGCCATGTCCCGCGCCGACGTGAACGGCGACTGCAGGGCCAGGGCGTCGGGCCGCGGCGCGGCGGTTGACGCAAGTTCGACCGCGATCGCGGTGCCGAGGGAGTGGCCGAACAGGACGACACGCTTCGGCTTGAGGGAGCGAACGTAGTCCATGGCGCCGCGCGCGTCGGCCGCAACGCCGTCGTAGGTCGGCCGCCCGGCGACGCCGCCGTAGCCGCGGTATTCGGGGACGACGACCGTGGCGCCCGACCGGCGAGCCAGCTCGCGTGCCCACGGGATCAGCCAGACCGCAAGGTCCGCGTTGCCGTGAAACGCCAGCACGACCGTGCCGCCGGCGCCGGAAGCCGGCTCGACGACGAACGCGTAGGTGGGCTTGCCATCGCTCGCCTTGAAATCGACCCGCCGGGCGGCGTCGGAGTCGATGGCGATTCCCTCGGGCGGCTGAAAGACCACCCGCTCCTGGTTGCGCCACATCCAGAGCGTGGAGATCACGAGCCAGACCAGCACGGCAATTGCCGCGTAACCAACAACTTGCAACACTTGGCGCGTCCTCATGCGTGCGTTGGCCAACCTCGGGGCAGGCGTTCAATTTAGGCGCAATGCAAATACCGATTGACCGCGTCGCGCTGGCCAACGGCCTGCAGGTCGTACTGTCCGCGGATCACACGGCGCCGATTGTGGCGGTCAACCTCTGGTACCACGTCGGCTCGGCCAACGAGCGGGAGGGCCGCACCGGGTTCGCGCACCTGTTCGAGCACATGCTGTTCCAGGGCAGCGCCGACGTCGGGTCCAACGAACACTTCGAGCTGGTGCAACGCGCCGGCGGAACGCTCAACGGTTCCACGTGGCTCGACCGCACCAACTATTTCGAAACCGTGCCATCCAACCAGCTCGAGGTGATCCTGTGGCTGGAAGCGAATCGCATGGGCTACCTGTTGCCGGCGATGACGCAACAGAAGCTCGACACGCAGCGCGACGTGGTGAAGAACGAACGCAGCTGGTCGCTGGACAACCAGCCGTATGGCTCCTGGTGGGAGAGACTTCCGGCGCTGGTGTTTCCGCCGGAGCACCCGTTCCACCACTCGCTCATCGGCTCGACCGCCGACCTCGACGCGGCGAGCCTCGACGACATCTCGCAGTTTTTCGCGACGTACTACACGCCGGACAACGCCGTGCTGACGGTCGCGGGAGATTTCGATCCGGCTGAGGCGCGCGCGATGGTCGAACGGCACTTCGGTCCCATTCCGCGGGGCGGGGGCCGGCCTGCGACCGCCAGCTTTGCGATGCCGCGCACGCTGGGTGCCCCGCGGCGCGAAGTCGTCGCCGATCACGTGTCGTCGCCTCGGGTCTTCATTGCGCTCCTGTCACCCGTGTTTGGCGGCGACGACTACTACGCGGCGAGCGTTTGCGCGGCGGTGCTCGGCCTGAAGAAGGGCAGCCGCCTGTACCGCTCGCTGGTCCGCGACCAGCGCCTCGCTGCCGACGCCAAAGCGTTCACGTACGACTTGACCAAGGGCACCGACCTGCTGGTGCTCGATGTCACCGCGCACCCCGGCGTGACGACCGCGAGGCTGGAAGAGGCGGTCGAGGCCGAACTCGACAACATGGCGCGCCGTCCGGTGACCGCCGACGAGGTCGCCCGCGCCGTGAACCTGATCGCGGCCGACTACGTGACGACGCTGCAATCCGCCGGCGATCGCGCGGATCGCCTGTCGATGTTCGCGACGTACTTCGGCGACCCGGAGCTCATCAACGCGCAGGTGGACCGCTACGGCGCCGTCTCGGCGGACGCCGTGAACCGCTTTGTCCGTGAGCGGCTGGGGCGCGACAATCGCGCCAGCCTCGTGTACGTGCCGAAGGATTCCGCGGAGAAGGCCGCGTGAAGGCGGCGGCCGCGCCGCGCCCGAGTGGCAGGCCGACCCGGCCGTACCGGTTTCCGGCATTCACGCGACGGCGGCTCGACAACGGCGTGCAGCTCATCGTCGCGCCGGTCCACAAGCTGCCCGTCGCGACCCTGAGCGTCGTCATCGACGCCGGGGCGACCGCGGACCCGCCCGGGCTCGAGGGCATCGCGCAACTGACGGCCGACCTGCTGCTGGAAGGCACCGCCGCGGAGTCCGGAGCGCAGCTGGCCGAACGGTTCGAGCGACTCGGCGCGGCCATCGAAACGGTTGCCGACTGGGATGCCACCATCGTGAGCCTGACCGCGCTCAAGGACCAGTTCGTCGCCGCGGCGCGGTTGCTCGGCGACGTGCTGCGCGCGCCCGCGTTCCCGCAGGCGGAGGTCGACCGCCTCAAGACGGAGCGACGCACGGAGCTCGTGACGCTGAGAACCGAGCCGCGGGGCCTGGCCGACGAGATGTTCGTGCGGGTCCTGTACTCGAAGGATTCGCGCTACGGGTGCACCATCGTCGGCACCGAGCGCTCGGTCGACGCGATCTCGCGCAACGACATCCGGCAGTTTCACGAGGCACGCTATCGCGCCGGCGGCGTGACCGTGATCGTCGTCGGTGACGTCACCGCCGAGGATGCCGAAACACTCGTGGCGCAGATGTTCGCCGACTGGGCCGGCGGGAAGGCCACGGCGTCCGTCGCCAAGGATGCCGTCGCCGCGTCATCGCGGCGCGTCCACGTCGTGGCCATGCCCGATGCGCAACAAGTCGAGCTGCGGATCGGTCACGTGGGAATCCCGCGCGGCCACGCCGACTACTTCCCCGTGGTCATCCTCAACGCGGTGCTGGGCGGGCTGTTCTCATCGCGCATCAACCTCAACCTGCGCGAGAAGCACGGCTACACGTACGGCGCGTCGTCCCGTTTTGACTGGCGACGGCAGTCGGGACCGTTCGTCGTGGCGACCGCCGTTGCCACCGACGTCACGGCCGAGGCGGCGAAGGAAGCGCTTCTCGAGATAGAGCGGATCGTGACGAGCGAAATCGAACCGGACGAGCTGTCACTGGCGACGAGCTACCTGGACGGCGTGTTCCCGATCCGGTTCGAGACGACCGCGTCGATCGCAGCCGCGCTCGTGGCGCTCACGACCTTCGGCCTGCCGGACGACTATCACGATCGCTACCGCGACCGGATTCGGGCCGTGTCGACCGCGGACGTGCTCCGGGTCGCTCAAGCGCACCTCAAGCCTGCATCGTTGCAGCTGCTCGCCGCGGGTGACGCCGACAGAATTCGCGAACCGCTGGCCGCCCTCGACTTCGGCCCGCTTTCATCGTACCAGCCGTCCGACCTGCCCTGAACATGTCGAGCGAACGGAAAGCTCACGTCGAGGCGAGTCGACGCGCCTACTCAGGCCGCATCGTGAAGGTCGACGTGGACACGGTCCGGCTGCCGAACGGACAGGTCGCCGAGCTCGAGATGATTCGCCATCCGGGCGCCAGCGCCATCGTTCCATTCGCGTCAGACCCGTCGGGTGACGACCCGCAGATCCTGCTCATCAAGCAGTACCGCTATGCGGCTGACGCATTCATCTACGAGATCCCGGCCGGCAAGCTGGACGGCGGCGAAGCGCCTGAGGCCTGCGCGCGCCGCGAACTCGAGGAGGAGACGGGGTGCACCGCCGAGCGCTTCGAACACCTGTGCACGTTCTACACGACGCCGGGCTTCACCGACGAAAAGATCCACGCGTTCATGGCGACAGGACTGACGCGCGGAGAAACGCGACACCAGCGTGACGAGGTCATGACGCTGGAAACGGTGACCCTGTCCCGTGCCCTCGAGTTGATCCGGACGGGCGAGTTGAACGACGCCAAGTCTGCGCTGACGCTCCTCTACGTGGCCGGATTCACGCTCTCGCGTTGAGCGCGGTCCGGGGCCCGGTAAACGGCCCCGACTGCCAGCGTGTCTCAATCGGTAGGTCCAACGCGTCTCATATAGTAGACAGGACGACGCGGTTGACAGCGGTCACAAACAGGCATAACCCGTTGCCCATCAGGCACTTAGCCGTGCGGCTGCGACTTCGCGATAGCGGCACGGGAAGTGCCGGTAAAAAGGGTGGAGGGCGGACCATCGGGTAGAAGCAGCCCGTTGGACAAAACGCCTCGATGAAGAGGAGGTGGCGCATGCCAAAACTTGCCACGAAGCGTCCCGTGCAGGTCGCGGTGGAGCAGGCTCACAGCGTCCGCGAACAACTGCGCGCGGCGGATGATGCCGGTGTGGTCGCCTCATTCCTGGCCGGCGAGCAACGCGCGTTCGAGGAGCTGGTGGAGCGGTACCAGACGCGGCTGCTGAACTTCGTCTATCGCACGATCGGCGACCGGGACCGTGCCGAGGACCTGGTGCAGGAGGTGTTCATCCGGGTGAACCGGCACCTGCACCGGTTCGACCGGAGCAAGAAGTTCTCGACTTGGATCTACACGATCGCGTCGAACCTTGCGAAGAACGAGCTGCGCAACCGGTCGCGCAACCCGCTGGTGTTCTTCCAGGCGATGCGCTCGGAGCAGGACGAGGAGGAGCGTCCGCTCCAGTTCGAGGACGCGACCTCGCGGCCGGACGACATGTATCGCAAGCGCCACCTCAGGCAACTGGTCGAAGAGACGGTGGCCGCGTTGCCGGTGCATCACCGGCAGGTGTTCGTGCTGCGTGAGCTGGAAGGCAAGTCGTACGAGGAGATCGCCGATATCACGGATTGCAACCTGGGCACGGTGAAGTCGCGACTGAACCGTGCTCGCAGCGCCTTCGCGGAGATCATCGAGCCGTTCGTGGACTGAGCCGGTGGCGAGGGAGCGGCGATCGGAAGCCCCCGGGGACTTGTCCCGGGGGCTTTTTGCCGCCATAACTGCCCGTCCGGAACCCGCCTCTCGGGGTGGTGTACCGGTTCTCGCATCGCACGGACGGTTCATGGACTGCAGGAAGTTCCGGGACAGGCACGCACTGTTCCTCGACAACCAGGTTTCTGCGCTCGAAGAGTTCGAGCTGCGCAGCCACATGCGATACTGCGCCGCCTGTGCGCGACTGGACGCAGTGCTGCGCCGCGGACGACTCCTGGTCCGAAACCTCCCTGAAATCGAGCCCTCCGCCGGCTTTCGCGCCCGGCTCGACGCGCGACTGCGTGCGGACCAAGTCGCGGACCGATTCACGGACCGGTTTGCGGCAACGCCGGCCGGCGCCGGTGCGCGCGTGGCACGGTACGCTGCCGCGGCCGCCCTCCTTGTCGCCGTGACGCTGGTGACGGGCCGGGCCGTTCAGCGGGCCACGTCGCCGGAGTTGCGGTTGCCGCCGGTGGTTGCGTCGGTGCCCGCCCACGAGCCGTCGCCGTTCGGGAACACCGGTCTCGTCGCCACCGTGGCGACCGGCATGTCGATTTGGCCCGCGGTGATGATGGCGAGTCAGGCGCCGGTGCATCTGGTAGCCGCGGAGAGTGCCGCCGAGCGATAGATTGGCGTCATCATGAAGGCGCTTCGCGAGGCCATTCAAGGCAAGACGTTCGCGCCCGCCTACTACTTCTTCGGCGAAGACGATTACCTGAAGGACGAGGGGTTGCGCCGACTCGCCGCCGTTGCCGTCGACAGCGCGACGCGCGATTTCAACTACGATGTGCGCAAGGGCGCCGATCTCGATGCCGGCACGCTGTCCTCGCTGCTCGGCGTGCCCCCGATGATGGCGGAGCGGCGCATGGTGGTGATCAAGGACGTGGACGGCATGAAGAAGGACGCGCGCCGCGCGCTCGACGCCTACCTGAAGAACCCGGCGGGCGACACGCTCCTCGTGATGACGTCGGGCGCCGAGGCCAAGGCGGACAAGGGGCTGTCCGCCTCCACCGAAGCCATCGAGTTCGACGGGCTGAGCGGCGCGCAAGTGCCCAAGTGGATCGTGCAGCGCGCCAACGAGCTCGGCGCCACGATTGCTCCGGCGGCGTCCGAGCTGCTGCAGGACGCGGTCGGCAATGACCTGTCGATGCTGGCCACCGAGGTCGCCAAGCTGGTGGCCTACAGCAGCGGCCGCGAAATCGACGAGGCCGCGGTCTCGGCGGTCGTCGGCATCCGGCGCGACGAAACGATGGGGACGCTGCTGGACGCCGTGCTCGAGAAGGACGCGGCCCGCGCGGCGGCGCTCGTCACGCCGGTGCTCCAGCAACCGAAGAGCAGCGGCGTCCAGATCCTGATGGCGCTCACGACGCAGACGCTGGCCATGGCGATCATCGCCGCGCGAGGCGTCCCGATGCCGCGTCGCGCCAACGAGTTCTTCACCCTCCTCAAGAGCGGGGGGTCGAACTACACGGGTCGCGCGTGGGGTGAGGCCGTTTCCGCGTGGACCAAGGCGTCGCCCCGGTGGTCGGTCGACGAGTTGCGGCACGCGCTCGATGTGCTGCTTCAGGCGGACGCAGCCATCAAGCAGAGCCGCGTCTCGTCGGAGGAACAGGTTCTCGCGACCGCGATTCTTTCCATGTGCGGCGGTGTACCGAATCGCCATGCGGCGTAGCGCCACGCTTCTGCTCCTCGCGATCTCGAGCGCCCTGCACGCACAGGGCAGCGACAGCGCGCGGACATCGCGGGACAGCGCGCTCATGCGCGCGCGGCAGCTGGTGCAGACGGGCAAGGAGGGAGACGGACGCAAGGTGCTCGACTCGCTGTTGGCGGTTTCGTCGCCCGACTCGGCGGATTTCCCCGAGATCCTGTACTGGCGGGCCATGTCCGCGCCGACCGCTGCCGCGGCAGAATACGACTACCGGCGGATGCTGATCGAGGTGCCGCTGGCCGCGCGCTCGGAGGATGCGCTGCTGCAACTGGCACAACTTGAGGTGGCGCGTGGCGATCGCCGCGGCGCCAGTGACCACCTGCAGCGCTACCTGTTGTCGTATCCGAACAGCGCAGCGCGCCCGCGCGTTTCGGTGCAACTCGTGCGGCTGCTGTTCGATCTCGGCCCACAGCAGCTGGCGAGGGCCTGCGACGCGTTGCGGACGGCGCGAGCCGAAGTGCCGGCGTCGTCGATCGAGCTGCGCAACCAGCTGGAGTCGAACGCGCCGCGGTGCGCCTACGTCGAGGCGCAGGCGCCGATGCCGGTGGCGGATTCGTCAGCGGCGGTGCCGGTGGTGGACACCGCCAGGGCGCGAGCGGATTCGGCCAGGCCGCAGCCAGCTCCCGCACCGACCGGCGCCGTTTCCGGGTCTGCGGCTGCGCCACCGGTCGCACAGCCGCCCGCGGTAGCGCCGACGGCGTCACCGGTTCCCGCTGCACCAACGGTCCCGGCCGCGAAACCGGACCCGAACGCTCCCGCGTTCTACAGCGTGCAAGTGGCCGCGTACGACTCGCAGGAGTCCGCTGAGCGGATGACGCAGCAGTTGCAGTCGCGCGGCATCGACGCCCGCGTTGACGGCACGGCCGCGCCGTACCGCGTTCGCGTCGGCAAGTACGCGACGCGCGCTGATGCCGTGAAGGCTCAGGCCGAACTCAAAGCCAAGGGGCACAGCGGCTTCATTACGCTGGTCGGGCCGAAATGAAGGAGTGACAGTGACCAGTGACTAGTGACTAGTGACTAGTGGCTAGTCAGCGTTATTTCGCTATTGGCCGCTCACTGCCACGAGTCACCAGTCACTAGTCACTAGTCACAAGTCACTTGTCCACCACCCCCCTCATGCAGCAGTACCGCGACATCAAGTCGCGGCACCAGGACGCGATCCTGTTCTTCAGGATGGGGGAGTTCTACGAGATGTTCTACGACGACGCCGAAAAGGCGTCGCGCCTGCTCGGCCTGACGCTGACTGCGCGCAACAACGGTGCGGCGGCTGAAGTGCCGTTGGCCGGCATCCCCGTGAAGGCCGCGCCGGAGTACGTGCGTCGACTGGTGCAGCACGGCTTGCGAGTGGCGATCTGCGAGCAGGTGGAGGATCCGCGCGCCGCCAAGGGCATCGTCCGCCGGGAGGTGACCGAGACGATCACGCCCGGTGCCACGATCGCAGACGACCTGCTGGACGGGTCGCGGGCCAACTACATCTGCGCGCTGGTGGCGGTTGGCGAGGAGCGGCGTGCGGACGGCGCTGGGATGACCAGGATCGGCGTCGCCGCCGCTGACATTTCGACAGGCGAGTTTCGGCTTGCCGTGGTCGGCGCCGACTCGGTCGAGCCGCTGCTGCATCGCCTGTCTCCTCGCGAACTCGTTGTTCCGTCGTCCGCCAAGCGGCATCAGATGCCTGAAGGATCGCGCACGGCGCTCGTGACGGAACGGGAGGCCTGGGAGTTCGACGCCGCAGCCGCGCGGGACGACCTCGCGCGTCATTTCGGCGTTCACGGGCTCGACGGGCTGGGCATCGGCGCGGACGATGCGCCGGCGGTCGGCGCAGCGGGCGCGCTGCTGCGTTACCTCAAGGAATTGCAGCCGTCCGGCGTATCGCTGTCGCGGCCCATCGTCGAGCGCGCCGGCGGCGTGCTGCCGATCGACGAGATGACGCGCCGCAATCTCGAGCTCGTGGAGTCGTTGCGCGGCGGGTCGGACGGCGCCGCCGGCACGCTGATCGACGTGCTCGACCGGACCGCGACGCCGATGGGTGCGCGCCTGTTGCGCCAATGGGTGCTCGCGCCGCTCGCGGACCGCCGCGCCATCGACGCGCGGCTCGACGCCGTGGAGCGCTTCTACAGGACGCCGCTGGCGCGCGCCGCGCTGCGCGCCGCGCTGGATGGTGTGCGCGACCTCGAGCGCCTCGCCACCAAGGCCGCGCTCGGCCGAAGCACGCCGCGCGAACTCCGCGCGCTGGGTGCGTCGCTTGCGCGGCTGCCTTCGGTGCGCGACGCACTCAAGGACGCGGCCGGCGCGTCGTCTGCCTCTGTGCTGGACGACCTGCTGCGGGACTGGGACGACTGCGCCGAGATCGCCGCCGAGATCGAGCGAACCGTCGTCGCGGAGGCGCCCATCGCGCTCGGCGAAGAGCCGACCATTGCGGCCGGCGTCGACGCCGAACTGGACGACCTGCGCGCACTGCGCGACGGCGGCCGCGACTCCATCGCCAGGATCCAGGCGGACGAGCGCCAGCGCACCGGCATCCAGTCGCTCAAGGTCGGGTTCAACCGGGTGTTCGGCTACTACATAGAAGTCACCAAGTCGAACCTGCACCTCGTGCCGCCGGATTATCAGCGGCGCCAGACCATCACGAACGGCGAGCGATTCGTGACGCCGGCGCTCAAGGCGCACGAGGAGCGCGTTCTCACGGCCAGCGAGCGCATCGAGCAGCGCGAACGCGAGATCTTCGACGCGCTGCGCGGCCGCGTCGGCAAGGATGTGGCACGGCTGCATGCCATGGCGCGAGCGGCCGCCACCGCCGACACGCTGTCGGCCCTGGCCGAGGTCGCGGCACGGGAAGGGTATGTCCGGCCGACGCTGACGGACGGGTTCACGCTGCGCATCAATGCCGGCCGGCACCCGGTTGTCGAGCGCATGATGCCGCGCGACAAGTTCGTGCCGAACGACGTGGTGCTGGAGGCAGACGCGCGCGTCGTCATCCTCACGGGGCCGAACATGGCCGGCAAGTCCACGATCCTGCGCCAGGTGGGGCTCATCGTGCTCATGGCCCACGTCGGCAGCTTTGTACCGGCGTCAGCGGCCGAGGTGGGGGTGGTCGACCGCATCTTCACCCGCGTTGGTGCCAGCGACAACCTGGCGCGCGGGCAATCGACGTTCATGGTGGAAATGGCCGAGACGAGCGCCATCCTGCACACCGCCACAGCTCGCAGCCTCGTGCTGCTCGACGAAATCGGGCGCGGCACGTCAACGTACGACGGCGTTTCGATTGCGTGGGCGGTCACCGAGCATCTGCACAACGCGACGCGCTGCAAGACCATCTTCGCGACGCACTACCACGAACTGACGCAGCTCGCCAACGACCTTGCGGCGCTGCGCAACTTCAACGTGGCGGTGCGCGAGGTGGATAATCGCATCCTGTTCGTGCACAGGCTCGAGCCCGGCGGCGCCGACCGGTCCTATGGCATCGAGGTGGGGCGGCTGGCCGGACTGCCACCGGCGGTGCTGGAACGCGCCAAGCGGGTGCTGCACCTGCTCGAAAGCGAACAACTGTCCGGCGCGCGCCAGGCGACGCCGGCTCCTGCCGACCAGCTCGCCTTGTTCGCGCCGCGCAACCCGCTGCTCGACCGGCTGGCCGGCATCGACGTCGAGTCGATGACGCCGGTGCAGGCGCTGGCTTTGCTCGAGGAGTTGAGCAAGCAAGCGCGAGACGCGTGACGGGTGACCGGCCGAGCGCCGAGAGCCGCGAGCCGCGAGCTTCCGTAGATTTGACCCGATGCTTGTTCCCTCGGCGAGTCTGGTGGCAGTCGTAGGCGCCGCACTCGCGGTCACGGGCTGCGGCAACGGCGCCGACGGCAGGCGTGCCGGGATCCTCCCCGGCGCGGACCGGCCGGACGAGGCGCCGGTGCTCGCGAACGACGACCTCCCGTTCCGGTATCCGCCGACGCTGTACGCGCGCAAGGTGCAGGCGAACGTGACGCTGCGCCTGTTCATTGACCGCGACGGCCGCGTCATTCCGGATTCCACGCGCGTGGAGGAGTCGAGCGGCTACGAGTCCATGGACTCGGCCGCGGTACGCGGATCGCAGGAGCTTCGGTTCGCGCCCGCCAGGCGCAACGGCGAGCCGATGGCTGTGCCCGTGCTGTTCCCGGTGTACTTCAGGCACCCCGAAGCCAACCCGTTGCCGGGCGACACGGTTCCCGGAAAGCGACCGTGAGACACCAGAAGCCGTACGACTCCGTTGTCGACACCATCGGCTGGACGCCGCTCATCAGGCTGTCACGCGTCACCCGCGGCATCCGCACGCCCGTGTACGCGAAGGCCGAGTTCTTCAATCCCGGCGGCTCGATCAAGGACCGCATCGGCGTTCCCATCATCGAACGGGCCGAGAAGGACGGGTCACTCAAGCCGGGCGGCACCATCGTCGAGGCCACGAGCGGGAACACGGGTATCGGCCTTGCCATCGCGGCGGCACTGCGCGGCTACCGCTGCATCTTCACGATGCCGGACAAGATGTCGCAGGAGAAAGTCCGGCTGCTCAAGGCATTCGGCGCCGAGGTGGTGATCACGCCCACGGCCGTGGCCCCGGATCATCCGGACCACTACCTGATGACCGCGAAGCGCATCACGCAGGAAACGCCGGGCGCGATCTTCGCCAACCAGTTCTACAACGACGCGAATCCGGACGCGCACTTCGACACCACCGGCCCCGAGATCTGGGAGCAGACCGATGGCGCCGTCACGCACTTCGTCTACGCCGCCGGCACGGGCGGCACGATCACCGGCGTCGCGCGCTACCTCAAGGGGAAGAGCAAGAAGGTGAAGGTCGTTGCCGGCGATCCGGTGGGCTCCATCCTCGCCGAGATGTGGCGCACGAAGGGGAAGGCGAAGGTGGACGGCGTGCCGTACAAGGTGGAGGGCGTCGGGCAGGACAAGATTCCCGGCACGCTCGATCTCGACCTCGTCGACGACTTCGTCACGGTGACCGACAAGGAATCGTTCTCCATGGCGCGTCGCCTTACGCGCGAGGAGGGCCTCTTCGTCGGCGGCTCGAGTGGACTCATCGTTCACGTCGCGCTGGAGCTGGCGCGGAAGCTCGACGACCCCAAGGCGCTGATCGTGGCCATCCTCCCGGACACGGGCGAGCGCTACCTGTCGAAACTCTACAGCGACGAATGGATGCGCGAGAACCAGTTGCTCGACGCGGACCGCACGCCGCTCGGGCAGGTGCTCTCGGGCAAGGCGGACCACAAGAACGAAATCGTCTCGGTGACGCCGGGGCAGACGGTGCGCCAGGCGCTGCGCCTCATGCAATTGCATGACATTTCGCAACTGCCGGTGATGGACGGCGCCAACTGCGTGGGCTCGGTGACCGACACGGCGCTGTCGGCGCGCGCGCTCGAGGACACCAAGCTGCTCGACGCCACGCTCTCGCAGGTGATGGATGCGCCATTCCCGATGGTCGAGGACCACCAGCCGGCGGAGAGCGTCGCCAAGGTGCTGTCCAAGTCGAATCCCGCGGTGCTGGTGCGCTCGAACGGCAAGGTCACGGGCATCGTGACGCGGTCGGATCTGCTGTCCTATCTCATGGCGAGATGACGGAGAACCAGTGACTAGTGACTAGTCACTAGTGACTAGTCAGCAGTCACTCCAACGCATGCCCTCCCCCCTTCGCATAACCGTCCTGATGGGCGGCACGTCGGCCGAACGCGATGTGTCGTTGGCGAGCGGACTGCGCATCGCGGAGGCGCTGCGCGAGCGCGGCCACGACGTGGTCACGCTCGACACCGCGCGCGGCACGCTGAACGCCCGGGAGGAGAAGCAGCTCCTCTCGAAGGGCAACGTCGTGAAGCGCGAGCCGCCGGCTCGCGAAGAGCTGGCCAGGATGGCGGCCCACTCGCTGCCGCAGATGCTGCGTGCGCTGCCGTCGCTCAAGGAGGCCGACGTCGTCTTCATCGGGCTGCACGGCGGCCATGGCGAGGACGGCACCATCCAGGCGCTGCTGGACATGGCCGGCGTGCGGTACACCGGCAGCGGGCACCTCGCCAGCGCAATCGCGATGGACAAGGACGTGTCCAAGCACCTGTTCCGTCGCGCCGGTGTGCAGACGGCCGACTGGGTCATGGCGGACCGCGAGCGTCCCGTCGACGGACAGCTTGGCAAGATGACGCTGCCGGTCGTGGTGAAGCCGTCGAAACAGGGATCCACCGTCGGCCTGTCCATCGTGCGCCGCCGAGAGGACCTCGGGGCCGCCATTGCCGAAGCGTACAACTATGACGACGAGGTCATGCTGGAGCAGTTCGTGGCCGGTCGCGAACTCACCGTGGGCATCCTCGGCGAGGAGGCGCTGCCCGTCGGGGAGATCATCCCGAAGAACGAGATCTACGATTACGAGAGCAAGTACACGGTGGGGATGGCCGAGGAGATATTTCCGGCACAGATTCCCGTCGAGCGCGCCAGGGAGGCGCAGGAGCTGGCGCGGCGGGCGTTCTTCGCGCTGAAGTTGCGCGGCTACGCACGCGTCGATTTCCGCATGACGGATGACGGCAGCTTGTTCTGTCTCGAGGCCAACAACCTTCCCGGCATGACCCAAACGAGCTTGATCCCGCAGGCCGCGCAGGCGGCCGGTATTTCGTTCCCGGAGCTGTGCGAACGCATCGTGCGCGAGGCACTCAAGTAGTGGCGCAGCCATCCGGTCCGACCGCGGCACTCGCGGGGGTTCCCACCGGGCTGCAAAGCCAGGGCGTGTGGGTGGGACGGCGACAGTTGTTCGTCCGGTTCGCCGCCGAGGCGGAGACCGCCACCATGTACACGGCGGCGGCGATTGCCAGCGAGCTGAAGAAGACGGCGGCCCGCTCGGTGTTCCACTCGATTTCCATCGGCGGGCGCGACCCGCTGTCAAACCTGGAGTTCCTCGAAATCGCCCTGCGCCACGGTCCGATGCCGTTGCCAGTGATGCTGGACGTCGACGGCCAGCGGCCCGAAGGCGTGGCGAAGCTGACGTCCTTCCTGGCGCTGGTCCAGGTGACACTGGAAGGCGCGGCGCTCGAACCGCTGCTGGAACGGGCCATGCAGTCGATCAGGGTGGCCGCGGATGCCGGCGTCGAGCACGCGGTGGTGCTGTCGCCCAGCGACCAGACGAGCGACGGGCAGATGCTGCGCGTCGTTGAACAGGCGCATTCCGTGAGCGAACGGTCGACCGTGGTGATCCACCCGCCGCAGAACACCCCCATCGACCGGGACCGCCGCTGGGTTATGTTGGTAGAACGCTCGGCCGGCATGCACAAGGACGTGCGGCTTGCCCTGCGGCTGCCACCCCCGACGGGGACACGATGAGCTGGAACCCCACCGACGAGCAGGAACGGCCCGGCATGACGCGGGTGGTGCAAGCGCTGATCGCCATCACCGTCGGCGTCGCGTTCCTCCAGTTGACGATCGTCCAGCGCGGCGACTTGAGCGCGCTGTTCGCCTTCCGCGAAGGTCCGCTGGGCCGCACGTGGTGGACATCGCTGACCTACGTCTTCCTGCACGCCGGGCTGCTGCACCTGGTGTTCAACATGTACACGCTGTGGCTGTTCGGGCCGCGGCTCGAGGCGCTGTGGGGCGGACGCAGCTTCGCGCTCTTCTACATGTGGTGTGGCGTCGGCGGCGCGCTGGCACACGCGGCATTCGGGAACGGCGGCAGCGTGGTGGGCGCGTCGGCCGCGATCTACGGCGTGATGCTGGCGTACGCGATGCACTGGCCCAAGGACGAGATCTACCTGTTCGCCGTGCTGCCGCTGCGCGTAATGACGCTGGTGGCGATCATGGTGGCGGTGGATCTGGTGCGCGCCGTGGCCGGCGGCGGCGACGTAGCCTACTTCGCGCACCTTGGCGGCGTGGCGTTCGCCTTCCTGTACATCAAGAAGCCGCAGCACATGAGCGTCGACCAGTTGCGCCAGCGCGTCTCGCCGGCGCCCGACGTGCCGGACGACATCAGCCCGCGAGCGGCGCCGCGCCCGTCCAAGCGCAATCGCGATGAAGTGGACGAGATCGTGGCGCAGAGCAAGGCGGCCATTTCCAAGCGGTCGTCGCGCGCGGTGTCGACCAAGCGCGCCGAACCGCAGCGCGACGTCCAGGCGCAGGCCATCGATCGCGTGCTCGACAAGATCTCCAAGCACGGGATGGGGAGCCTGACACCGTCCGAGAAGCGGCTGCTCGAGGAGACGTCGCGACAGCTGAGAAACAGTGACTAGTGACTAGTGACTAGTGACTAGTGACTAGAGGCTAGAGGCTAGAGGCTAGAGGCTAGAGGCTAGAGGCTCGAGGCGAGGGACGAGGACGAGGCGCGTGTTGCCAGGTTCCGTCTCAGGCCGCTCAGCAGTCGGGCGACGTGCCCCAGAAGTTCCTCGGCCCGCTGCATCTGCGCCTCGTCGAGTGCATAGCCGAGCCGGCGTACGGCACACAGCAACGTCTGCAGTTCGCATGTCGAGCCCCGCGCGATGGACAAATACCGCAAGCGATCGGCATGGCCCGTGCGCCCACACCCCTCGGCGATGTTGGCGGGAACCGACAGCGCGCAGCGCCGAAGTTGTGAGGCGAGGCCATACCGCTCGAAAGCCGGCAGGCTGTTGGCCATCCCGTAGCACACCACCAGCAGGTCCATTGCCCGTTGCCACACAATGAGCTGTTCGTGGTTGCGCCTAAACCGGTTTGCTGGCATCGAGCCAAGTGTACGCGAGTCATTGCCATCGACTCGCGTTTCCATTCCGGCGCGGCGCATTTCGTCGCCGGTCGTCACTACTCACTACCCACTACTCACTACTCACTACTCACTACTCACCAGTCACTAGTCACTAGTCACTAGTCACTAGTCACTAGTGGACTGTAACACCTGATTGTTAAGCGACGCGGATTCGGTTTCTGGGATCAGAATACTTCCACTTGATGGGCCGCGGGTCCTTGTTGTACCACCGGATGTACTTCATGAGACGCCGC
>Ga0187893_10002280_pt1 | contig 42669 bp, 32 predicted proteins | sample MA1701074metaG_FD_139574 | JGI IMG/M metagenome (GOLD analysis project Ga0187893, IMG submission 139574) | White microbial mat communities from a basaltic lava cave in the Kipuka Kanohina Cave System on the Island of Hawaii, USA - MA170107-4 metaG ... | reverse complement strand
TCACACGCACGGGCAGCACGGCCTCCAGCCTGTCGGTCGCATTCGCCGTGGGCGGCACGGCCGGCGCCGGCGACTTTCTGGCGCTCAATTCACCCGTCGTCATCCCGGCGGGCACGAACTCTGTTACCCTTGGAGTGTTGCCGGTGGACGATCTATTGCCAGAAGGCAACGAAACGGTCGTGCTCACCCTGAGCGCGGGGGCGGGTTACACGGTGACGCCGCCAAACAATGCAGCCGTGGTCATCCTCGACGACGAGCCGGGTGTGTCCATTGCGGCTAGCGACGCCTCGGCTTACGAGGGCGGCGGCAACGGTGCTTTCACGGTGACGCGCACGGGCGCGACCAACTCGGCGTTGACCGTCCACTATTCGGTCGGAGGCACGGCAGCCGCTGGCGCCGACTACCAGGCGCTGGCCGGAACGGTGGTCATCGAAGCCAGCCGACGTTCTGCGGACATGGCGGTGGTTCCCATCGACGATGCCGACACGGAAGGAAATGAAACCGTGCAGGTGACCTTGCAAAGTGATCCCGCCTACGCGGTCCTCGCGCCATCGAGCGCGCTCGTCACAATCATCGACGACGAAATCAATCTGCTGCCGGTCGTGACCATCACCAGCCCCGCGGTGGAGACGGCCTATCTTCTCAACACAAGCGTGTTGCTGGTGATTGAAGCGACAGCCACCGACGATGGCCGGCCGAGTCCGCCTGCGGCTGTCTCTACCGTGTGGAGCAAAGTCAGCGGGCCGGGCACGGTGACATTCGCGGATTCCAACGCCGTGAATACGACGGTCCGCTTCTCCGCGAATGGAACCTACGTTCTGCGCCTCACCGCAAGCGACACTCAGCTTTCCGCATCAGATGACCTCACGGTCGTCGTTGCTCCGGAAGCCACGCTGGCTGCCGGCTTGCAGGCCTACTGGAAGTTCGACGAAACCAACGGCACGAGAGCCGCCGACTCGTCCGTCAACGCGCGGCACGCCACACTCACTGGGGGAGCGGTATTTGCGCCGGGCCAGATCAATAACGCGCTCGAACTGGACGGAGTGGACGACACCGCCTCATTCCCTTCGATGAACCTGCCGCAGCTCACGGTGACCGCCTGGATTCGCGCCGATTCGCAGGGCGACAGCACCACACCGCGTGTGCTGGCCATGCCGGGTTATAACATCCGTGTTCGCCGCGATACGGGCAGCACCAGCAACGCAGTCGCGCTGGAATCCATGCGCTCCAGCACCGACGGTGAATGGCGCACGCCCGGCAATGTCGTGGCCGATGGCGTCTGGGCGCACATCGCGGTGGCCTATGACAGCGCCGCCCCCGGCAACGCGCCGGTTTTCTATGTGAATGGGCTGCTTCAACCGACGACGGTGCGGACGACGGCGTCTGGTTCGCAGGATTCCAATGTGGGCACCGGTTACATCGGCAACGCCGCCGCGCTGGATCGGAGTTGGGACGGCAGGATTGACGAGATGCGGATTTACAACCGGCTGCTCTCGGAGGTGGAAGTCCAGCAGATTGCCGCAGGGCCTCCGAACAACATGGGGCCTTTTGTGAATGCCGGCGCGGCGCAGTCCATCGCCCTCGCGGAACAGGCTACCATCCACGGCTTCGTGGGCGATGACGACCGGCCTGTCCCGCCGGGAGTGGTGACCACGGTTTGGAGCGTGGTTAGTGGGCCAGGTTCGGTGGAATTTGCGGACGACACCGTGCTTGAAACCACCGCCACATTTTCCGCAGGCGGCGTTTACCTGCTGCGCCTGACGGCGGATGATGGCGAAGTGAAGACGGCGGACGATGTGACGGTGACGGTGATTGCGCCGAAGGTGGTGAACATCGTCGCCACGGACCCGCTGGCCTCGGAGATTGGCGGCCAGGGCACGGCTGGCGGGGAGGGAGGTCTTGGAAGTTTTACGGTGAGCCGCACGGGCGACTTGAGCGCCGCGCTGCCGGTCCAACTCTCCATCACCGGCACGGCCAGTAACGGGATCGATTACTACGAATTGACCAATGTCGTGGTGATTGCGGCGGGCGCGCCTTCAATCGTCGTTTACGTCCTGCCGGTCCGTGATGGCCAACCGGAAGGCGAGGAGACAGTGCAGGTCAGTGTAATGCCTGACCCGGCTTATCTGGTTGGCGTCACGTCATCGGACATCGTCTATGTGCAGGATGCGCCGTGGGACGCGTGGCGGCTGGGGAACTTCTCGGCGGAACAACTGACCAACTCCGGCATCGGCGGTGAACTGGCCGATCCCGATTTGGACGGGTTGGCGAACCTGCTCGAATATGCCTTCGACCTTGATCCCTTCGCGCCGGATGAAGACTCCGGCTTCAGCGGGGCGATGGAAACGGTGAGTGGCATCGCAGGCGGTCAAAAAGCCTACGTGGTGCGGTTCCACCAGCGGGTGGCTCCGACTGATCTCATTTACGAGGTGCAGGTGACGGATGACTTTGCCGCCTGGCACTCCGGCCCCAATTACACGCGCGAGTTGTTCCCGCGCGTGCCGGATGACCCAGATGGCATCACCGCGACATCACGTGTGCAAATCCTTGGCACGCCGGCGACGCAGCCGGGCCGGAAGTTTGTCCGCCTGCGGGTGCGCTTGCAGGAGTTGGACGGGCGTGTGAGGTAACCGCGGTTAAATGAGCACAAGGTAGGGCGCGTCGCGCCGAACTCGATCTTTGAAACGGCGCGCGCGGAACGACGCGCCCTACCTTCGAGGGGATTACTCTTGCCACGCGGAAGTGAGGTTTCCTATCGTCGCGCGCAATGGATACGCAGTTGCGTGAGTATGTCCCCGTGTTGCTGCTGGCGCTCGTGGCGCTGGCGTTTGCGTTCGGAACGCTGCTGGTATCGGTACTTCTTGGCTGGAAGAGCAAGCGAAACAAGATCAAGGACACGGCTTACGAATGCGGGATGCTGCCCATCGGCGAAGGCAGCACGCGCATGTCGGTCAAGTTTTACCTCGTGGCGATGCTCTTCATCCTGTTCGACATCGAAGTGGTGTTCCTCTACCCGTGGGCGGTGGTGTATCGCGAGATGCTGGCTGATCCGGCCACGCGCAATCTGATCCTCTTCGCGATGCTGTCCTTCCTTGGCGTGCTCTTCATCGGCTACCTCTACGCACTGAAGAAACGCGCGTTTGATTGGAAGAGTTAACAAGGTCACATTTGCTATTGGATTGCAGCAGACATTTGCATTACGGCGTGTCAAGACGCCTCTGATAAATATCCTCAAGCAGCCCCTTCGGAATAAACCCGCCAGGAATAATAGTCTGAGGAATCTGAGCTTTGACTCGCCTCTTAATGGGAATTCGCCGTTTGAAGCGCGTGTATGTTTCCACAGTGCGGTTTGCCTCAATGAATGACACAGGGCGAGGTCTACCTGAATTATTGGCGCGCATGATGCGCAGGACATCGCCATCTAACTCGTAAAGGCCACGCGCCACGCGCCTAGGGGACACAAGAATAAGGTCCATGCCTTTCGGTGACGTGTTCGGATGAAGTTCAAAACGGTATGAGGTGCGCGTGCGAACGTGCCGGAATCGATTGCCGATGAACTGGAATACGGTCCCTAAATCCGGATGCTTATACTCGGCTCCGTCATAGGTGCTTCCAACCAGCTTCCAAAATCCCTGAAGCAACTCGTGGTCATTTGGCATAACCTGAGCCGCGTTGCCTTGTTAAATCTTGTCTCACACCTCCAACACCTTCTCAAACTTCGTCAGGTTCCGCGTGCCGTTGCCGGTGATGAGCGCCATGTCTTCCAGGCGCACGCCGCCGCCGAGGTTCCAGTAATACAAGCCCGGCTCGACGGTCACGACGTGGCCGGCCTTGAGTGTATCAGTCGTATTCGGCCCCATGCCCGGGCGTTCGTGGATTTCCAGCCCAACGCCGTGGCCGGTCCCGTGGAAGAAGCCCTGCATCCGCCCGTTGACCTTGCCGGATTTGTAGCCGTCCTGCTCGAAGAACTCCTTGATCTTCACATGCACCTCTTTCGCCGAGGCGTTGTGCCTGATGTTTTCGAAGCCAATCTCCTGCGCACGCTCGACGGTGTGATAAAGCTTGCGGATGGCTTCAGTCGCCTTGCCCCGGACGACGGTGCGCGTGATGTCGCCAAAGTAACCGGTCTTCTGCGAGCGCGGGAAGACATCGAGGATGATGGGTTCGTTAGCGCGGAGCAGGCCGTAGCCGCGCTCGTGCGGGTCGCAGCCCTGGCGTCCACCGGCTACAATGGTGTTGGCGGGCAGGCCACCGGCCTGGACGATGGCAGTGTCGATGATAGCGCGGAGCTTTTCGGACGTGAGCGGGTTGGCGTGATAAATGAGACGGCGCTTGCGGTCGATCTTGCAGGACTTGAGGGCCTGGATGCCCTCGGCCAGCCCGACCTCGGCCATCATCAATGCCGCACTGATCTTTTTGACTTCGGCGGCGCACTTGATCTGGCGTTCGGGAAAGAAGGCGCCGTTCTTCGGCTTGACCTTAATCTTGAGGCGGCGCAGCTCGCGCGCGAGGCCAAGCGGGAAGCAATGCGGGACGGTTGCCTTGCTGATGCCGCGGCTGCGAAGCACGTGTCGGATGACCTGGGGCAGGCCGGTCTTTTTGGCGCCGTCATCTCGAAGTTTCTTCTGGAGCTGCGTCAAGGAAACGACACGGCAATGTGGCGCGGCATGGCGAGCGCGGTCAATTTCGAGATCACTGAGGACCACCTGCGGCTGGCCGTTGATCTGCACGTAAATAAACGGGTCGGGGACGAACATTCCCACAGCGTAAAGCATATCAGCGCAGCGTTCGCTGTCGGCGACGATCAAAAGGGTCTCGCGCTTCATCAGTGACAAGATTGCTCAGGGCACTTCGACTAACTCGAATCAAACTCCAAAAAGCCGATCTCCCGCATCGCCAAGGCCCGGCACGATGTAGCCTTTGGCGTTCAACTTCTGATCGATCGCTGCTGTGAAGATCGGCAACTCCGGGCAGCGCTCGTGGACGCGGGCGATGCCCTCGGGGGCCGCGACCAGGCAGACCAACCGCATCCGCCGTGCGCCGCGCTCGATCAACAACTTCAGTGCCGCGGCAGTGCTGCCCCCCGTGGCCAGCATGGGATCGATGAGCAGGATTTCAAACGAGCTTAAATCCGCTGGCAAGCTTTTATGATAGACGCTGGCGTGCAGCGTTTGCTCGTGACGTTTCAACCCGATGAACCCGACGCGCGCGCGGGGAATGAGCTGCAGGATGGAACCCATCATGCCCAGGCCCGCGCGCAGGATGGGCACCAGCACCACCTCGTGTTTCAATTGCGCGCCGCGCGTCCTCGCCAGTGGAGTGGCGACCGAGACGGACTTCGTGTGGAACGAGCGAGTGGCTTCATAGACCATAAGGCTGGCCACTTCGCCGAGTCCGCGCCGGAAGGATTCAGAGTCCGTTCGCGAATCGCGCAGCTTAGTCAGGTTGTGCTGCACGAGAGGGTGCGCAATGACGGTAACGAGGTTCATGTGGTCCGGGGTTACTCCTTGCTCTTGCCCTTGCTCTCTATGGGCGGGTCGAAAGAAATGGGGAGCAAGAGTAAGAGCACGAGCAGGAGCAGGAAAATGACGGTTCAGCGCAGGAAAGACGGCGCCAGGTAGTAGAGGCCCGCGTTGAGCTTTGGCACATCGAAACCGAGATCGACCTTGATGCTCTTGGTCTCGGACTTGCCGAAGATGCCGAGGAGGTTGCCGAGGTTGAACGGCATCTGGTACGTGATGAGATCGGCCTTCTCGATTCCCGCAAGCGTCTCCGCGCGCTTGACGGCCTTGCGCCAGTTGCCCAATTCATCGACGAACCCGTGCTCGTAAGCTTCCTTGCCAGAAAGAATGCGGCCATCGGCCAGTGAGGTCCATTTGTCACTCAACGGCCGTCCGGTCGAGCCGTCCTTGTTCAATTGGTTCCGGTTGCTGGCGAGCTTGCGGCCTTCGGCGACGACCTTCTTGAACTTCTCGAACGTCTCAGTGATCATTTTGGTGATCATCGCTTCCTCCTCTTCCACGTCGGCCTTTTCCGCGGGTGTCAGTTTTTCCAGGTCTTTTTCGCCACTAAGCATGTCCTTGAAGCGTCCGCTCTTAAAGACCATCGGGCGGAGGCCGACCTTGTTCATCAGGCCGCGGTAGTTGTAGCCGTGCATAATCACGCCGATGCTGCCGGTGATCGTCAGTTCGTTGGCCACGATCCACTGGCACGGGGCGGACACGTAATAACCGCCAGAAGCCGCCAAAGCGCCCATGCTCGCGACCACCGGCTTGTTGTGTTCGTTTTGGAACTTGAGGAGGGCGTTGTAAATGTCGTCTGAGGCGAGCACCTCGCCACCGGGAGAATTCACTTTGAGCAGCACGGCCTTCACGCGGTCGTCCTTGCCTGCCAGTTTTAACTGGTCTTCGATCAGTTCCACCATGCTGTAGCCCTGGCCGAAGCCTGAACTGATGATGCCCTCGACCGGAATGACCGCGATTTTATCCGCGGCGTGGTTGTTCTCGATGGTGGTTTCCTGAAGCCGTGCTTCGCCGCCGATTCCTTCGGCACTCGCCAGAATCTCAAAGAACGAACCAACGAAAGACGTGAGCACGCTCAACAAGAGCAGAAAACCCAGCACGATCGCGGCAACCATCCAGCCGCGCCCGGATTTCGGTTTCCGGGCTGGCGGCGCCATCGGCGGAGGAATGGGCGGTGGCGGATTTGTTTGCGGAGGAACGGATGGCGGGAAATCATTGTCCATAACGGAGCCAAGCTACTGCATGGACTCAATTGCGGGCAAGAGTGTTTCCGGCGCGTGAGATGGTTCGCTTCTCACGCACTCCTTGCCTGGACATCAGAGCCGTGGATACGCGGCCGCCGTGCAATGCACGCCGCCGTGGTGCCGTTGGCTTTCGGCGCTGAAGAGTGAAGTGATGTTAAGTTCCGGCCCAAGCGCCCGGCGAAACGCCGCCTTCGCCGCCTGGTCGATTGGCGCATAAAACCCGCCGAAGGCTGGCATGACGTAACCGTGGCGATGATGGATGCCGTTGAGGTAATTCACTCCCCGATAGAGGTCAGTCATGCTCGGAATGGCAACGACCTTCCAGCCCTGGTTTTTGAAGACCTCGGCTTGGGCCTGCCGCGCAGCATCCAATCGCCGGAGCGCTTGCAGATACGCGGCGTGCTCAGGATCCGGGTCAGGCAAAACTTCTTCGACCGTTCCCCTTGCTGAACTCTCAATCAAATCAAGGGCAAGCAGGAAACATTGAAAGTTTACTGTAGCGGAGTCTGAGCGCTCTGACACAAACACTCGCGACAAAGATGCAGGATAACCGGCCGTCGGCGGCGACCGGCGCGGAATCACTGCCCTAAGCCGGCGAATCGCTTTAAGCTCATCTCCTGAGGAGAGGTCCGCGCGGCAGGCGACCGCGGCATTGGTATCGAGAATGCCAGAGCGTTCGAGCGCGTCCAGGCCCAGGCCGACAACGGAACGGGCCGCGGAGACGGTGTCATTTACGAAGACGACCAGTTCTCCGTCATGCGCTCGCAGGCATGCGTCAAAATCCAGATGATAGGAGACGGCCGGCACCATCAGGCAGCGATCCACCCCAAACTCTACCCGGAATGCTTCCAATACCTGTGAGAGTGTGAGGCCCAGAGCCGTGTTCCGATACAACTCGGCTTCTCCGATGAGCAAAACGCGTGCGTTGGATTTCGGATTACGAACAGCGAGGAGATTGCCGCCCTGAAACAGCAGGGAGGAGTGAACGACTCCATGGCCGGCGGCCCGCAGCCCATCCATCAGGAAAGACTCGCCTTTTTGAAAACTGGAATGGCCTTCGCCGATATTGGCGTAACGAGGCGCGAGGGTGGCCCACTGAGGACGGACCGAAGCTTCATTGGTGAAACAACCGGCCTTCCCGTTGTCCTGCGGCCACGCGGCGATCGCCAGCGGTTCGCTGACCAGCAGCACATGATTTGTGCGGCGTAAGCGCCAGGTTTGCGAGGCGAGTTGATGGAATGGCTCAAAATATGGGTTGGGAATGCTGATCAGGAAGTCAACCGCCGGAAATGCGCTGACCAACTGGCAAATGATGTCAATGCTCCCGCCAGGGACAACGCCGTCATCGTAACCTCCCCCGACCTGCACCCGCAGCAGGCCCGGTTCGTCCTCGCCACTTTCCGTGGCGACGCGGAAAGAAGGATGCGTAGGCACGAACCGAAACGGCATCTTGTCCAGCTCCGGCTTCAATGATTCGACCGTAGCGCCGCCAGCGAGCCGCCGGGCAATGAATGAAATCACTCCATCCGGGCTGGAGGGTATCGCATCATTACTGATCGAAAAACACGCAATGAGATCGATCGGAAAACCCACCGCGTCGAGTGTTTTAAGGCTGGGCACCCTGTTGATCATGAAATGCTGAGGATCAAGAATCCTGATCACTTGAGCGAGGGTTGAAAGCAGTCCGTCATGCGCCAGCTTTTGGGCGATACACTCTGCGGCGGCGATTTCCCCCTCGCTCCACTGACCAGGCGGCTGGAGTGCGCGTGGCGTTTCTCCAGATCGTTCGAGGATGGGGGCGCGAAAGCCGCGAAGAGGAACAAAACTCGCCGGGAGTGCGGCACGATACTGGCCCGCTTCCGAACTGGAGCGAGCCACCTTGATGAAACGCCCGGCGTCGTTTGGCGCCACAACCATCTTACGCGGTGCAGGACGTAAGTTCGATTCGACTCGGTAGTGCCGGACCTGGTAAGCGTCGATCACGGAGCGATCGGCGATGCGTTGTAGAAAGTCGCCGGGCAGATTCAAGTCAGCGGAGGAATCCGAAACTGCGGCAGGCGGTTGATCAATTTGCGAGGCGTTGCCGGTCACCATGAACATGGCGAGCGCCACAGCAGCGGGGGCGCGAATTAGTTTTTTGCGCACGACCACACACACTGTCATGCCGCGGGCCGGCTTTCTTTAAGACTTGTGCGGTCGGGAGCATGTTCTTGTGATCGATTACGGCAGGACGCCGACGATGCTGCTTAACGGACGAACTTCTTGCGGGGTAACGATCGCGAGCCGACTGAATCCGATTCGACGAGTGCGTCAGGCGCCTTCGGTTTCAGGAGGGCGCACAACCTGTCTTGTGCCAGTCGCGTGTTGCCGAAATGCGCGGGGCGTCACTCCGTAAGTGCGCTTGAAGTGCGTGGCAAAATGGCTTTGGTCACAGAAGCCAACCTGTAGCGCGATGCCGGTGATGGATTCGCAGGAATGGAGAAGCAATCCCTTTGCGCGTTCGACCCGCACCTGGATGAGATACTGGTGTGGTGCCAGTCCGGTGGACTGTTTGAACAGGCGCGCGAAATGATACGGACTGAGTCCCGCCACTGCGGCGAGCGACGTCAGGGGGATGTCTTGCGCAAAATGCGCGTGAACAAAATCGATGACTCGGGCCAGTTGATGACGGTTGAGTCCCCCGCGCGATTCCCGGACCCGCGGTCGTTTCGCCGAATAATTCCGGGCCACGTGGACCGCCAGCATGGTAGCCATCGATTCGGCATAGGCGGTGCCTTCTGGACAACCCCTCGCGGCCTCTTGATCCAGACCCATGATCAGCGAGCCGACCAGTGGATCACTCACGGCCAGCTTTGGAACCAATTCCAGGCCATCCAGTCCGCTGATATCGTGCGCGGCGCGGGCGAGGAACTTGGGTTCGATGGAGACCAGGGCAAACTCGTGGCGTTCGTCGCAACGTCCAGACATGGGCATTTGCGCGGGAAAGAGACTGATCTGATTGGGCAGAACTTTGACCTGCTGGCTGTGTCCCGGCCATTTTACTTCAGCAATGAGTGGCGATTTCAGGGCGATCACCGCAACGTGGTTTTGATGATAGAAATCGTCGGCCGCAAAATTGGGAACGATATGGTGTTCAAGATGGAATCCTTGCCAGTCCACCCGCGCGCTGCTCACAATGGGCGTTTGCGGAACAACGGGACGGGTCTTTCCCGTCTTCACGTCCACCAGCAATTCTCTTTTCTCTGCCATTTGCATCCTATCAATACATCACATGCGTTGGATGCGGGGCTAATGCCGGTTACGATGCGGTGACAAAGCATCCGCAGATCACATCCATCGGAACAAGCCACCTCGTCGCTCTCACGAGACGCCACGCCATCCTTCGCGACAACCCCCGGGTGTGTGCGGTTACAACGCCTGCACCGATCGCCGGAGAAAATTGTGCCAAGGCGAAAACCAGACGTGATTGCCGTTCAGCGGATTTTCTTGCGCCGCCGTGCGCTGGTTCAAGCGATGGGGCCGACGCGCTTGAGCCAAAGCACCGGTTCTTCCGCGGTGCGCGATGCTGCGAGGTTCACTTCAAACTCCGCCACCCAATCGTTGTGTTCCTCGGGATCAACGAGCACCTGTTGCACGCGCCAGGTTTTCTTGTCCTCGGACGGCAACACATAAGTGTGGCGCAGATTGCGCGCGTTCGGATCCAGACAGATTCGCTGATGGTCGGCGCAAAATGCTTCAATGACCTGGTGCAGGTGCTCGGGTCTCCATTCGTCAGCAGGAGCGGACGCAAGGAGACTCGGATCACTGTTCGTGGCCGCTTCCGAAGCTTCGTTACCTTGGCTCTTACCAGAATGGCGAAGGCTCGCCAGCGCCCCTTCATAGTCCTGATTCACCACGCTGCGCAGGAACGTGAAGATACGGTGGCGAATCGCCGCAGTGAACGCTTTCGTGTCGCGCGTGATGTCCCGGGCCGCTTCTTCCGCGCCGGGCGGTCTGGCCTCCCTGGCTTCGGCGCGCTGGTAATTCGGGTCGCGCATCTTCTCCCATTCATCAAGGAGACTGCTATCCACCTGTCGAATCATCGTGGCGAGATAAACCTCCATCTCGCGCACGGCGTCGGTCTTGGCCGAGTCGGGCACAGTCTGCGCGAGCACCTTGAACGTGCTGTTGATGTGCCGCAGCAGGACGCCCTCGGCGCGCTGGAGTTCGTAGTCCTTGATGTAATCGGCGAATGTGCGAAACTGCTCGAACATCTCGCGCACGATCGATTTGGGCCGGATGTTTTCCTGGCCCACCCAGGGATGCTTGTCGGCAAAGGCATTGAAAGTATCGTAGATGAACTCGCGGCGCGGCTTGGGATGTTCGAGCTTTTCGAGTTCCTCCATGCGCCGGTCGTATTCAATGCCCTCCATTTTCATCTCGGCCATCTTCTGATCTTTCAACCGGTCGAGTTGCTTGCGAAGGATGATATCGGGGTTCTCAAGGATGGATTCGACGAGCGTGAGCAAGTCGAGCGCGTAATCGGGCGCTTCGGGATCGAGCAGCGGAATCGTTTCAATAAGGTAGAGCGATAACGTCTGGTCCATCGAGAAGTCGTCCTGCAACTCGACGTTTACGCGGAGCTTACTCCCGGTTGGGGTCCGCGGACTGAACTCCACAATCTTTCGATCCACGAGCGAACGGAACAACTGCCAGCCACGCTTCACGTGCGCCTGTTTCTGTTTCGGCGAGTCGTGGCAATCGCGAATCAGCTTCTGCATGGCACGACAGCCGTCCCCATCCCGGCTCAATACATTCAAAAGCATCGCGTGAGTCACCTGGAACCGCGACGCCAACCGTTCCGGCGGCGCGGCCATTAGCCGGAGGAACGTGTTCTTGTCCCAATTCACGAAATTCTTCTCCGGCGGCTGCCGCTTCACGACCTTCTTGCCGTCGCGCGCGGATTTTTCGGCGAGCTTGAGATTCTCGATGACGTGCTCCGGCGCCTGTGCCACCACCCAGCCGATGTTGTCGAAGCCCTTCCGACCAGCTCGGCCGGCAATTTGATGAAAATCCCGCGCACTCAGGATACCGGTCTTCTGCCCGTCGAACTTGCAGAGCCTGGTAAACAACACGGTGCGGATCGGCACGTTGATGCCGACGCCGAGAGTGTCGGTCCCGCAAATGACCTTCAGCAATCCCTTCTGAGCGAGTTGTTCGACGAGCACGCGATACTTTGGCAACAACCCCGCGTGATGCAGCCCGATGCCGTGCCGCAGCCACTTCTTGATGTCAGGACCGTAAGGGCTGCTGAACTTGAAGCCCTCCAGCGCGCTGCCAATCGCCGCCTTTTCCTCTCGCGTGCAGACGTTGATGCTCGTGAAGTCCTGCGCGCTCTGCGCGGCTTCGAGTTGCGTGAAATGGACGACATACACCGGCGCCTTGCCGTCCGCAGCCAGGCTTTCGAGTGTCTTGGCCAGCGGCAATTCTGAGTAGGCAAATTCCAGCGGCACGGGCCGGTGCGCTGAAGCGACCGTGGCCGTCGCGCGTCCGTTCCGCTTCGTCAGTTCCTCCTCGAAAAACGCCGTTTCCCCCAGCGTGGCGGACATGAGCAGGAAGCGCGTCTGCGACATCGTGAGCAATGGTACTTGCCAGGCCACGCCGCGCTCGCGGTCGGCGTAGTAATGAAACTCGTCCATCACCACGTCCTGCACCTGGGCCGCCGCGCCTTCACGCAGTGCGATGTTGGCGAGGATTTCCGCCGTGCAACAGAGGATGGGCGCGTCGCGGTTCACCGAGGCGTCGCCGGTGCTGAGGCCGACGTTGTCCGGCCCGAACTCGCGGCAGAGCGCCAGCCACTTCTCGTTCACGAGCGCCTTGATGGGACAGGTGTAAACCGAGCGTGTGCCCTGGGCGATGGACTTGAAATGCAGCGCCGAGGCCACCAGCGATTTGCCGGAGCCGGTGGGTGTGTTGAGGATGACGTTCTTCTCCTCGAACAATTCGAGAATGGCGGACTCCTGCGCCGGATAAAGCTGGAGCCGGCGTCCCTCCACGTATTCGAGGAACCGGCCGAGCAACGTGTCATTGCTCAAAGTCCCGTCGCGGGGGATCAAGTCATAAAGCGTCGCGGGCACAACGCACGGAGCGTAGCCAAAAAGGAAGCAAACGAGAAGGCAGATCGGCGCTTGAATGGCCAGAAAAAGGTTTGCCGTTGACGTTTTGCCGCCTCACGACCAATTTGGCCCGCGTTGCTTTTGGAATGAAGACCGTCCTGTTCGTTTGCACTGGAAACGTTTGCCGCAGCCCCATGGCCGAAGGGTTGTTTCGTCATGCCACCAAGGGACGGGGTGATTATGAGGTGTTTTCAGCGGGAGTCGGCGCGGTGGATGGACTGCCCCCCAGCGAGTACGCGGTGCGGGCGCTCAGGGAACTGGGCATCGATATTTCGCATCAACGGAGCCGGATGCTGTCGGGCGACCTGGTGAAGCGGGCGGATTACATCTTCGGCATGACCCACAGCCATGTCGATGCCATCATGCTGCTCTATCCGCAGGCGGCCGAGAAAACGTTCCTGCTGCGGGAGTTTGATGAAACCCTCGACAGTTTCGAGAACGATATTTCAGATCCCATCGGCGGCTCGTTCGAGGTGTACCAGAATTGCCGCGACCAGATCGAGCAGGGCATCGCGTCCATGCTGAGGTTCATCGAGCAGACTTCGACGCCGACCACCGCGCGCCAATCGGCCCCGCCCAGGACAATGGCGTTGGGCGCGGACCACGGTGGTTTTGAATTGAAGGAGGTACTCAAGCAGCATCTGAAGAAGCACGGCGTTGCCGTCACTGATTTGGGGACCCATTCGCGAGAGTCCACCGACTATCCGGATTTCGCGCAGGCTGTGGCGCGGTGCGTGGCGGAGCGCAAGAACGAATTGGGCCTGCTGATTTGCACAACCGGCGTCGGCATGAGCATCGCCGCCAATAAAGTGCCTGGCGCGCGCGCGGCGCTGGTCTCGGACGAACATTCGGCGGAGATGTCCCGCCGCCACAACAACGCGAACATTCTTTGCCTGGCAGGGCAGGGGGCCGACCCTGAAGCGGCCTGCCGGATTGTCGATGCATTCATCAACGCCCGTTTTGAAGGCGGACGCCACGAGCGGCGTGTGAACAAATTTGAACTGGATACACCTATGGATTTGAAACTAAGCCACGTTGATTCAGAAATCTCCCAGGCCATCGAACTGGAACGCCAGCGCCAGCAGGAAAACATCGAACTGATCGCCAGCGAAAACTTCACCAGCCCCGCCGTGATGGAGGCGCAAGGATCGGTGCTCACGAACAAATACGCCGAGGGCTATCCGAAGAAGCGCTGGTACGGGGGCTGCGAAAACGCCGATACCGTCGAGCAACTGGCCATTGACCGCGCGAAGAAGCTCTTCGGCGCCGAGCACGCCAACGTGCAGCCGCACTCCGGGAGCAGCGCGAACATGGCGGTGTATTTCGCGTTCCTCAAGCCTGGCGACAAGATGCTGACGATGGACCTCAGCCACGGCGGGCATCTGACGCACGGCAACAAGGCGAATTTCTCCGGCAAGTTTTTTGAGATCGTCCATTACGGGGTGCGCAAGGAGGACGAGCGCATTGACTACGATATGTTGGGGAAGATGGCCCGCGAGCATCGGCCAAAGATGATCACGGTCGGTGCCAGCGCCTATCCGCGCATCATCGACTTTGCGCGCATGGGTGAAATCGCGCGCGAAGTCGGCGCGTTTTTGCTGGCGGACATCGCGCACATCGCCGGGCTGGTGGCGGCGGGTGAGCATCCCAGCCCGATGGCCCACGCCGATTTCGTCACTACCACGACGCACAAAACCTTGCGCGGCCCGCGCGGTGGACTGGTGCTTTGCAAAGAGAAGTATGCGAAGGAAATCGATTCGCAGGCGTTCCCCGGCATTCAAGGGGGGCCGTTGATGCACGTCATTGCCGCGAAAGCGGTGTGCCTGCTGGAGGCCACGCAGCCTTCATTCAAGGCTTATCAGCAGCAGATTGTCAGAAACGCCAGGGCAATGGCCGAGGGGCTGAAGCGAAACGGCTTCCGGCTCGTCAGCGGCGGTACGGACAATCACCTGATGCTCGTCGATGTCGGGACGCGCGGATTCACCGGCAAGGATTGCCAGATCGCGCTGGACGAAGCGGGCATTACTGTAAACAAGAACACTATTCCGTTCGAGACGCGCTCGCCTTTCCAGGCCAGCGGCGTCCGCGTGGGCACGCCCGCGGTGACGACGCGCGGCATGAAGGAGCCGGAGATGGCGGCCATCGCCGACATGATCAGCGAAGTGTTGATGGATATAAAGAATGTTGACGCGGCCCATGCCGTGCGCCACCGTGTCCGCGAACTGACGGCGAGATTTCCCTTGCCGTATTGAGTGAGTTGCATTAAGGCACATCTCATCTCCGAATTGCCGGGTGCTTGAACGGAATCGAAGTTTCGGCAATCCAACAAAGCGAACGCTGCGTTCTCAACTTCCGATTGATCGCTCGTTTGCTTCGCTACGAAATTTTGCTAAAAATGATTTAACGATATGTCCGACGCCCCGCTCCCCCCACGGAAACCCGGCCGCCCCAAAGGCCCCGGCAAAAGAAGAGACGAGAACGAAACTCCGCCGGGCAACGGCGAAGCGATGACCACGACCGCCGACGAGACGCCGGCAACGACGGAAGCAGCGTCCGGTGAATCCGACCACGGCCCAGGGCAGAGACCGCCGAAGCATTTCAAGGGCGGACGTCCCGGCAAGCCGGGCCGAGGCCCGGGACCGGAATCCGGCGGGCCGGGCCAATCCAAACTCCAGTTGCCTACCAAGCCGGTGGAAGTCTCTGCAGAAACCAAGGAAGAGGAGGAGGCAGCCGCAGCGGCAGTCGCCGCGACCGGCAAGCCCGCGTTGACGGTGAACATCGCCAAGCTCCAGGCGATGTCGATGACCGAACTGAATCAGATGGCCAAGGACATGGGCATCGAGAACTTCGGCACGATGCGCAAGCACGAGGTCATCTTCCACATTCTCCAGAAAAACGCGGAGCGCAGCGGCATCCTCTTCTCGGAAGGTGTACTTGAGGTGTTGCCGGAAGGCTTTGGCTTCCTGCGCTCGCAGAGCTTCAACTACCTTCCGTGCCCTGAGGACATTTATGTTTCACCATCGCAGATTCGTCGCTTTGATCTTCAAACCGGCAATCTGATTGCCGGCCAGATTCGTCCGCCGAAGGAGAAGGAGCGTTTCTTTGCGCTGCTCAAGGTGGAAGGCGTGGACACGGAAGACCCGGAGAAAGCGAAGGACAAAACCCACTTCGACAACCTCACTCCGCTCTTCCCCAACAAGCGTTTTATTCTGGAGATGGCGCAGGACGAACTCTCCACGCGCGTCGTCGATCTGGTCTGCCCGATTGGCAAAGGCACGCGCGGCCTCATTGTCGCTCCGCCGCGCACCGGCAAGACGGTGCTGATGCAAAAGCTGGCCAACTCCATCCTCAAGAACAACCCGGAGTCCTATCTCTTCATCCTGCTTATCGACGAACGGCCCGAGGAAGTGACCGACATGGAGCGCAGTTGCCGAGGCGCGGAAGTGATCAGTTCCACCTTCGATGAGCCGCCCGAGCGCCATGTGCAGGTCGCCGAAATGGTGATCGAGAAAGCCAAGCGCATGGTCGAGCACAAGCGGGACGTTGTCATCCTGCTCGATTCCATCACCCGTCTGGCTCGCGCTTACAATACCGTGCAGCCGCATTCCGGCAAGATTCTGTCCGGCGGCGTCGATGCCAATGCGTTGCACAAGCCCAAGCGGTTCTTTGGCGCGGCGCGCAACATCGAGGAAGGCGGCTCGCTGACTATCATGGCCACCGCATTGGTGGATACCGGGAGCCGGATGGACGAGGTTATCTTTGAAGAGTTCAAGGGCACCGGCAACATGGAGATTCATCTCGACCGCCATCTGGTCGATCGCCGCATCTTTCCCTCGATCAACATCGAGCTGTCCGGCACGCGCAAAGAGGAATTGCTCTACCATCCCGACGAATACAACAAGGTCGTCATCCTCCGCCGCGCGCTCACGGGCGTGCCGCCGGTCGAAGCGATGGAGCTGCTGTTGAATAAGCTCAAGAAGACCCAAAGCAACATCATGTTCCTGCTCGGTATGGCGGCGGGATGATGGTCGGTCGCCGCCGACAGTATTCGCCGGCGGAAAATTTGCGCCGCGCCCGCGAATTGCAGGAATTTGCCGAGCGTTTTTCCCATTACCCTCGCCCGCGTGGATTTGTCTTCAAAGCCCGGACCCGCGAAGAGTACGAACGCTGGCGTCAGGCTCATTCCAACCCGCGCCTTTGGTAAGCCGCCCGATGCCGGCCAATCCACTTCTGCGAGTTTGTGCGCTTCTGAATGAACACGGCGCACGCTACCTTGTCTGCGGCGGGCAGGCGGTCATTCTCCACGGCATCGTCCGCACCACCGAGGATGTGGACATCTTCATCGAGCCGTCGGAGGACAATGCCGCGAAAGTGATCAACGCTCTTTCGCAACTTGAAGACGGCGCCGCGCGCGACCTGATTCCTCGCGATCTTCTCGACAACGTCATCGTCAAAATTGCCGACGATGTCGAAGTGGACGTGAGCACCCACGCCTGGAAGGTGTCGTACGCCGATGCGATCTCCAGCGCGGCTGAGACTGTTATCGACGGGTTGAAAATTCCCTATCTCGGTCTCGATAGCCTCATTGCCAGCCGCGAACGGGACCGGATAGACCTTCTCCGTCTTCGCGAACTGAAAGAGCAACAAGGAAATCGCTGAGAACAAGAAGCGTTGTTGCCGTCAGATTTTCCGTCTTCAGTGAAGAAAATCCGCCTTCTTCAAGTCCAACCCTGCCCGTAAACCACTTGCGGGATCGATTCTCAGTCGGTTAAGAAATGAAGATGAATTCTGTTCTGCTGCTTCGGCGCGCGTTCTCGACCCCGCGAGGGTGTGTGAAGTGGTGCCTCCTTCTGCTCTTTGTCACTGGCTTCGGTTGCCAGCGTGAGGAGATTCTGGTCTATACCGTGCCGAAGGAAAAACGCGATGGACCGCACATCACATGGACCCTGCCGAAAGGTTGGCAGGAAACGTCCGCCGGGCAGATGAGCGTGGCGAGCTTCTCGATCAAAGGCTCCGGCGATTCAGAAGCCCAAGTGACCATCACGCCATTGACGCGGCTGGCGGGGCGCGATGCGGAGATCGTGAACATGTGGCGCGAGCAGGTTGGTCAGGAGCCGCTCAGTCGCGAGGAGGCCGCAAAACAATTCCAGACAATCACTGTCGGCGGTGAGCCAGGCAATTTATTTGAGATTTCCGGCACACCGCGCGACGGAGCGAGCGCGGCGCGTATCGTCACCGCCATGGTGCATCGTTCGGACAAGAGTTGGTTCTACAAACTTCAGGGCGATGCTTCTCTCGTCGAGGCACAGAAACCGGTGTTCATTGAGTTCCTGAAGTCCGTTCGGATCAATGACGCTTTCGTGCCGCAAAAGGCTGCTCCGGAACGGGCACAGATCAGGCCAAACTGGACCGTGCCGGGCCAGTGGCGGGAACTCTCTCCTGGAGAGATGCAGATGGCGAAGTTCGCCGTTCCGCAACGGGGTTCCGCAAAGGCCGAGGTTTCCGTAAGCATGTTCCCCAATGATACTGGAGGCACGCTGGCCAACGTCAATCGCTGGCGCCGGCAAATTGGTTTGCCCGAAGTGGAAACTGGCGACCTGGCTTCGATTGTTTCGCCCCTTGACCCCTCCACTCCGGACGCCATTTTGGTGGACATGAAGAGCGATAGCAAACGAATGCTTGGCGCGATTGTCCCGCGCGGTGGCAGTTACTGGTTCTACAAGCTGGTGGGCGACGCCGAGGCCGTGGCGCCGGAGAAGGAATCGTTCCTCGTCTTTGTGAAATCGCAGCCATGATAGGTGTTTGCCCATGACTGACAAACTCTGGAAATTCTTCACGTCGCTTCGGCTGACCGTCACGCTTCTGGCACTGGGTATCGTGCTGGTCTTCGTTGGGACCATTGCGCAAGCGGACGAGGGTCTTTACCAGGCACAGGAACGTTACTTCAAACATTGGGGGGTGTGGGGCGTCACAATGTTCGGGCACAAGATACCGCTGCCGCTGCCGGGCGGTTATCTCATCGGCACGCTGCTGCTCATCAACCTCACGGCGGCGCACATCAATCGCTTTCAGAAATCCTGGAAAAAGCTCGGTATCCATCTCACGCACCTGGGTGTCATTCTGCTGTTGGTGGGCCAGCTCGCTACGGACCTCTTCTCACGCGAAACGCAACTTCACTTCGCCGAAGGCGAATCGAAATCATGGTCAGAAAGCAGCATGGATTACGAACTGGCCTTTATCACCGATCTTGACACCGGCAACGAACAGGTCATCGCAGTTCCCCAGTCCATTGTGGCGAAGGGCGGCGAAATAAAGCACGAGAAACTGCCCTTCACCGTGAAGGTAAAAAACTATTGGCCGAACTCTGATCCGTCCTTCCGCGCACCCATGCAGGAGAATGCGCCGCCGCTGACCTCCAACGGCGTCGCGCGCCATTTTGATTTTCGCCCGGTACCCGTCACTCATGACATGGAAACCAAGAATGTGCCGACGGCCATTATTGAGCTGGTCGAGACGAACGGCTCGCTGGGAACGTGGGTAGTCCCTGGCTGGTCCGGCGACGCGACCATGGCGTCGGCGATTCGCCGGAGTTATTTCCGCAGCGCGGGCCGCGAACTGGCGGACAACATCACCGCCCGCCTCACCGAAGCGCAGTCCGTGGAGGTTGGCGGGAAGAGGTACAGCTTTGCGCTGCGTCCGACCCGCGCCTACGAACCGTTTTCCATGACCCTGCTCAAGACAACGCATACGACCTACCCGGGCAGACCAGATCTTCCGAAGGATTTCCGCAGCCGCGTCCGCATTAACAATCCGCAAAGAGGGGAAGATCGTGAGGTGGAGATTTACATGAACAGCCCTCTACGCTATGCCGGGCTGACGTTTTTCCAGCACCAGATGTCGGGAGAGCAAATCGCCGCGCAATGGGGTGAAACGCCATCCTCCGTGCTCCAGGTCGTGCGCAATCCGAGTTGGCTCACGCCTTATGTGGGCTGTTTCGTGGTCGCCGCCGGCCTCGTGATCCAATTCATGATTCATCTCGTCGGATTCATCTCCCGCAGAAAGGCCGCGTGAAAAACTCTCCACCAGTTGAAACGAAATCGCCACGGGGCTGGCGCCTGTGGGTCGCCTGGTTCCTCATCGTGCTCTTCGCGGGCGAAGTCCTTTCGGCAATCTTCGTCAAGCGCAAGGACAAGTCCTTTGCTGTCTCCGAATTTGCCAAGCTCCCGCTGGTTTTCAACGGTCGCGTCCAGCCCATGGATTCGCTCGCGCGCAATTCGCTGCTCCAGATTCGCGGCATCACCGAAGTGCCGCTCGAAGGCAATGGCGCGAATGGCGCCTGGGGGCCGTGGGAAGAGCTTTCCGTCAAGGGTGGCGATCTAACCGAACGCAAATGGTATCAGTTTTCAAAGCGTCCGAAGAAACTCAAGCCAGCCGAATGGTTGCTGGAAGTGCTGTGCGATCCGCGCAAAGCCGACGAGCGATATGTCTTTGTCATCAATCATCCCGATCTGCGCAGTCTGATGAAGCTGGAGGGCGGTGTGGAGAAAAGCGGTCTGCACTTCTACCGCTTCAACGACATCAAGGATCGACTCGATACCGCGTTAAAGGATGAGTATCAGCGGACCAGCAAGCTGGATGCTTCGCAGCGCAATGCCTACGACCGGGCCGTGCTGCAGCTCAACAGCGCCTGGCAACTTTATTTTGGACTCAAGAACACGTTGCAACCCGAGGACACTGACGATTTTCGCAAGGAGATTGACCAGTATCTCGCCGCCATAAAGACCGCCCGCGCCGCCGCGCAGGAGTATCAGGACAAGGGCCAACGCCTCGACCGGGAAACCATCGATCAACTGGTGGCTCCAGTGCAAAAGCTGGCCCGTCGCTACGAGCTGATGTCCGAGATGCGGACCCCGCTAATCGTGCCCCTGGCTGACGCCCGCAGCGGCCATGAGCCGTGGCATGGGATGGGCCAGGCCATGCTGGAAGCGGCGGACAATGCACCGGAACCCGTGCTCCTGCTGGCCAGCCTCGCGACTGCGTATCGCACCGGCCAGGTCGCCAGCTTCAATGAAACGCTTGGGGATTATCAGGCGTATCTAGTGAAGGAGGGCTTCATCAAGGAGATGAAGAAAGGTTCCAGCGAGGCGTTCTTCAACAAGCTGCTCGCCTTCAAGCGCAGCATGTATATCTACATCGCCGCGTTCCTGCTCGTGCTGCTCTACTGGGCGAACCTCAACGAAATTTGGCGCAAGACCGCGGTCCGACTGCTGACCATCGGTTTCGTCGTTCACACCACCGGACTCATATTCCGTATGTGGCTTGAAGGCCGCCCACCGGTAACGAACCTCTACTCGTCCGCAATCTTCATCGGCTGGGGCGCGGTGGTGCTGGGCTTCGTGTTGGAGCGGTTTTACAAGGACGGCATCGGCACAGCGGTCGCAACTTGTGTCGGTTTCCTCTCGCTCGTCGTTGCGCACAACCTCTCGCTTGACGGCGACACGATGATTATGATGCAAGCCGTGCTCGACACGAATTTCTGGCTCGCGACGCATGTCGTCATCATCACGCTGGGTTACGCTAGCACATTCGTCGCAGGATTCCTGGCGTTGGTTTATATCCTGCGCGGTGTGTTCACGAAGACTCTTGACGCGGCGACCGCCAAGGGTTTGGCTCGAATGACCTATGCCATCGTTTGCTTCGCCACACTCTTCAGCTTCGTCGGCACTGTGCTGGGCGGCATCTGGGCTGACCAATCCTGGGGCAGGTTCTGGGGCTGGGACCCAAAGGAAAACGGCGCGCTCATCATCGTGCTTTGGAATGCGCTGGTCCTGCACCTGCGCTGGGGCGGAATGATTCGCGAGCGCGGCCTGATGAACTGCGCTATCGTCGGCAATATTGTCACGAGTTGGTCGTGGTTCGGTGTGAACATGCTCGGCATCGGCCTGCATAGCTACGGTTTCATGAGCGGCGCATTCACGTGGCTGATGCTCTTCGTCGGGAGCCAGCTTCTGCTCATCGCCATTGGCTCGCTGCCCCTACACCTGTGGAGAAGCTTTCGCGATACGAAACCACCGTCAGACTCCGAGCCGCCTGCCGGTGGCAAGCCCAAGCCGCTGCCGGCGTGAACATCGGGAGGGTGAGGCTCCCGCTGAACCCACTTCATCGGTTTGGAATATTTGGGTTCGTCGGGAGCCTCCGTGCCACGCCTCGACATATTCGTCGGGGTTTCTTAACATCATCGCGATGACTCCATCAGGCGAGCAATCCATCACGCCGCAGGTCCCTCGCGAACTCCGCGCCATCGTCGGCGACGACGGAGTCATCGCGGGCGAACACGAGTTGCTGGTCTATGAATGCGACGCCTACACGTTGGAGCGGCATTTGCCGGGAGTCGTCGTCCTGCCGCGCACGACCGAAGAAGTCGTCGCCATCGTGAAGGTCTGTGCGAGAGAGAATCTCCCTATCATCCCGCGCGGCGCGGGGACAAGTCTCAGTGGCACCGTGCTGGCCGTGACAGGTGGCGTGATGATCGCGCTCACGCGGATGAACCGCATTCTCGACATCGATCACCGCAATCGACGTGCACTCGTCGAAGCCGGGTGCGTCAACGCCTGGGTGACGAGTGCGGTGAAATCTCACGGCCTGTTTTACGCACCCGATCCTTCAAGCCAATCCGCCTGTACCATCGGCGGCAACGTCGCCACCAACTCCGGCGGCCCCCACACGCTCAAATACGGCGTCACGACCAATCACGTTCTTGGCTACGAACTTGTCCTGCCGGATGGTGAAGTGGTCTGGCTTGGCGCGCGGCTCGACGGCGGTGAAGACGTGGATGGCTACGACCTGCGCGGTGCGGCGATCGGCAGTGAAGGGATGTTCGGTGTTGTCACGCGCGTCCTCGTGCGACTGATACGGGCGCCTCAGGCTTACAAGACGTTGCTCGGGGTATTTGAGACGGTCGATGACGCCAGCCAGACCGTGAGCGACATCATTAGCGCGGGCATTGTGCCCGGCGCGTTGGAAATGATGGATCAACTCATCACGCAAGCCGTCGAAGCAGCCTATAAGTTTGGTTTTCCCCTCGACGCAGGTGCGGTGCTGATCGTCGAACTCGATGGATTGGCCGCCGGTCTCGACAAGCAGGCGGACCGTGTCATCGAACTTTGTCGGAAGAACAACGCCCGCGAAGTGCGCGTGGCGAAGACGGAGCAAGAGCGCGCCGATTTGTGGAAATGCCGCAAGCGCGCGTTCGGCGCGATTGGCAGGCTTTCGCCGAATTTCATCACCCAGGATGGCGTGGTGCCGCGCTCGAAGTTGCCGGAGATGATGCGGTTTATCCAGGGATGCAGCGAGAAGTATGGCCTGCGCATTCCGAATGTCTTTCACGCCGGCGATGGCAATTTACACCCGCTCATTCTCTACGATGAGCGTGATCCCGATCAAATCCGCCGGGCGCTGGGCGCAAGCGACGACATTCTGACCAGATGTGTGGAACTGGGGGGCAGCGTAACCGGCGAGCACGGCATCGGCGTGGAGAAGATCGATTTCATGGCCAAACAGTTCACGCCTGACGATCTCGACGCGATGCGGATGCTCCGCCGCGTCTTTGATCCGGAAGGTCGCTGCAATCCCCACAAGATGTTTCCCGGCTCGAAGCGTTGCGGCGACTTCGCCCCTAAAAAGCAGGCCAGTGCATGAGAATGCGCTGCGCCTGTTGCGGATGGCCAACGCGCACACGAATCTCGTGGTGGTCACGCTTTGCTCACCGACGATCCGTACATACCCGGACTCCTCGCTGCTGATTGCTTGCGCTATTTTTTTACAGCCATCAAGATCCAATTTTCAATGTGATCTTCTTGAAGCCTCGCACTTGAGACCTATCCTCCTGGCCGAAGACAATGCCCGTGACGTGGAGATGACATTGGCCGCCTTGAAGCGGAACAACGTTGCTAACGAAATTGTGGTAGTGCGCCACGGCGGCGAGGCGCTCGATTATCTCCATCGCCGCGAACAGTTCGCCAGCCGCCCCCCCGGCGATCCGCTGGTGGTCTTTCTTGATCTAAAAATGCCGAAAGTGGACGGATTGGAAGTGCTGCGGCAGGTCAAGAGCGACCCGGCGCTTAAACTCATCCCCATCGTCATGCTGACCTCCTCTCGTGAGGAGGTGGACCTGGTCAAGAGTTACCAGTTAGGCGTCAATGCCTATGTCGTCAAGCCGGTGGGCTTTCAGGAATTCGTCGAGGCCATTCGCCAGACGGGCATGTTCTGGGCGGTGATCAATGAGCCGCCTCCTTCCTCAACCACATGATGGCTGACGACTGGCAGTCAATACCGCAGAACGGCCCGGCCGGCGCGCCGTTGCGCATTCTGGTGCTGGAAGATGTGGCGCTGGATGCGGAGTTGATTCAGGCGAAGCTGCGCGACTTGAACATATCCTTTGTCGCGCGAGTCGTCGCCACCAGGCCGGCGTTTCAGGAGGCGTTGAAGGAGCGAGTCCCGGATTTGATTCTCTCCGATTTTCGACTCCCGTCCTTCGACGGGTTGTCTGCGCTGGTCATCGCTCGCGAGATGCACCGTGATGTTCCGTTCATTTTTGTCTCCGGCGCGATTGGCGAGGAGAACGTTGTCGCCCTGCTGCACCGAGGCGCGACTGATCTGGTATTGAAGAAAAACCTGGCCGGACTCGCTCCCGCGGTGGCGCGGGCGCTGCGGGAACGGGAGCAACGGATCGAAGCCCGCCGGGCGGTGGAGGCTTTGCGGGAAACCATAAGCGTGCTGCACGACACCAAGCGCTCGTTCAAATCGAAAACCCTCGGCGAGTTGCGCCAAAAGCTTGAGCGCGTAGTGGAAACGACGCCTTGGTGGTAAGCGCCCCACTGCGATTTCCAAAGGAAACTTGAGTCGGCTCACGCCGGCTCCTACGAGCCAAAGGGTTTTCTAAAGTTTTATTCTGCCCCCGCCGATGCTTTTCGGCAGAAGGCTCGCGGAGCCGCTGGCTGCGCGAGCAGCTTTCCCGGACGGGACTGGGCAACCAGGTCCCGCAAGTCGAAGGCGCCATCGAATCGATTCCTGATGGAACAGGAGATTCGTTGGCGCCTTTCGTTTTGGAAAGGCCAGCCGATCCGAGGGCGACCTCAGGGGCCGGCAATATGTCATGCAAATAACGTCGAACATGTTCAGCTATGTGCCGCTCGGCGGCCCGCCAGTGCATCGAAAGGCGGCGCGCCAGCCGGCCAGCAACCCGGAATTGCCGGCTCTCCCTTCTGCCGGCTCTCTGGCTTTCAGTCCTCTGATTCCAGAGATGTCCAGGGAACAAACCGCTGCCCCCGCCTTCTCCGCGCCCACTCCAGAGCAGTTGATGAAATGGCGCTATCAGGCGATGGCCTTGGCGCTGGGCCGGCTGCTCGCTGGAAATGCGCCCGGCACATCGGACACGCCCGCGGCGGCGGCCGAGAGCGGCGTGCTGACGACCAACGAAGAGGCTCCCTTCGGGAAGCAGCCAATCCATGAGCGCACTGCTCAGGCGAACAAGTCCAAGGATGCGAACAATGAGCACAGACATCCCGCTTTCGAGAACTGACGCGGAAAGGGCGGCCCGCCTGTTCCAGGAATCTCAAAGCCGGATTCACGTCCGGGCCGACCATCTATTCGCGTATTTGATGATCGCTCAGTGGCTGGGCGGGATTGCGGTAGCGGTTTGGCTCTCGCCGAAGACTTGGATCGGCGCCTCCAGTCAAACGCATTGGCATGTGTGGGCGGCGATTTTTCTGGGGGGCGCAATCACGTTGGTTCCTGTGTTTCTGGCCTGGCAACAACCCGGCCGTGTCCTGACCCGGCACGTCATCGCAGTCGCGCAAATGTTCATGTCGGCGCTGCTGATCCATCTGAGTGGCGGGCGCATTGAGACGCACTTTCACGTTTTTGGTTCGCTGGCATTCTTCGCCTTTTATCGGGATTGGCGGGTATTGTTGACGGCGACCGTCGTGGTGGCCGTTGATCATATGGTGCGCGGGCTATTCTGGCCGCAGTCGGTGTTTGGCGTGCTGACGACCAGCCCGTGGCGCTGGATTGAACATGCGGGCTGGGTTGTCTTCGAAGACACCTTCCTGTTCATCTCAATCCGGCAGAGCTTACGCGATATGTTCGACGTGGCCGCACAGCAAGCGAATTTGGAGGCCGTCAACGCGAATATTGAACGGCAGGTTGCGGATCGCACCGCTGAACTGACGGCCGCTCACAAGGAGATAGAGGCGAGGGAGCGCCGCTTGCGCCTGATTCTGCAGTCTGAGCCCGAATGTGTAAACGTGGTCGCCGCCGATGGCAGCCTTCTGGAAATGAATCCAGCCGGCCTTAGAATGGTCGAGGCTGACTCCGCCGATCAGATCATTGGCCAATCCGTTTACGGCCTGATTGCGTCCAAACATACCGATAATTTCCGCGCACTGCACGAGGCTGTTCTCCGTGGAGAGTCACGAAACGCTGAGTTTGAGATCATTGGGCTGACGGGAACCCCTCGCTGGATGGAAACCCATGCCTGCCCATTGCGGGACAATGAAGGTCGGATTTTTGCCCAACTCGCGGTCACTCGTGATGTCACCGAACGCAGGCGTGCTGAAGCGGAGTTGGAGAGGGTTCACAAGCAGCTTGTGGAAACTTCCCGTCAGGCGGGCATGGCCGAAGTGGCCACGAGCGTTCTGCACAACGTCGGCAACGTGCTCAACAGCGTCAACGTCTCCGCCACGCTGATCGCCGACAACCTCGCAAAGTCCAAAATCGCCAGCCTGGGCAAGGTTGTCACGTTGCTGGACGAACACTCTTCCGACCTGGGCCATTTCATGACCCACGATCCCAAGGGCAAACAACTGCCAGCCTACCTGGCGCAGTTGTCCGCGCACCTGACCGGGGCTGATTGGACAGACGGACTGTCTGCCCCAGCATTCCATCGCTCTACAGCGAGATCGTCGAGGCCGTGCAGGATCCGGAAGTCATGATCGAGAATATCGGAACGATTACAGTTCAAGCAGGTGGTCAAGCTTGTGCAACGCGAAGGTCTCCAGCCGCGCCTGGCAGAGCAACAGGTGTTCGGTGCCAGCCATGCTGACGTGGACGGCTCTCTGCTGGGACTCTCTGGGGACTTCCTGTGCCGGTCGTCGAGGCCATTGAGATGGTGGTGCCGATTTTTCTTTCGCCCTGTCCCGTAGGTACGGGACAAACAAGGGCACGATGACCCTGCGTCCGTCCAACCGAGCTGAACTCGCCGCAAGTCTTCGCGCCATGAGCGAGCGGCGCTCCCGGATCGGCACGGTGGATTTGGGTGCCTTCAATCGAATTCTGTCCCATACTCCAGAAGACATGACAGTGACAGTGGAAGGGGGCATCACGCTGGCGGAACTGCAGGCGGCATTAAAACAACGTGGGCAGTGGCTCCCAATTGATCCCCCACATCCTGAGCGGGTGACAGTTTCTTCACTTTTGTCGGAAGACCTGAGCGGCCCGCATCGTTTTGGTTTCGGTACCATTCGCGATCATCTCATCGGTATCCAGGTAGCACTGGCCGATGGCCGGCTCGTTCGATCCGGCGGGAGGGTCGTAAAAAATGTCGCTGGCTTTGACCTGCTGAAGCTGTTCATCGGGGCCCGCGATTCGCTGGGGTTGATCCTGGAGGCGACATTTAAGCTGTTACCGCGCCCTGAAACCGAACATTTCGTGCATACGCGGTGCCGCTCGCTCGAAGACGGCGCTCGGGTCATTCAGTCGGTGCTGGAGTCGGCGATGGCACCATCGGTTCTCGACGCCCACAACCTCGGCGCCAAGCCTGGCGAGATGTCCGTGGTGCTGGGATTTTCCGGCGGCTATGAGGCAGTGGACTGGCAACTGGCGCAAGCCGGTACTCTGGGTTTTGGGGAATCATGCACGTTGGATCACGAACGCGATTTTTGGGACCGAGCGGCGCTTGCGGTACACCGACTGTCCGTGCTGCCCTCCCGCGTGACCGAGGCAATTGGTGCACTCGGCGGCGCGCCCTTTGTCGCCCGTGCGGGCAACGGAGTGATTTATCATCGAGGCAACCAGCCATCTCCGGCGTTTCAACCACCAATGAATCTATTGCGGCGGGTGAAAGACATTTTCGATCCGAACCACATTTTGCCGGAGCTTCCCGCGTGAGTACTGGCCCGCAAACGTTCCTTGATCACGACAAGGCGCTCGCGTGCATCCACTGCGGGCTTTGCCTGTCATCCTGTCCGACCTACCTGGAGACGGGAAACGAGAACGATTCGCCGCGCGGTCGAATTTATTTGATGCGCGCCGTGCAGGACGGCCGCCTGCCATTGGGCGACACTGCGGTGCGGCACGTTGATCTCTGTCTTGGGTGTCGCGCGTGCGAAGCCGTGTGTCCGAGCGGCGTTCACTACGGCGAACTGCTGGAGACCACGCGCAATCATATCGAAACGCATCACAGACGTTCGTGGTGGCAAAGGTTTCTTCGCCATATTGCCATCGAACAGGTTTTCCCGTTTCCGGAACGCATGAAACTGGCGCTGCTTCCCGCCCGGCTCCTGAGGAAGCTGAAGGTCGAGCGATGGTTGCCGAAGTTTGGCCGTGACGCACTGGCATTGCTTCCAGACAAGATGAACGACATGTCTTTGCCGCGATGCTCGACGTCCACGGCCATCGAGAAGCGCGGGCGCGTGGGATTCGTCAGCGGCTGCGTGATGAGCGTGCTGTTCGGCGAGACCAACGCCGCCAGCGTACGGCTGCTCAACCGGGCAGGTTTTGACGTGGTAACGCCGCTGGAACAAGGCTGTTGCGGCGCTCTCTACGCCCACGGCGGAAACCTGGAAGAAGCCCGCGCCGCCGCGCGCCGCAACATTCAAGCCTTCGAGTCGCTGGACCTTGATGCGATCATCATCAACGCCGCCGGCTGCGGATCGACGCTCAAGGAATACGGACATCTGCTGGAGAACGATCCAGCGTGGACCGACCGCGCCGCCGCGTTCAGCGCCAAAGTGAAAGACCTGGTCGAGTGGCTTGTTCGATTTCCAATCGTCAATCGCCAATCGCCAATCGCTAATCCTCGGCGCGTTACCTACCATGACGCCTGCCATCTGGCGCATGCCCAACGTATCACCCGGCCGCCGCGCGAACTCGTTCACGCCGTCGCGGGGGCAGACTTCCTGGAGATGCCGGAATCAGATGTCTGCTGCGGCAGCGCGGGCAGCTACAATCTTACCGAACCGGAAATGGCCGAACGCCTTCAGCGACGAAAGACTGAAAACATCCTCAAGACCGGTGCGCAAATCGTTGTAACAACGAATCCCGGTTGCCTGCTGCAAATCCGGGCGGGACTGAACAAGGCCGGCGCGCACGATGTCGAGGTGCTGCACATCGCGGACTACCTCGACCGCTGTTGATCTCCGCAAGGCGGTCTTAACGCAAGGGCACAACGACGAAGACAGCCATGTAGCGCAGATTTGTAATCTGCCGTATCGCGGGCTTGTAACTCGCACGACTTCCGGGCGGGGCAGAGTTGGAGAACCCGGACGACCGGTCGATGCCTCAGTTCCTTTGCGCCTCTGCGTCTTCGCGCCTTTGCGTTAAAACTCAAATTCGAAGTTGGCGGCTTGCGATGTTCCTCGGGCACTCGCTACCGTTTCGCAATGACGTTGGAAGATCATCTAGGCGACATTGTTCGCAAAGCACGTAAGGCAGCGAAGGTATCACCTGCGGCTGCGGCAAAGGCTGCTGGCCTGTCCGAGGCAGAATTCTCGGCGCTGGAGGCTTCAGGTAGCCGCTTTCCGCACCTCAATCTCACGGCGTTGGCTGGCGCGCTCGATTTACAGGCGAGGAAACTCGAACGCATTGCCAGCGGCTGGATTCCCTTGGCGCCGGACTTCGGACGATGGCGCGAACTGCGCATCATCTCCACCACACGGGGGGGGAATACGGTGAATTGTTATCTCGTCTGGGACGAAGTAACGCGGGAAGCGGCGATCTTCGACACCGGGTGGGAAGCCGGGCCCGTCCTGGAATTGGTCGAAGCCAACGGGTTGCACATGAAACATCTCTTCCTCACGCATACCCACGAAGATCACATCGCGGCGATGCCGGATCTGCGCGAAAAGTTTCCGAAGCTGCATCTGCACACCAACAGCAGGACCGCTCCGCCGCAACATCGCAATCGCGCGAACGATTGTGTCCAACTCGGCAGCCTCCGGATCACGAACCGCGAAACTGCGGGCCACGCTGAAGACGGAGTCATCTACCTCATTGGCAACTGGCCGGAGGATGCGCCGCATGTGGCCATCCTGGGCGACACGATCTTTGCCGGTTCGTTGGCAACGGGCTTTCAGTCCTGGGAACTGTTGAGGGAGCGGGTGCGCAGCCAAATCTTTTCACTGCCGGAGGAGACACTGCTTTGCCCCGGCCACGGGCCGCTGACGACCGTGGCGCAGGAGAAGGCGAACAATCCGTTCTTCGATTAGAACCCATCTCATAACCAGGGCATTTTTACGAAAAGTGTGGCCGCATTCGGGGCGCGGGCTTCAGCCCGCTTCACCGTCCGTTGGCCTGTGGGCGTTGAAGCGGCGTAAACCCCGCGCGCCGTACGGGCGAATCCAGCGGCTATAGAATTACTGCAACTGCCCGAGAAGACGGATGTGTGGGTGGGTTGCCGGAGGTTGGCCCACCGCGAGACGCGAGGAAGGAGAATTATCCGGAAGGATCTTTGACTGACGAGCAACGAAGCGGCAATCGATCCTGCCTACTTGGGAGGATGTATCGTAGGTGGACGATCCTTCAGCCGCTGAAAGTTTCCTTCCTCACAGCAACGCACGAAACACTCGGTCGCCACTTTCAATTCCTCCCAGCGCCCGCGAATCTTCTTCGATTCCTCGGGTGAGATGTGATTGTCCGCAGCCGCGCTGGCAACAACGGCCAGCAGATCGGCGAATTCCTGGATAATCTCGTTGGTGGCGGGAATGAGGAAATCGGGATGAGCATTGTGGCTTTTCGGATTGCGGATGAAGAACCCGCCGCCCTTCTGGCAAATCCATTGCACAAGCCGCTCGTCGTTGGTGCTCTTGAGCAGCGCTTCGATGCGATCGAGCGGATTGGAAGCGCCGCTGCCGGAAACATTCTCGGCCGGCTCCGCCCACTTATAGATCATGGAGAGCGACAAATTGAGATCGGCGGCGACTTGCTTGGGGCTGGCTTTGTCGAACACCTCGCGCAACAACTCGTGGGAATGCATGAGTCTAAAATGCAGAAGCGGCTTCTCCTTGGCAAGACGGAAGGAGCAAAGCAGGGCAGGCGTCCCGCCTGCCCCGCGAGCAGAGAAGCAACGAGCGTTGATTGGCCTTACGCTCGCGCCTGTCGGCGCTCGCCTGGCAGGCGGGACGCCTGCCCTACCTTGACGGCAGGCTTACGCCTCCGGCGTGAGACCCATCACCAAATCGAAGCGCGCCGCCAGTTCCCCAATGCGCGAACCTTTGAGAGGATCAAACGCCACCGTCACTGCGTTGCGCGCCTTCTCGTCCTTAAGGTTTTTCCAGATGTTGTCTTTCTCATTGCCCGGATGGCCCTTGATGTAGCATTGGGTGATGAGCTCTTTTTTGCCCTTCATTTTGACGGCAAAATGAATGTGCGGCGCGCGTCCGGGGTAGGGAACCGGTTTGATGGTACGGAACAAATATTCACCGGTGGAACCCGTGAGAAATCGTCCGAAGCCCTGGAAGTTTTTGTCACGCTTGTCGGCGTTGCCCGTCTTCGTGTGGAGGTAAGCCCCATTGTGGTCGCACTGCCATATTTCGACGAGCGTGTTCCGCATGGGTTGGCCGCGCGAATCCAGGATGCGGCCGCTCAACCAGGTGATTTCTCCAAGCGCAGGCGTGATGGTGTCGTTCAAGATGAGCAGGTCATTGTCAGTATCCAGGGGCAACTTGTCCGGATAGAACGGCCCTTCCGTCTGGGGCGGCGTCCGGACGAGTTCCTCGGCGAAAGCGCCCGGGATGGTGAACAACGCGGCGCCGAGGCCGAGCCCACGGAGGAAATGACGGCGGTTTTGGAGAAGGAACAGTTGCTCATTCATATTCTACCCTTTCAGGATTGGTTGGTGTTTGCAGCCGGCGGCATTTGTGCACAAACTTCGGAAACGCGAAAGCGAAAATGACCGCCGATTGTCTGCCTGAATGACGACAATCTATGCAGCCGAGAGGTTACGCCCTGAAGCGGTGCCGGCTGCGTGTGAAACGACGGTGGAGGTTTTCGCAGCGCGAAAACTTCCATCTCCTCCGCGCAAAAGTTGCAGCGCCAGAGTGGCGGCCCTAATGTCGGGTATGTTCATCAACGGGATCGGGATGTCGGTTCCGGCCAGGCGCTATACGCAGCAGGAGTGCTGGGACGCTTTGCGCAGCTCCCCACAGTTCAATCGGCTCGGTCCACGCGCCAAAGCCATCACGCGCAAAGTGCTCACCGGCAACAATGGCATCGCAACCCGGCATCTTGTCGTTGATTCGCTCGCGGACGCGTTTGAACTGACTCCCGACGCCCTGCACCGGCGCTTCGCGAAAGCGGCGCCGAAACTTGCCACCGAGGCCGCGATGCAAGCACTCCGACATGGTCAGGTTTCCCTGAAGGAGATTCAGGCCCTCATTATCAGCACCTGCACCGGCTACCTTTGTCCGGGTCTCACCAGCTACGTCAGCGAACAACTTGGCCTTCCGCCAGCCACCGTCTGCCTGGATCTCGTGGGACAAGGTTGCGGTGCCGCATTGACAAATCTTCGCGCTGCGGAGTCCATAATCCGGAGCGGTGGAGCTCGACACATTCTGAGCATCTGCGTGGAGGTTTGCAGCGCGGCGTTTTACCTGGATGACGATCCGGGCGTGCTCATCAGCGCCTGTCTCTTCGGCGATGGTGCCGCAGCAGCAGTGGTTTCATCCGAGCCGATGTCTGGCCGACGCCAGGTCCGCTGGCTCACCAGCGAAACCATTTTGAAACCCGAACACCGGGACGAACTTCGATTCGAGCAGCGCGGTGGCATGCTGTTCAACGTGCTCAAACCATCCGTTTCCAGGCTCGCCGCCACGACCGCGGCGGAGGTGCTGGATCGTTCACTCAGCACTGCTGGGAAAACTCGCGCCGATATCCGCGCCTGGGTGATGCATCCTGGTGGCCGTGATGTGCTCGTGGCGCTGGGTGCGCAACTCGGTCTGTCTGCGGGCGATCTTCAACATAGCGCCGATGTCCTCCGTGAGTTCGGGAACCTCAGCAGCCCATCGGTCTTTTTTGTCCTTGATGCCACGCTGAAGAACAACGCGCCCACTGGCCTTTGGTGGATGTCGAGCTTCGGCGCGGGTTTCACCTGTCACGGTGCGTTGTTGGAAGTCAGTTAAGATGACTCGTGTCCTGCAACCGGAATTGCTTGATACGTTGCCAGCTGACGATCCGGGGGCGATCCGGTCGCGCGCGGATCTGCGGCGCGTCAACGTGTGGATGGGCCACTGTCGTCTTCTCCTTCGTGCATTTCACTCGGCAGCGCCCAGCGATGTTCGCCGCATTGTGGAACTCGGGACTGGCGACGGAAGCCTGGCGCTGGCATTGGCCAGTCAACTGAGCGCCCGCTGGCCCAAGGTCGACCTTACGCTCGTCGATCAGCAACGGTTGGTCTCACCACAAACGGCGGAGGGGTTTCGTCGCCTCGGCTGGGCGCTGCAGATCGTTCAAGCCGACGTGTTCGATTTTTTGGCCCGAGAATCGGGGCCGGCAGATATTATCTTCGCCAACCTGTTCCTTCACCACTTCAAGGAAGCTGACCTGCGACATCTCCTGGACAAAGCCGCCCTTCAATGCGCCTGCTTCATTGCCCTCGAACCGCGACGGAGTCTCGTCTCCCGGATCGGCTGTGAATTACTCTGGAGCATCGGGTGTAATCGTGTGACGCGTCATGATGCGCGTCTAAGCGTGCGGGCCGGCTTTCGGAGAAAGGAACTATCTGCCTTGTGGCCTCGTGCGGACGGTTGGTTGTTGCGTGAAGAATCCGCCGGGTTGTTTAGCCATCAATTCGTTGCCACGCGCGTTGCCCCATGAATGCGCCACGGCCAATCACGATTGTCGGCGGTGGACTCGCCGGGCTTACGCTGGGCATCGCGCTCCGCCAGAAGGCCGTCCCCGTTACGATTTGGGAGGCCGGCTATTATCCCCGCCATCGAGTGTGCGGCGAATTCATTTGCGGACGCGGCCGTTTTACTCTTGCGGCACTGGGTTTGAATGAAACTCTTTGCCGGGCAGATGCGCGTGAAGCCATGACCGCTTCATTCTTCGCGCACAGGTCAACCAGTCCCGTTTGGCCACTGCCTGAGCCTGCGCTCTGCCTTTCGCGCTTAGCTCTCGATGCGACGCTGGCGAATCAATTCCGGTCGCTCGGCGGGGACCTACGCGAGGGAAATCGCTGGCAAGACTCAACGCGGCGCGAAGGCGTCGTTCAAGCCACCGGGCGTCGTGCGCAGACGAAGCCGGAAGGTTGGCGGTGGTTTGGTGTGAAAGCCCACGCGCGAAACGTTGAACTGACTGCCGATCTCGAAGTGCATCTCGCAGCCAACGGTTACGTCGGTCTGTGTCGCTTAACGGGCGGCATGGTCAACGTCTGCGGCCTCTTTCGCCGCCGTGGCGACGAAGCAGCCCTCCCTCAGCGTACCGAGATGTTACGTGGCGCTCCCAACTCGGCGCTTCGCGAACGGCTCGCCCGCGCCTCATTTCTGACTGACTCCATCTGCACCGTTGGCGGACTCGAACTACGTCCGCAGCGTGCTCGCGATACCGGCGAGTGCCGCATCGGCGATGCGCTGACAATGATCCCGCCATTCACTGGGAACGGAATGTCCATGGCCTTTGAGTCGGCGGAACTGGCGGTTGAACCATTGGAACACTGGAGCCGCGGAAGGTCTTCGTGGCTTGAGGCCCGTCAATCCATCGCTTCGCGCTGCGACAAAGCTTTTGGCCGTCGCCTGGCTTGGGCAAACTGGCTGCACAAGATTATGTTCATCGGACCGCTGCAACCAGCCATCGCCCGCTGGCTGCCCGGCTTCAACTGGTCATGGAACTTTCTCTTTTCACACACACGTTAACACCGCTCGGCTGATCCATTCGAAAGCAATAGCGCAGTCTGCGACAGCGCGTTGACGCAAATCTAGCTCTCGGTGCTCAAATCCCTCTCGGATCGGAGAATTACTTTTTAAAGCGCGAGCTTGAAACCGGCTTCAACTCACCACTTAAGATTTTGGGGATACTCTTGCGGATCTCGTCATAACTCGGCTTCTCATTGAAGAAACCAAACGTCCAGTGCCTTGTTTTTTGATACTTGTCCAAATGATATATCCGCTCATTCGCTTTCAGCTCACCCAACTCTCGGGCAATCTCCACGGTCGTTTTGTAACTGCCCAATGAAATGTAAGACTCCTCGTTGCCCTTCTTGTCCACCACTGAAAAGCGATAGCAGATGATCGTGGGGTCTTTCGGAGCGAAATACTCGAAGGCAAAAACCTTGCGGCCCTCAACAACAAATTGCTCACGACAAAATCGGTCGGCTTTTTCAAGCTTTGGGTCCTTCCCCGATTCGCGACTGGCGTAGAGGGCTTTGAGTTCAGCATCACGCGCTTTGAGGTCGCCAAGTGCCTGGTGTGCCTGGATCACTTTTGGTGCGGCCAACCAGTCGTCGGGCAACGCCTTGCGATAGCTCAACCACGCACTCAAGGCCTCGCGGTGTAAACCCGCCTCCGCATTCGCAATCCCGAGATTCCAGAGAATGTCGGGGTTGTCAGGATATTCCTTCTCCGCCCGCTTCAAATAAGGGATAGCATCTCTGTGCTGTCCCTTTTCCATTAGGTTAGCAGCCCGTTTGAAAGCTTCGGTCGCCGAGAGCGATTCCGGTGAAGCAGCCCTCGCTTCAACAACAACCGACGTGAAAGCTGCGAGAGCGAACATTATGAGAACATTGTTCACAAGGCTCTCCCAAAGTTGTCATTCACGCCTTCGCGACCAATTGCCGCAACACGTACGGCAGGATGCCGCCGTGTTGGTAGTAGTCGATTTCGATGGGCGTATCGATGCGGCAGCGGACGGGCACGTTTTCGCCATTGCCGTCTTTGCGCGTGATCTTCAGCGTGAGGTCCTGTTGGGGCTTGAGGTTCGCGTCGAGGCCGACAATGTCGTAGGTCTCGGTGCCGTCGAGTTTCAGCGCCTGTGCGTTGGTACCTTCCTTGAATTGCAGAGGCAGCACGCCCATACCGACGAGGTTCGAGCGGTGGATGCGTTCGAAGCTTTGCGCGACCACCGCTTTCACACCGAGCAGGTTTGTGCCCTTGGCCGCCCAGTCGCGGCTGGAACCGGTGCCGTATTCCTGTCCGGCAATGACCACCAATGGGATGCCGGCTTGCTGGTACTTCATCGAAGCGTCGTAGATGGACAACTTCTCGGAACTCGCCGTGCTGGAAGCTGGCGCTCCGAAATACAACGTATATCCACCCTCTTCGCCGCCGAGCATGAGATTTTTGATGCGGACGTTGGCAAAGGTGCCGCGGGTCATCACGCGATCGTTGCCCCGGCGGCTCCCGTAGCTATTGAAGTCCTCGTGGGCAACGCCGTTCTCGATCAGGTATCTCCCGGCAGGTGAGCTTTTCTTGATGCTGCCAGCGGGAGAGATGTGGTCGGTGGTGACACTGTCGCCGAAGATGCCAAGCGCGCGCGCACCGGTGATCGGTTTGATGCTGCCGGGCTGGAGCGAGAAGTCCGTGAAGAACGGCGGCTCCTGGATGTAAGTGGATTTGCGGTCCCATTCGTAAACGTTGCCAGTACTCGATGGGATTTCGTTCCATTTTGGATTCTGCGCCGCGAAGTCTTTGTAGAGCGCGCGGAAGACCTCGGGCTTGAGCGCGGCCTGCATGGCATCGCGCACTTCCTGAAGCGTGGGCCAGATTTCCTTGAGCAAGACGGGCTTGCCATCCTTGCCTTTGCCGAGCGGTTCGCTGGTTAGATCGATGTCCACACGGCCCGCCAGCGCGAAAGCGACCACGAGCGGCGGCGACATGAGAAAGTTCGCTTTGATGCTTTGGTGAACGCGCGCCTCGAAGTTTCGATTGCCCGAGAGCACGCTGGCAGCCACGAGATCGTTCCTGGTGATGGCTTCTTCGACGGCGGCGTGAAGCGGGCCAGAGTTGCCGATGCAGGTAGTGCAGCCGTAGCCGACGAGGTTGAAGCCAAGTTGGTCGAGGTAGGGTTGGAGTCCCGTCTTGTTCAGGTAATCGCTGACCACGCGCGATCCAGGCGCCAGCGAGGTCTTCACCACCGGGTTGACCTTCAATCCTCGTTCCACCGCTTTCTTCGCAAGCAGGCCGGCGCCGAGCATGACGCCGGGATTGCTGGTGTTGGTGCAACTGGTGATCGCCGCGATGAGCACACTGCCGTGGCCAATCTGGGTGTTGAACTTTGGAAACGCGGACAGCGGCAGTTCCTGCGGCGTGTCGGGCGTCGGATGCTGGTCGCGCATCTCGGACTCGCTTGGTTCGAGGTGAACCTTGCGATGCCCGTAGGAATGATCGGTGTCGTGACCATGCTGATTGCTGGACACGCGCACGACAGTGTCGAATTCGTCGGCGTTCTTGCCAAAGCCACTCTCCGTAACTGGCTTGCTGAAGGCCGTGGTGAAACTTTCCTTCAACTTCGGCAACTCGATGCGGTCCTGGGGGCGCTTCGGCCCGGCAACGCTCGGCGTGACGGTCGCGAGATCGAGTTCCAACAACTGCGAGTATTCGATTTGGCCCTTCTGCGGAATGCCCCACAGGGCCTGCGCCTTATAATAATTCTCGTAGAGCTTGCAATGGTCGTCGCTGCGGCCGGTGGCGCGAAGGTAGTTCACGCACTCGGCGTCGATGGGGAAGAAGCCCATGGTGGCGCCGTATTCAGGAGCCATGTTGGCGATGGTCGCGCGATCCACGACAGGGAGCGCCGCAGCCCCGGGGCCGAAGAACTCCACGAACTTGCCGACGACCTTGGCCTTCCGCAGCATTTGGGTGACGGTGAGAGCAAGATCGGTGGCGGTAACACCTTCCTTGAGCGCGCCTGTGAAGTGCACGCCCACGACATCGGGCGTAAGAAAGTAAACCGGTTGCCCCAACATTCCGGCTTCGGCTTCGATGCCGCCGACGCCCCAGCCGACGATACCGAGGCCATTGATCATCGTGGTGTGCGAGTCAGTGCCGACGAGCGTATCGGGGTAATAAATTGGAGCGCCGGCCTCCGGCACGGCGGGTTCACTATCGCGCCGTGCTGGAAGCCGGCGCTCCGAGATTACTCCTTGCGCGAGGTACTCGAGATTCACTTGATGAACGATACCGATGCCGGGCGGGACGACCTTGAACGTTTCGAATGCCTGCATACCCCACTTCAGAAACTGGTAACGCTCGCGATTGCGGTCGAACTCGATTTCGAGGTTGCGCTGATACGCATTCTGCGACCCGGCGAAGTCCACTTGCACTGAGTGGTCCACGACGAGATCCACGGGCACAAGCGGTTCGATAATCTTGGGGTTCTTGCCGAGCTTCGCCACGGCGCTGCGCATGGCTGCCAGGTCAACCAGCAACGGCACCCCCGTGAAGTCCTGCAACACGATTCGCGCGACAACGAAAGGAATCTCGGCCGTGCGCGCTTCACCCGGCTTCCAATTCGCCAACTCCTTCACGTTCGTTTCGTTGACCTTCCTGCCATCGCAGTTCCGCAAGACGGACTCGAGAACCAGTCGAATGGAAACGGGCAGTTTGGAGATGGGACCGACGCCGGCTTTTTCCAATGCCGGCAGGGAATAAAACTTCCCAGACTGGCCGTTACCGAGGTCGAAGGACTGGAGTGAATTGAACAAATTGTGACTCATAGATTGTGCGCGGGACGGACCGGAAAGCGGTCGTCATGTCCGCCGAAAATGAGGATTGGCCCTGGCAAAGTCAAGCGGGGCCAGCCAGGAGCGCGGCGCCTCGTTTCACCGACGCGCGCGCGACACGGACCCGGAGCGCCGGCTTCCAGCACGGCGCGTTTTGAACGAACACCATTACGCCGTGCCGGAGGCCGGCGCTCCATTCATCGAGTCGATTGTTCGACAAGCTTCTGAATCGCGACGACGTTCAGCGCGGCTTTGGGAACGAAGGAGGTGACTTCGACATACTCCGGCACCTTTGAGCCGTCGGCGCTGCGTTCCGAGCAATGATCGTTGTCGCCCCACGGCCCGAGTCCGTCGAGCGTCGGCACCGTGTCCCAAAGAAAGTTGCCATCGCTCAGCCCGCCACGTTGCTCGACGTTAACCGGGATGCCCACTTCCTTGCCTGCTTCGCACCAGATTTTGGCCAGGCGGTCGGTCCTGGCATTGCGCGGCCATGGACGGCTTTCAGTGAGGATTTCCACTTTTACTTCGCAGGGGTGGCGGTCCGCCGCGCTCCGAATTTCGCCCGGTCCAGCAAGTCCGAGCAGCGCAGACTTGGCTTCGGCGCAAACCTCAGGCGAAAACGCGCGGAACTCTCCCTCGGCGGCGGCTTCGTGCGGCACCCGGTTTAAGACGGTGCCGCCGGAGACCGTGCCGACATTGAAGGTCAGCTCGCGCGAGTAGTCCGTCATCGCCGCAATGCGTTGGAGGGTGTGCGAGAGCTGCACGATGGCGTTGGCGCCGTGTCGATGCTTCGCACCCGCATGGGCAGCACGACCGTTTACCGTTACACGCCACGTCGCGCGCCCTTTGCGAGCCACGACCATCAAGCGTTCGTCACCGAGGCGGCCTTCAGATTCAAATACAAGCGCGGCAAGAATGTGTTTGTCAAAACGCGCCCGGCACAAATCGCCGAAGTCATGAGAGAGTTGCTCCTCGGATGAATTCCATAACAGCTTCCAGGTAATGTCTTCAAAGAGCACGGGGTATTGCTTTTGAAGCGCCCGAAGCGTCAACCACATCATCACAGTGCCGCCCTTGATGTCGTGGGTGCCAGGGCCATAGATGCGGTCATCCTCGCGCAGCCACTGAAAGTTATTGCGCGCCTCCTCCTCCGGCGGAAACACCGTATCGAGATGCGACACCATGGCAATGGAACGCGCGGATTTGCCACGACGGGTGAGAACAAGGTGATCGCCATAGGCTGGGTTTACCGAGGGCACCGTTTCCGAAGTGAAGCCGAGGAGCACGAAACATTTGGCGGTAAAGCCAGCGAGCTGGTTCACCCCGTCGCGGTTGCCCGTGAAGGAATTGATCCCAACCATCCGGCGAAGCATCTCCAGCGCAGCGGACATTTGCCCTTCGAGGAATTGGATCAAAGTCGCAGAGTTTTGCATCGACGAGAGGGTGGGGAGATTTTCTCCCGAGGTCAATGCTACCGCATGCGCAGACGCGCTCGACTCTGCTCTACTGCCGGCAACCCGCCGCTGTTCGCTGCGGCGCATTAGGCTGTGGATATCGCATGTGGTCTCTTTTGTATTTTGCGCTGCCGACCATGCCAGAGCAAAGCGATAACCCAGATCGCCAGATTAACGACGGCATAGGAGAGTATGAGCTTGCCGAGGGGCAGCGCCCTAAAATCCAACGCACCGCTGACTGTGTAATAGCCCACATAGCAGCAAAGCGCCCCAAACGCTGCGGTCACCAGAGCGTTTCCCAAGCCGCAGAGAAAGAACGTACGACCGTCCAAGCTCTCAGAGAGAGAAAGCATGCCGCTGCTGCGGCCGCGCACTCTTTTCAGGCTCTCGTAGATCATGACAATGGAAATACCTGCGAAGAAACTACAGACTGCAACTATGGCGGTCCACGTGCCCGCGAGGTCCATGTGGTCTTTCGTCAACAATCTCAGGTCCGTGTTTCGGATATCGGTAGAGGCGACTGCAGAGAAACTGCTATACGCCTGGAACATCGCCCAAGCAAAGACGACACAACACCCAACGAGGATGACAGCCAACAGTAGCCGAGTCCTCCGTGGCAGACTGGTATATTCTTGCGAGTGCATGGCTGCGCAGCCTAACTCAAACTTCAACAGATATTATCCATCCCATATGACGCTTTGCATTGCATCACAGCCTACGTTGACGCGCTGGTAGTCTTTTGTAAAGAACCGTTCCCATCGAAGTCCTCCAAACTATCAGATCAGCAAAGGCGGCGTTTGTGTGAATGTGGTTGTCACCCGGATCGAAGAATTGCCAGCGCTCTTACGCGACGGGTTCCACGGCGCTGACTTCAGCGGCGCGCTGACTGCGGCTGGGGCGATACAGGGAATCGACGATGTTCCGGACGTATTGCTCGTCGGTGATGCCGTCGGTCGCTTCGGGAGGAAAAGGCACTTTGGCCCGAAAGTGGTCGGCGACCTGGGAGAAGAGCTCCACGCGGGCTGGTGGATCCAACAGTTCCCGGCGAACGAGCGCCTGCAAAGCAAGCGCCGCCTCCTGGGCCGATACGCGCTGCCGAAGGCGGGCCTCGAGATGTGGGTAACTGCGCAGCGAATTGAATTTTCCCGCCATGAGTTGGTCGAGGTTTGGTTCGGCCACTTTGGGAACCCGCACCACAATGGTATTGGCCGCGAGATCTCCGAGCCGTTGCGCCCGCCGGCTGACGGCGCAGGCAATGCCGCCCACCAGGTAAAACAACGGCAACATATCGACGAAGCGGAGCAGATTGCGAATGACCACCTGACTGAATTTGAGACGCAGGCCCTGGGCATCGACGACGCGCAGGCGCATCATCCGCTTGCCCAGCGTCTGGCCGCGCCGGAACCATTCGAAATAGATGCCATAGCCAATCATTAGCACGAACTGAATGAGCAAACTGACGGCTTCGGCGAGGCCAAAGCTGATCAGGTGCAGCAACGCCAGCACGGCGCTGATCAACGAGGCCAGCATGATGACGAAGAAAAAGTCGATTAGCCACGCAAGGAAACGCGACATCGGCCCCGCGAGCAGTTGTGAGAAGACAATGCCTTCCGGAGTGCGGATGAGAAGTATGTTGGTGCGTGGCATTGGGCTGATTTGAGCCTAGGTCGTGCTGCTATCCGCCGCGGCTATTTTGCCGCGACCACACCGGCTGAGAAAAACGATCAGCAAGCCCAGCTCGATGAAGCCGAACACAATCTTTACCGCGTAGGGCAGCACCGGTTCATGATATTGCGAGAAGAACGACTCGACCAATCCCGCCCAAACGAGCATCAAGGCCACGCCGGAGATGAGCGTCACCAAATCCGGTGTGAGGGACCGCAGACGCGCGCGCAGAGTTTCGCGCCGTCCCCAGCCGATGAGGGCGCCGCCCAGCATGAGGCCGGCCTGGCCACCGATCAAGATGGCCGGGATTTCTATGACGCCATGTGGCAGAAGCCAGCCGAGAAGAAAGACGGTCTGGCCGGCCAGCACATAATCGACCCCTACGAGGCCAAGGATGACGCCGTTGTAAAAGAGGATGATAATGGTGCCGATGCCCCAGGTCATACCCAGCGCCATCGCTTTGATGGAGACACCAATGTTGTTCACCATGAGCTGCGCGGAGAACGAACTCATGTGGCCGGCGGAAGACTTGTCAGGATTCCGCTCTTCGCGGGCAACGCGCTCCGATGGATCGCCGAGGTGACTGCCGAACATCTCCGGCAACACCGCGGCCTTCGCTTCCGGATCGTAGGCGACGGCGAACCCACCAAAGATCACACCCAGCAACGTGATACCCACGGAAAGCCAGAAGGCGCGGATATG